>Ga0114933_10000299_pt1 | contig 61244 bp, 67 predicted proteins | sample 4SBtaG_FD_89691 | JGI IMG/M metagenome (GOLD analysis project Ga0114933, IMG submission 89691) | Deep subsurface microbial communities from Kolumbo volcano to uncover new lineages of life (NeLLi) - 4SBTROV12_W25 metaG | ecosystem: Environmental > Aquatic > Marine > Volcanic | place: Kolumbo...
ATCTATTGGCCCTCAATTCAAATTTTCTTGTGGGGCTTTATTTCTAAATTTTTTACCTTAAGCTCGGACTACTATAATAATACAGTAGGTATTATTTTGTCCGCAGCTATACTTTACGATTTTTTATTTAGATCAAGTATAAGTTATAACATGATGTTTCTTGAGGAGATTTGGAGTAGAAATTTTACCAATCTTTTCATTGCACCAATAAAATTAAGTGAAATTATTACTGCTCTTACTATCACAGCAATATTTAGAACTTTGATAGGTTTGGTTCCTGCCGCTATATTAGCAATACCTTTATTTGGAGTTTCAATATTTGAACTTGGTTTGCCTTTACTTTTTTTACTAATAAGTCTTTATATTTTTGGAGTAACTTTAGGACTTCTTGTTACTTCCGGGCTTCTAAGATTTGGTCCCTCTTTTGAGAATATTGCTTGGGCTAGTCTCTTTTTTTTAGCACCACTAGGATGTATTTATTACCCTATAGAAATATTACCTGAATGGCTTCAAATAATTTCTAAAGTTTTGCCTTTAGTGCATATATTTGAAGAAATGAGAAATATTCTTATTAATGACGTTATAAATTATTATTCAATACTTAAAAGTGCCATGATTTCATTTTTATATTTCATAATGGGTATAATTATTTTTTACCTCTCTCACTCAGGGGCTAGGGAAAGAGGAACATTAATTAATATAGGTGAATAGAACATGCAATTAATAGATTGTTTTATGTATTTTGATGAAGATCTTGTTCTAGATATCAGGTTAAATACACTAAGTGGCTCAGTAAATAAATTTGTCATTGCAGAGGCTACTAGGGATCATGCAGGCAAAGAAAAAAAGTTAAATTTTGATATCAAAAATTTTTCAAAATTTAAAGATAAAATTCAATATTTAATAATAGATAATTTACCTGAAGAGGTAGGAAGTTTTAAAAAGGATTGGCAAGAATCTCATTTGAGAGATCAATTTCAGAGAAATTCTTTAGAAAAAGGTTATCGAAACTCAACAGAGGAAGATTTGATAATGATTTCAGATATTGATGAAATACCTAACCCAAAAAAAATTACTGAATTCGATAAAAAAAATCGTTATGGTTGTTTTGTTCAAAAAAATTTTCAATCAAAAATAAATATCTTAAATACTACTGAAAAAAATTGGAGCGGTACAAAAATTTGTCAAAAAAAATTTTTAAAATCTCCTCAGTGGCTTAGAGATATTAAAACTAAAAAAAGATCTATTTGGAAGTTTTATAAACCCAAGGAACCTCAGTTAATTCTTGATGGAGGCTGGCATTTCAGTTACTTAAAAAGTCCTGAAAGTATATCAAAAAAAATTAAGTCTTTTGCACACCAAGAATTTAATCAAGAAAAATTTACCAATATAAAAAATATTGAAAAAAGAATTAAAAATTATCAAGATATATTTGGAAGGGATTACAAATATAAAAAAATTGATCTTAATGATGATTTTCCAGAATACATTTTGGAAAATAAATCAAAATTTAGAGATTGGATAGTCTAAATGGTGCGTCCGGAAGGATTTGAACCCTCAACCTTCTGATCCGAAGTCAGACGCTCTATCCAGTTGAGCTACGAACGCAAAAAATGATAACTTAAATTTAAATGATTAATAACACAATTAAATTCTCAATTAAACCAGAAGAGGTGGGCAAAAGACTGGATTTAATATTAACAGAGAGAATAGCAGATCTTACACGGTCTAAACTTAAAAAAATAATAGAGTCAAAAAATGTAAAAATTAATAATAAGATTATTTCGTCTCCCTCAAAAAAAGTAAAAATAGATGAAAAAATTGTTGTGAAGATAACAAAGGATGAAAATACTACAATTCAACCAACAAAAATTAAAATTGATATAGTCTTTGAAGATAAGGATATTTTGGTAATCAACAAACCTGTCGGTATGGTTGTTCATCCTGGTGCAGGAAACTATACAAACACATTAGTAAATGCATTAATTTATAAGTATAAGAAAAAATTATCCGACATCAATGGCAGTTTTAGACCAGGCATTGTTCATAGAATTGATAAAGGTACTAGCGGATTACTTGTTGTTGCAAAAAATAATTTGGCTCATTTCAATCTAGCTAAACAATTTAACGAACACACCATTAAAAGAAAATACTTAGCATTAGTTTGGGGTGTTGTTAGACCATTAAAAGGAAAAATTGAAACATTCATTACAAGAAACAAAAAAAATAGACAACTGATGATGGTTAGTGAAGTCAGAGGAAAAAAAGCTATTACAAATTATGTGACTCAAAAGGTTTATGACATTAAAGATGTTCCAAAAATTAGTTTAATAGAATGTGAACTCCAAACAGGAAGAACGCACCAAATAAGAGTTCATATGAAATTTAAAGGAAACCCTTTATTGGGTGATAAATCGTATGGGAAAAAAAAAATTAAATTTAAAAAGGTCGATAAAAATTTTCTAAATAATTTAGAAAATTTGATGGGTCAAGCTCTTCATGCCAAAAGCTTAGGTTTTTTTCATCCAAAAAATAATAAATTTATGCATTTTGACTCCACGTTACCCAATGACTACAAAAAAATGCTGGATTTATTGAATAAACTAAGCAATTGAAAATTTATTATTTAATTTATATATAAACAACCGAAATGAGTAAAAAAAAAGAAATGTCAAATTTACCAACTCCTTCTGCTGGAGGCCTATCTATTTATTTAGCACAAATAAAAAAGTTTCCTATGTTAGACGCGGAAGAAGAATATATGCTAGCTAAAAATTGGAAGGAAAGAGGAAATTTAAAAGCAGCTCATAAGTTAGTTACAAGTCATTTAAGGTTAGTCGCCAAAATTGCGATGGGATATAGAGGCTACGGATTACCTGTTGGTGAATTAATTTCAGAGGGAAATATAGGATTAATGCAAGCAGTTAAAAAATTTGATCCTGATAAAGGTTTTAGATTAGCAACATATGCTATGTGGTGGATTAAAGCATCTATTCAAGAATATGTTTTAAGATCTTGGAGCTTAGTTAAAATGGGAACTACTACAGCTCAGAAAAAGTTATTTTTCAATTTAAAAAAATTAAAAAATCAAATAGCTCCTAATCAGGATGGGGATTTAAAAGATGATCAAGTAAAAGAAATATCTAAAAGACTAGATGTAAATTCAGAAGAAGTAGTAAATATGAATAGAAGAATGATGGGACAAGAAAAATCACTAAATGATCCTATTAAAGCAGGTGAGACTGACGAATGGCAAGATTGGCTAGTCGATGATAATTTAGATCAAGAATTGCAAATTTCTCAAAAACAAGAATTCGATGATAAAAAAGATTTGCTTTATGACTCTATAAAAATACTCAATCAAAGAGAAAAAGAAATACTGGAAGCTCGAAGACTAACAGAAAATCCACAAACTCTCGATGAATTAAGTAAAAAATATAAAATTAGTAGAGAAAGAATAAGACAAATAGAAACAAAAGCCTTTGAAAAACTTCAGAAATCTATGATTAATTCTAGTAAATCAAAAAACCTATTACCTAAAAATTAATTTCCAAAAGGATTTTCTAAAAGAATGGTGTCTTCTCTCTCCGGGCTTGTAGAGATACTCGAAATTTTAGCCCCAATAAATTCCTGGACTGCATGAATATATTTTTTAGCTTTCTCTGGTAATTTATTAATGTCTCTAATTCCTTTTGTAGACTCCTTCCAACCGGGAAAAGACTGATATATGGGTTTTACTTTCAATTGATCCTCCACTGCTGCAGGAAGATAATCTAATTCTTTTCCATTTATTTCATATTTAATGCACATCTTAATTTCATCAAATTCATCTAAAACATCTAGTTTAGTAAGAGCTATACCATTAATTCCAGAAATTTTAATAGTTTGTCTAACTAAAACTCCATCAAACCAGCCACATCTTCTTTTTCTACTTGTAACTGTTCCAAATTCCTTTCCTCTATTTCCAAGTAATTCTCCTATTTTATCTTTTAGTTCTGTAGGAAAGGGACCTTCACCTACTCTAGTGGTATAAGCCTTGGTAATACCCAAAACATAATTTATAGTGTCAGGTCCACAGCCTGAGCCAGTTGCAGCGGAAGAAGCAACGGTATTTGAGGATGTGACAAAGGGATATGTACCATGATCAACGTCTAACAAAATTCCTTGAGCGCCTTCAAATAAAATCTTTTTATTATTTGATTTGTATTCATCTAATTTTTTCCATACTGGCTGAGAAAATTTTAATATCTCAGGAGCAATTTTTAAAAGATCTCTCTTTAGTTGATCCTTTTCAAAAATTTTTTTACCTAAACCTTTTCTAATGGCGTTATGGTGAATAAGAACAGTTTCGAGTCTATGGTCTAAATTGGACTCTGAAACTAAATCCATAACTCTAATTGATCTTCTTCCAATTTTATCTTCATAAGCTGGGCCTATCCCTCTTCTTGTTGTTCCAATTTTAGCCTTTCCCGCCGCATCCTCTCTTATTTCATCCATTTCCTTATGAAAGGGAAGGATAAGATTTGCAGACTCTGAGATAATTAAGTTTTTTTTATCTACGTTAATACCTTTTGAATTGATCTCTTTTATTTCGTCTAGAAGTGCCCAAGGATCTATTACGACACCATTCCCAATTATTGAAATTTTGTTTTTTCTAACTATTCCTGAAGGTAGCAATCTAAGTTTATAAGTAACTCCATCTATTACAAGAGTGTGCCCAGCATTATGTCCGCCTTGAAAACGAACAACTATGTCTGCCTCTCTTGAAAGCCAATCGACAATTTTTCCTTTTCCTTCGTCACCCCACTGCGATCCTACGACAACTACATTTTTCATTATTTAAATTTCCTATCTACTTTAAAAGAACTTAAATGATTAATTGGTCCATGACCTTTTCCATAATTAAGATTTGATCTAATAGATTGATTAACATATTTAATTCCAAGCTCACAGGATTTATTTAGAGTTTTTCCACACGCAAAAAAAGTTGCAATTGCACTAGATAAAGTGCAGCCAGTCCCATGAGTATTTTTTGTTTTAATTCTTTTGTTTTTAAAAATTTTTAATTTTTTTTTGCTTAAAAAAACATCTTTCATAATTTTTGAATTAGCGTGACCACCTTTTAATAAAATGTTTTTAACTCCAAATTTGAGCAAAATATTGGCAGCATAAATCATGTCTTCTAGATTTTTAATCTTTGTTTTTGTTAAAACTTCAGCTTCAGGAATATTTGGAGTTATTAAGTAAGCCCTTTGTATTAATTTTTCCTTTAAGGTTTTTATCGCACTTTCATTTACTAACTTAAATCCCCCTTTAGCAATCATAACAGGATCTAAAATAATTTTTTTTGTTTTAACTCTATTTAATGCTTTTATTACTGACAAAATAACTTTAGACGAGTGAAGCATTCCAATTTTGATAGCATCAGGTTTTATGTCTTTACATGTAAATAAAATTTGTTTTTCTATTTCTTTTGGATTTATAGGAACTACAGAAGTCACACCTGTTGTGTTTTGAGATGTTATCGCTGTAACTGCAGTCATAGCATAGCTCCCTAATGCAGTGACTGTTTTGATGTCTGCTTGAATTCCTGCTCCTCCAGAGGAATCTGATCCTGCGATTATTAAAATTTTAGATTTAGGTTTCAATTTACTTTATTGACCTTTTAATTATTTTTATACATTTTAAAATTAATCTCTTATCATGTGACTCTGCCATGATCCTAATTTTTGGTTCGGTTCCAGATTTTCTGACTAAGATTCTTCCTTTTTGGCCCATAATTTTATTGGCTTTTTTGATTGCATTTTTGCATTTTTTTTTACTAATTATATTTTTGTTTTTAACATCAACATTATCTAATATTTGAGGTAAAGGTTTAAAAACATTTAAAAGTTTGCTAGCTTTTTTTCCTTTTCTCAAAGAAAACAAAACTTCTAGTGCTACTAACAAACCATCTCCCGTTGTTGCAAATTTTCCTAAAATTATGTGACCTGATTGTTCTCCACCAAGATTAAAATTTAATTTTTTCATTTTTTCTTTTACATATCTGTCTCCTACCTTTGATCTAGAAAATCTTATGTTTTCATTTTTTAAAAAATTTTCCAAACCATAATTCGACATCAAAGTTCCAACGACACCTCCTTTTAATATTTTTTTTGATTTCCATCTTCTGGCAAGCATGGCAATAATTTGGTCACCGTCTATGATTTTACCTTTTTCATCACACATGATTATTCTGTCTGCATCTCCATCAAATGAAATACCGACGTTAGCTCTATATTTCTTTACAGCTGATCTAATTTTAGATGGATAAGTTGATCCACATTTTTCGTTGATATTAAAACCATCTGGTTCTACTCCTATTGAAACTACTTTAGCTCCAAGTTCTTTTAATAATTTCGGGGCAGCTTTATAGCAAGCTCCATTTGCACAGTCTAAAACTATTTTAGTCCCTTTTAAGTGAAAATTATTTGGAAAATTATTCTTCAATATTTTAATGTACTTATCATTTCCATCTTCTAAACGTTTAACTCTACCTAGTAAATTTGGGTTTGTGAGTTGTTTTGTGTTTTTAGCGTCAATTAATTTTTCAATTTTTTTTTCTATTTTATCGGATAATTTCATACCGTCTGGTCCAAATAATTTTAAACCATTGTCAAAATAAGGATTGTGAGACGCAGTTATCATTATACCCATATTTGCTCTCATAGATTTTGTTAACATAGCTAATCCGTTGGTGGGTAACGGACCCAAGGTAAAAACGTGCATTCCGCCTGACACTAGTCCAGACACTAAAGCTGGTTCTAGAGTGTAACCTGAAAGTCTTGTATCTTTTGCTATTATTGCAATTTGTTTAGTTTTTTTTTGATTTTTAAAATAGGTTCCAGAAGCTAAACCAAATTTAAAAAATTTTTCTCCAGTAATATTTCCTTGGTTAACTGTACCTCTTATTCCATCAGTTCCAAAGTATTTATTTTTCATTAATTTTTAAAATTTGCCAATATTTTTTTAAATACTAATATCCCTTGATTGACTTCTTTAACATTGTGTACCCTAAAAATTTGTACTCCTTGAGACAATAAAAAAAGTACAGACGCCAAGGTACCACCAATTCTTTCCTCACTATCGTATTCTCCTGATATTTGAGCAATAAATCTTTTTCTAGATGTTCCTATTAATATTGGAAATCCTAGACTATGAAACAGAGATATCTTAGAAATTAAAGTCAAATTATGTTTCAGATCTTTACCAAAACCAATTCCAGGATCTAAAACTATCTTCCTGTTATTAATTTTTTTTATTACTTTTTCAAAAAAATCATAGATATCTAACAAAACATTTTTGTATTTAGGATTTTTTTGCATATTATTAGGTGTTCCTTGCATGTGATGTATTACTTTAGCAATATTAAATTTTTTTAATTTAATTAAAGAAGTTTCATCATAATTAAATCCAGAAACATCATTTATTAAATTTACTCCAGATTTAATTCCTTTAAGCATAATTTCTGATTTTCTTGTATCTAAAGATAGACAAATATTTTTATGTTTTTTTTTAAAATTTTTTATTACTTTTTCTATTCTTTTCCATTCTGATTTCACGGGGACAGTTTTCGAACCCGGTCTGGTGGACTCCCCGCCAACGTCAATAATATTTGCACCCGCTTTAATCATATTGCTTATATGTAGGTAAGATTTTTTTTCATTATTAAACTTTCCTCCATCAGAAAAACTATCAGGTGTTAAATTTAAAATTCCCATTATTGTAGGTTTGTTAAAATCAATATTGTTTAGAAATTTTTTTCTTTTTGAAGTTATTTTTTTTAAATCTTTTTTTACTTTACTTTTACAAAGAGGACCTAAAGATTTAATTTTTTTAAAACTAATAATTTTTGAGAGAGTCTTATGTTTATTCCTTTTAAAAATTTCAATCTTATCGAATGCTATATTTTTATTACCACAAAGAGGCAAGGCAAGTTTTTTTTTTATTAGTTTGGTAGCATTTTTCCCATAATAAAAATTACACGCTCTTGTGTAATATTTATTCATGCAGGGCTACTTTAAACTGCTGGTTTGGGTTTGAGACCTAATGAATCTAGAGCTGATGACTCTTTATTGTCACTTTCATTGTCATCTTTAAATGATCTTGTAGGTTTAATATTTTTTAAGATTAGATCTCTTATTTCGTCACCAGATAAAGTCTCATATACCAGAAGAGCTTTAGCTAATTTATGAAGATCATCAATCTTTTCTGTTAGAACTTGTTTAGCTCTATCATAACCTGTATCAACAATTTTTTTCACTTCAGAGTCAACTTTTTTAGCAGTTTCTTCAGACATATGTTGTTGTCTTGCAATCTGCCTTCCAAGAAAAACTTCATCTTCATTTTCACCATAAGCTATAGTTCCTAAATCTTTACTCATTCCATATCTTGTAACCATGTTCTTTGCCATTTTAGTTGCCATATCAATATCAGATGAAGCTCCAGATGTAATTTTTTCATAACCAAAAATTAATTCCTCAGCTATTCTTCCCCCCATAGCAACAGCTATATCTGAATACATTTTTTCTCTTGTGACTGATAACTGGTCTCTTTCAGGTAACCTCATTACCATGCCTAATGCTCTACCTCTAGGTATTATAGTAGCTTTATGGATAGGATCAGATACTTTTTCATTAAGGGCTACAATTGCATGACCGCTTTCATGATAAGCAGTAAGTTTCTTTTCGTCTTCACTCATTACCATAGATCTTCTTTCTGCTCCCATCATTACTTTATCTTTGGCTTCTTCAATATCTGACATCGTAACTACTCTCTTATTTTTTCTTGCCGCTAATAATGCTGATTCATTTATTAAATTTGCTAAGTCTGCTCCCGAGAATCCAGGTGTACCTCTTGCTATCGTTCTTAATTTTACATCAGGTCCAGTGCTAATTTTTTTAACGTGTACTTTAAGAATTGCTTCTCTACCAATAATATCTGGATTAGGTACAACTACTTGTCTGTCAAATCTTCCAGGTCTTAAAAGAGCTGGATCCAAAACATCAGGTCTATTAGTTGCTGCAATCAAAATTATTCCTTCATTAGTATCAAATCCATCCATTTCTACTAAAAGCTGGTTAAGTGTTTGTTCTCTTTCATCGTTGCCTCCGCCTAAACCAGCGCCCCTGCTTCTTCCAACAGCATCAATTTCATCTACAAAAATTATGCAAGGAGCATGTTTTTTTCCTTGTTCAAACATGTCTCTAACTCTAGTTGCTCCAACACCCACGAACATTTCAACAAAATCTGATCCAGATATAGAAAAGAAAGGTACATTTGCTTCTCCAGCAATTGCTCTAGCTAATAAAGTTTTTCCTGTGCCCGGAGGACCAATTAATAATGCACCTTTTGGAATTTTGCCCCCAAGCCTACTAAATTTTTTAGGATCTTTTAAAAATTCAACAATTTCTTCAACTTCTTGTTTTGCTTCTTCAACTCCAGCTACATCATTGAATGTAACTTTACCTTGAGCTTCAGTTAAAAGTTTTGCTTTTGATCTTCCGAAACCCATAGCTCCACCTTTTCCACCTTGCATCTGTCTCATAAAAAATACCCAAACTCCAATGAGCAGTAACATAGGGAACCAAGATAATAATATACCTAGTAATGAAGGCATTTTATCTTCAAGTGGAGTAGCAACAATACTGACTCCTTTTTCAGATAATTTTTCAACTAGGTTTGGATAATTAGGTGAAAATGTATTAAAATTTGATCCGTCTGATAATTGACCGTTAATATTGTTACCTTGAATTTCTACCTCAACAACTCTTCCTGCTTCTACCTCAGATAAAAATTGAGAAAATGCAATTTTATCTTTTGAGACATTTGCTCGTTCAGGATTCTGAAATAAATTAAATAGCCCTACGGAAAGAAGTACTATCATCGCCCACATTGCTAAATTTTTTAAATTCATAATATTATAAATAGGTATTTTTTATTTAATAACAAGTATTAATAAAAGCACATTCTATTGTAAATAAGGCAAATTACTAAATTTATTAAGATATTATTGTTTTTTAGCTTTATATCTCTTTTTTAATGGACAAAAAGTCACCTCTTTTTTCTAAAAAACACCCTCCGAGAGTTAATTTCACTCTATCAAGAGACTCAACTTTTTTTAATGCATAAAGAACTTTTTTTGATCTAGGTGGGTAATATGATTTAGAAAAATCTTTTATTTCATGGCTTAAAACTTTAAGTTTTACTTCTTTTGATTCAAAATTAAGTTTTTTTATATTTATTAATGTTTCTTTTTTTTTTCTTTTTACATATTTTAGAGAAGCTTTTTCTAAATACTCATTCAACAAATCTCTAGTAGAAGCAAGATTGTTTATAGATTTTATAATTTGATCATGATAAATCCCACTTTTTTCCAGATTTTTTTTTAAAGATCTGATTTTTACTCGAAGAAACTTCTTATCTGTATTGCTAGGGTCTTTAATATAACTTCCAAAAGATTTTCTAGCGATAAAAACTAGATCTTTTTTTTTATAGTCCAAGAGTGGTCTTATCAATTTAATACTTTTGGTTAATTTAGTAATTTTTTTCATTGATGAAAGGCCTTGAATTCCACTACCTCTTGAAAGTCTTATAAAAAAAGTTTCTATCTGATCATCGCTATGATGACCGGTTAAGATAAAATTAGCTTTGTTCTTTTTTGAATATTTTAAAAGTAGATCGTACCTTATATTTCTTGCTTCATTTTGAATGTTTTTTATAATTTTTTTATCATTTCTAATTACATTTAAAATTATTTTTTTTTTATTTAAAATTTTCTTTACTTGATTAGCCTCCTTATTTGAATTTTTTCTAATTCCATGATCTATTAAAACAAACAAAACTTTTGTTTTAAAGTCCAATTGATACAGTTTGCTTAATGCAGCAAGTGCTAAACTATCTGGACCACCAGATATTGCTACGATAAATCTTTTGTTTTTTATAGTTTTTCTTAAATTTGTTTTAAAATTTAAGTAAATTTCTTGAATTTTTTTATTGTCTTTAACTGCGTTTTTAAGACTTCGCACATTTGAATTTTTTTTGCTCATATTGAGCTTTTTGTAACACAGACTTACTAGCTTTTGGATACTGTTTTTTAATTCCATTTATCATTGAACATCCTTGATCTTTTTCACCTAATTGAACCATGGTAATACCAAGTTTTAAAAGATTATCAGGAGCTTTTTTGCTTTTTGGATAATTTTGATATCCGTCCAAGTATGCAGATGCTGCATCAGAATAAAGCTGTCTAATTCTAAATGTTTCTCCATACCAATACTGTGCATTTCCGGCTAAATCATGATCCTTATTTTTGTCAATAAATTCTTTTAAAGCAAACTCAGCAGTTTCATAGTCACCTATTTTCATAAAACTTACAGCGAACTCGTATTGTTCTGCGGGAGATTTATCGGGCAATAGTGACTCTGATGTTTCTGGTTTTTCAGTAATTACTGTTCCTGCCGTTTCAATTGATTGAGTTTGTTGTGTTTCAGGTAAACTTGAAGTTTTTTTATACCCCGGAGCTGCTCCGAAGTCTTGTGGCTTATCTGTTCCAGGTAAATTAACTTTTTTTTTATTTTCTTGATCAATATTATTTGAACCACTTTTCTCTAGGTCGGAAAATCTTAACTGATTATCTGATTGAATTTTTGTTACTCTATTTGAAAGTTTATCTAACTTAAAATTAACTTCCTCAAACCTATTTGTTAATTCTCTAAATTGATTTTCTATTTCATTTAATTTTAATAAGTGTTTAGTTAAAACATCTTCGTTTAGGCTATCTGCAGAAAAAGTTGTAGTTACATCAGAAGATTTGTAAACAGCTTTTTCTAAAGTTTTTAAATCTTTTGCAATAATTTGAATTTGATTAATAATAGATTCCATTTGTTCTTCTTCTGAATTCGCTTTAGTATTTAAGAAAGTCAAAATCAAAAAAACAAGAAACAAATTAATATTTAAAAACTTAAGTACTTTCATTGTTCTTTCTTTAGTTGTAGATAATGGCAAAAAAAAGACCCTTTAGTTTTAGCTAAAGGGTCTTAAATTTTAGTAAATTCTACTATTTTTAATTAACTTTTACAGTAACAGATCTTCTGTTTTGAGACCAAGCTAATGGAGTAGAAGCTGTATTTACAGGTTTTTCTTTTCCATAACTAATTACAGATATTCTGTTTCCAGAAACACCATAAGTCATTAGATAATCTTTAGCAGCGTTAGCTCTTCGTTCTCCCAATGCTAAGTTGTACTCTCTAGTACCTCTTTCATCAGCATGACCTTCTATAGTAATATTAAGATTTTTGTTCTTTCTTAGGTACGTTGCTTGCTTTCTTAATGTATCTCTAGATTTTGTTGTTAAACTTGATTTGTTAGTAGCAAAGAAAACTCTGTCTGGAACACCACTTGCTAAGTATTTTACAGTTTCGCTTCCAGTGTAAACATCACCTTCCATGCCAGCTTTTTTTTGCGTAGCGCAAGCACTTAACGCAAATGAAGCTAACAACACCAGAATTACTGTTCTTAAATTAATTTTAAATTTCATATTTTCACCTTATGGTTTAAGTTGCTGGAATATTTCAAATTATACTAGATTATTCAAGTGTAAATTACATAATAATACCCTCACTTTGAGAGCAATGAGGACCAGGATGGGTCCGAAGCATCGGTTTCTGTCTTTATTTTCCTCTCATTATAGCCAGTAATATCAATAGACCATAATTTGGCTGAAAATCCTTCCCCTTTTTCGCCAGACTTGGTCTCTCTATAAAATACTAAAACCCTTCCGTTAGGTGACCAAGAAGGAGCTTCTTGATAAAAATTTTCAGTTAATAATCTCTCGCCTGTTCCATCAACTCTCATAACTCCGATATAAAATCTGCCTTTCCTAACTTTTGTAAAAGCAATTAAATCTCCTCGAGGGGACCAAACTGGAGTCCCATATAAACCGTTTCCGAAGGTAACCCTTTTAACATTGCTCCCATCACTTTTCATGACATATATTTGCTGAAGTCCGCTACGATCTGAATTAAAAGCTATATATTTTCCATCTGGGGAATATGATGGTGAAGTATCTATGGAAGAATGGTCGGTAATTCTCTCTACAACTCTAGATTCAAGATCCATCGTAGCAATATCTGAATTGCCGGCTTTGGCAAAACGCATTATTATTTGCTTTCCGTCAGGAGAAAATCTTGGAGCAAAAGTCATTCCAGGAAAATTACCTACAACTTCTTGTACTCCAGTTTCAATGTCTAATAAATATACTCTTGGAAGATTTCTAAAATAAGACAAATATGTTACTAGCTGATTTGCAGGATTAAATCTTGGAGTTAAAACTAATTCATTTCCAAGAGTTAGGTATTTTGTATTAGCTCCATCTTGATCCATTATCGCTAATTTTTTCACTCTTTTATCTTTTGGTCCACTCTCAGCCACATATATTATTCTTGTATCAAAATACCCATCTTCTCCAGTTAATCTCTCATAAATTTTATCAGATATGATGTGAGCTACTCTTCGCCAATTACTAGGGGTTGTAGTAAAGGCTAAAGCGATCATTTCTTTAGAAGCTGTTAAATCCCAAAGCCTAAATTCTACTTTTAATTTCTCATCTTTAACTATAATTTTACCTGTCACTAATGCTTGAGCTTTAATTAATCTCCAATCTTCAAACCTTGGTTTTAGATGCGCGATGTCAGGTTTTTGTACAAATGCGTCTTTAGCTAGTGGATTAAATAATCCAGTAGATCTAAAATTATTCTCAATTATTTTGGAAATTTTATCTCCCAATTCTTTTACTTTAATATTTTCTCGATTTTCTGATTTTGGATCAACATGAAGTGGTGATACAGCTATAGGTAAAGGGTCCAAATTTCCTCTTGTTATATCTACTTTTATTAAACTGTTAGCAAATGTAGTATTTAAAAATAGAATTAGAGATATAAGGATTAATTTATACATTTTAACCTTTAAGCATTTCTGTTGGATTAAAATTTAGTTGTAAATCTTTCCATTTTTCGTAACCAGTTGTAGGTACTTTGAGTGGTTGACAAATTCTCACAGCTCTTAAAGCGCTTTCTGCTAAAATTTTATAAAACTTTTGATTCGGTCTATTCATTCTTTCATGATCTAAAATTTCTGATTTCATTATTGTTCCATCTTTCTTCAATTTAAGTTTTATTCTTACTAAAAGATTGTCATCATAAGGTAATCCCAAAGGAATACTCCAACAGCCAAATATTTGAGCTCTTAAAGCATCTTCTTGAGACAAAGTAAGTCCAGTAGCAAAAGAATTTTTAACACTACTTTGAGTCAGTTTACTAGAGGTTTTTTCAGTTAATGCCTCTTCTTGCTTAGCTTTATCTATTAATGCTGCAATTTGATTAGTGTCTATAATTTCTTTTTTTTCAAATTCAGATGATTGTCTTATTTTAGGTTCTACTTCCTCGGGATTTTGTTTTTTTTTAACTAATTGCTTTTCTTCTTTTTTATCATCTGGCATAGGAATTCTATCGGGTTTTTCTTTGGCCTTTGCTGAAGGAGGTGCTTGTTCTGAGACTACTCTTTTTTCTTCCTCTTTTACTTTCTCAATAACTTTTCTTGCTTTGGGGGCGTAAGGTATATTTGTTTTATCCGAGATTTGAATGAAATCTACCGAAATTATTGGAGGTAAATCTATTGGTTGTCTAAGCATAAAAGGTAAGCTTAAAATAGTAAGTAAAATTATAACTGCGTGAAAAGATATTGAGTAAATTAAGCTTCTTATCATTTTTCATTTAACTTTTGTAAGGCTCTGATATTAATGCCACTTTAGAAAAACCAGCACCAGATAAAGTTCCCATAACCTCTAAAACTCTTCCATAATTTATAGTTTTGTCACCTCTGACATATATTCTTGTATCAGTTCTATTTTTAGCAATTGCTAAAAGTTTAGGTACAATTTTTTTAAAAGTAACTTGATGTTCTTGAATAAAAATTTCACCTTTAGAGTTTATTGTAATTGTTAACGGTTCTTGATCATCAGGTAGAGAATCTGCTGCGGACTCTGGGAGATCAACTTGAACACCAACGGTAAGCAAGGGAGCTGTAACCATAAATATTATTAAAAGCACTAACATAACATCTACAAAAGGAGTTACGTTTATTTCACTCATTGGTTCATTTCTAGAGCGATTAAATTTAAATGCCATAAAATTAAATTATAGATAAAAATCTTTTACAGAAATTATCGATTCTTGCTACATATCTTTTGGAGTCACTATTAAACTTGTTGTAAGCTATTACTGCTGGAATTGCTGCAAGCAAACCTAGTGCAGTTGCAAATAAAGCCTCGGCTATACCAGGAGCAACAATTGCTAAACTTGTATTTCTTGAAATTGCTATTGATTGGAATGAATTCATTATCCCCCAAACTGTTCCGAATAATCCGATAAAAGGTGCAGTTGCTCCGACTGTAGCCAAAAACGTAAAATTTTTTTCTATATTTTTAATTTGATTGTCGGTTGAGATTTCTAAAACTCTCTCAACTCTTGCTGCTTGAACCGCAGATGATTTTGATCTTGTTTTTACTAGTTCAGTCATGGCTGTCAAAAATATTTGAGTTATGGGGTCATCAGACTTAGCAGGAAGTGTTTTGCTAAAACTTTCTGCAGATTTGGATTTCCAAAACTTATCTTCAAATTTTAGAGAGGATTCATTAATCTTTTTAAACATCCTATACTTGTCAAAAATTAATGCCCAAGAATAGACTGAGCTTGCTATAAGTATTATGATAACAGACTTAACAACAAAATCTGCTCTCTTAAAAAGTTGCCATAAGGTAAAATCATTTGCGCCTCCTAGGCCAACAACTTGAGTTGCTATTTCTTGTTCCATCACAATTCAATACTTTTAGAATGTGTCATGAATTTGACCTTAAATATAAAACTTTTTTTAAATTAAGTTTGTTTTAGTCCTCTTTAAGCCTTGTTTCGCTATAAAATCTTGCAATTAGTATAGCATCAGACTTGTTAACGTCTTTTTTTTTTGAAAGTTGGTCAGATATAGAGGGATACATTTCAATGGCTTTTGTCCTGCTAGCATCTTTAGAAGAATTAATTAAATCAAAATGTTTTTTCCATTTTGCTGGTCTAACAAAAAAAATAGGTAGTCCTAAAGCTGCACAAATTCCTTTTATAGCGCCAAATGTTTGACCAAAATTAAACATGCTTGTCACGCCTTGACCAGGCATAGCGCTTACGTTTTCAACAACAACTACCGTTTCTTCTTTATTATAAGAGATATCTTTTAACATTTTTACTAGTTGTGCACTATTTAATTGTCTTTTATTTTTTTTTCCTTCAGGCATAACTGGAACATCAAAAATTTCTTTTACCTTGTTGTTCTCCAAAACAGCGATGGCACCATTTAATCCAGGGTCAATACCAATGATTTTCATAAGTTAACTTTGCAGTTTGTGAATATTTTTTGGATATCGTCATCGTCATCTAATAATTCCAAAATTTTGACGATTTTTTCATTTTCTCCTTTGGGTATATCTAAATAATTATAAGGTATCCATTGTATTCCAAAATATTGAAGGCTTTTAACTTTTTCTTCTATTAAGTTCTTAATTTCATTAAAGTCTTCTTTCTTGGATAAAATTTCATGATGCTCTGAATTGCTTTTACAATCCATTGCCCCTGCATTAATAGCAATTTCTAAAATTTTTTCATCTGTAAATTCTTTTTTTGAAACATGGATAACTCCACAATGTTGAAATAGATGAGTTGTTGAACCGTGTTCTCCTAATCTACCACCATTTTTTTGTAAGGCTGTTCTGATGTTAGAAGCGGTTCTGTTTTTATTATTAGTTAAGGTTTCTATAATGAAAGCGACGTTAAATGGTCCAAAACCCTCATACCTTAGATTTTCAAAGCTCTCGTTTAAATTAAGTTCAGATTTATTAATTGCTCTTTCTATATTATCTTTTGGCATATTATATTGTTTTGCAGCTTGTATCGCAGATCTTAATCTAGGGTTTGAACTTGGATCTTTAGCACCAAGTTTTGCTGCAACTGTAATTTCTCTGGATAGTTTTGAAAAAAGATTTGATCTTTGTTTGTCCTGACGTCCTTTTTTATGTTTAATACCTGCCCAATGTGAATGACCTGCCATCTATTATATTCTTTCCTCTAAAGAACCTCCAACAATAATTGGCTGAGTTTTAAGCGCTAAACCGGTTTCATCTGAAGCGCAAACAAACAATCCTGAGATAGTAGCAGAACCTTTTGCAGGAAAATGTCTTACAGCAGATGGATCTTTTAAAAATTTTTTTAAGGAATTATCTCTATTCATTCCGATTACAGATTTATAATCTCCACACATACCTAAATCTGTTTGATATGCTGTTCCTTTGTCCATTATTAAATGATCTGAAGTTGGGACATGAGTATGTGTTCCAACAACCATTGTTGCTTTGCCATCAAATAAGTATCCCATAGCCATTTTTTCACTTGTTATTTCCGCATGTACATCTACTGCTATAAAATCAGCATCTTTTTTTAATCTTACTTTTTTAATAAAATTATTTGCTGCTTTGAATGCATCATCGCATTTTTTCATAAAGATATTTCCCATTAAATTTACAACAGCCACTCGTTTATTATTTTTTGACTTAAAAATACCAAAGCCATTTCCAGGAGATCCCTCAGGTAAATTAATAGGTCGCAATAATCTTTTTTCAGAAGAGATAAATTCTGCAGCTTCTTTTTCATCCCAAATATGATTGCCTGAAGTAATTACGTCTGCTCCAACTTTAAAAAATTCCTCAGCAATTGATTTAGTTATACCTACACCAGCATCACCAGAATTTTCTCCGTTAATTATTACAAAATCTGCTTTTTTTTTCTTTATTAAATCTGGTAATTTTTCTGATATTGCCTTTCTTCCAGGTGGGCCAAACACATCGCCTAAAATTAAAATATTCATTTTATTTATATTAAATAATACCTTTCTCAGTTAAGATATAGTCTAGTTTTACATCAAACTTCGATGTTGGAAGTTTATGGTATTTTTGAAACGAAAAAGCAACTCCAATGGTAAGGATATCTTTATTTAAAGATAAATATTTATTAAAAAACCTATCGTAATATCCTTTTCCATATCCAAGTCTAAAATTATTTTTATCATAGGCTAAAAGAGGTACTAATGCTACATCGGGTATATAAGATTTTTTGTTATTAATTGGTTCAAGTATTCCAAATCTGTTTATTTTCAAAACACCTAAAGTATCCCATTGAGCAAATGTCATTTTATTGTTAGATCTAACAACTGGTAGAAGAGCTCTAATATTTTTTTTTCCTTTCAATAGTTTAAGTATTTTTAAGGTATTTACCTCATAATTTGAGGGGTAATATAGTGATAAAAAAATAATTTTCTTTCGTTGTAGTTTTTTTAACAAATTAATTAAGGGCCTAAAAAAATTTTGATCGATTTCAAAATAATTTTTTTTTCTCTTTCTAAAATAAATATTTCTCAGTTGTTGTTTAGTCGGCATTTACTGAATTTTAGACTTAGATTCAGTTTTTTCTATTATCTGCTCAAGAGACTTAGTGGTTCTGTCTAGCATTGTCTCGTATAAATTGGAGCTATCTTCTATAGTTTTCTTAAAATTTTCAATTTCAGAGTTTAAGTTATCAATTTCAAGATCTTTTTTTTCTTTGTAAGAAATTGCTAAGGATTTTAATTCAATAAATTTCTTAGATAGTTCATCTAATTTTGTTTTTTGTGAGTTAACCCTACTTTTAAGATCAAAATATTCATCTATTAATTGGATGGTTGTAATCAATAAAAGTTTATTCTCACCTATATTTCCAAGTCTATCTTTTAATTCTTTATACTTTTTATCTAGAAACACAGTTAATTTCTTTAAAGACTCCTCCTGCCCTTCGTCGCAAGAAAGCAAATAATCTTTATTATTAAATCTTATATTTACGTTTGCCATTTTTCTATTTCCTCAACTAGTTCCTCAGTTTCTTGGCTTAAATCCTCTATCTCCTGACTAAATTGCTCCTCCATCTCAGTTTTTTTATTTGCCTCCTCTTGTAATTTAATTAATTTGTTTTTTAAATATTTGTGTTCCCTTAAAAGCTCGGTATGTTTATTCTCTAATTCTTTTTTTTCACTTTCTAATTGATTTTTTTCAACTTTAATTTTTTCAGTGTTGTTTGTCGACTGTGAATAACTGTTGGACAAAACGCTTAATCTATCAATTAGATTATTTAATTTTTTTTCTTTATTTTCTAAATTATTCATTTGTTTATTTTATACCATAATATTGATATAGAGACTTTAAGTCTATATAGGTAATCTGAAAGTGACTATAAAATTAAAGCAATTAGCAAACGCAATTAGATTTTTGTCGATCGATGCTGTGCAAAAAGCAAAGTCAGGACATCCTGGCATGCCTATGGGTATGGCCGATGTAGCGTCGGTACTTTTTAAATACCACCTGAGGTTTAATCCTGAAAATCCTGGATGGATTAATAGAGATAGATTTATTTTGTCAGCAGGACATGGTTCGATGCTTTTATATTCTTTACTTTATTTAACTGGATATAAAAGTGTTTCTTTGAATGATATTAAGAATTTTAGACAACTCGACTCTATTTGCGCTGGTCATCCAGAGTACAAAAAAAATTCGGGAATAGAAACTACAACTGGTCCACTTGGACAAGGTTTAGGAAATTCCGTTGGTATCGCTATTGGGGAAGAAATTTTCAGAAAAAAATTTGGATCTAAAATTATTAATCACAAAACTTATGTTATTGCCAGCGACGGTGATTTGATGGAAGGAATAAGTCATGAAGTGATGAGTTTGGCTGGTCATCTTAAACTTAAAAACTTAATCGTTCTTTTTGATAATAACAAAATTTCTATAGACGGATCTACCTCTTTAAGCGTTTCAGACAACTTTAAAAAAAGGTTTGAAGGTTATGGATGGAACTTTCAAGAGATAAATGGTCATAATGAAAAACTAATTTCAAATGCAATAAAAAAGGCATCAAAATCAAATAAGCCGAATTTAATATCTTGTAAAACTATAATTGGTTATGGTTCTCCTAATAAGTCTGGAAAGGCCTCATCTCATGGTTCTCCTTTAGGCGAAGAAGAAATTGAACTAGTAAGAAAAAAATTGAATTGGAGGTGGAGTTCTTTTGAAACACCAAAAGAAATTTTAGAAGCATGGAGGGCGATCGGAAAAAAAGGTGGATTAATCGAGAAAGATTGGGAAGAAAGTTTCAGTAAAATAAGTCCAAAAATTAAGGCAGAATTAAAAGAAATGACTAAAGGATTTAATGTAGAAAATCTTGAGAAAATTATTAAAGAAGAGAAAACAAAAAACTTCAGTTCTAAACCAGAAATGGCTACGAGACAGTGTTCATCTGCAGTAATTGAAACAGTGTCTAGTTTTTTACCTGGACTCATTGGAGGATCGGCTGATTTAAGCGGATCAAATAACACTAAAACTAAAAATTCCAATGTTATTTCTTCAAAAAATTTTAATGGTAACTATATCCATTACGGAGTTAGAGAACACGGCATGGCATCTATAATGAACGGTCTAGCTTTATATGGCGGTTTGATACCTTATGGAGGAACTTTTTTAATTTTTTCTGATTATTGCAAACCTTCTATTAGACTATCAGCTTTGATGGGTTTAAGAGTAATATACATATTTTCTCATGACTCAATCGGTCTAGGTGAAGATGGACCTACACATCAACCTATCGAGCAGCTTACAGGCTTAAGAGCAATACCAAATTTAAATGTTTTTCGACCAGCTGATATAAATGAAACTTTAGAATGTTGGGAGATAGCTTTGAAAAGTAAAAATAATCCAAGCGCTATAACTTTATCTAGGCAAAAACTTCCGTACATAAGTGATGGTTTTTCTGAAAAAAACAAATGTAGTTTTGGAGCTTATGAACTTAATATTACATCTCACAATTATAAATTAATATTAATTGCTTCAGGTTCTGAGGTTGAAATTGCCTTGGAGGCACAAAAAAAATTAAAGGAGGAGCAAATCGATACAAAGGTGGTATCAATGCCTTGCCAAGAAATTTTTGATAAGCAAGACAAAGATTATAAAGAAAAAATTCTAGAAACAAAATCTTGTTCAAGAATTTGTATTGAGGCAGGTAGTATAAAAGGTTGGGCAAAATATGTTCTTAATAATGGAGTTTCAATTGGACTAGAAGATTTTGGTAAAAGCGCGCCCTACAAAGATATATATAATCACTATGATCTAAATAGTGATAAAGTTATAGAATTTGCCAGAATTTTACTTAAAAAATAATTCATTAAAAACAAATGAAATTTTTTCCAAAAAACCTTGATATTAAAAACAAAAGAGTCATTTTAAGAGTGGATTTTAATGTTCCAATTGAAAATGAAAAAATTTTAGATCCAACTAGAATTTTAAGTGTAATTCCCTTTGTTGAAAACTTAATTAAAAAAAATGCTAAGATAATTCTTGTTTCTCATCTAGGTAGGCCAGAGGGCAAAAGAGATAATAAATTTTCTCTTATGCCTATTTTTGAATACTTAAAAAAAAAAATTGGAACTAAAATTATTTTTCATACTGAAAATATAGATGAAAAAACTAAGCATAAAAGTCTAAATTTGAAGCAAGGAGAAATTCTTTTTTTAGAAAATATAAGATTTTATCCAGGAGAAAATAGAAATGATGAAAAATTTTCTAAACAACTCTCGGAACTAGGGGATATATACATCAATGATGCTTTTTCTTGCTCTCACAGAAAACAGGCATCAATTCACAAAATAACTCATTTTTTAAAAGAATCCTATGCAGGTCCGCTTTTAAAAAAAGAAATAGATTCTATAAATTTAATTTTGAAAGAGAAAAAATCTCCAGTTACATGCATTATAGGAGGTTCAAAAATATCATCAAAAATTAATGTAATATTGAATTTGATTAAAAACGTAGAAAACATCGTTATAGTTGGAGCTATGGCAAATAATTTTTTAGTATATAAAGGTTTTGAAATTGGTAAGTCGCTTGTTGAAGAAAAATCTAGCGAAATAATACATAAAATATACTCTGAGGCATTAAAGAATAACTGCAATATTATAATTCCAGAAGATTGCAAAATATCAAAAAGTTTTAAAGGAAAAGCTGAAAATAGAGAAAAAAATGAGATTAAAAGTGATGAAATAATTTTAGATGCTGGTTCAAAAACAATTGAATTAATTAAAAATATTATAGATCAATCTAAAACTGTTTTCTGGAATGGTCCAATTGGATATTTTGAAAATAAAAATTTTTCTGAGGGCACATTTTCGATAGCAAAAAAAATATCAGAAAATACAATTAATAATTCTTTAATATCAATTCTAGGTGGTGGAGATACCATTGCGGCAATTAATAAAAGCAAATTAAATTTATCCTTTACGCACTTATCAACAGCTGGGGGGGCTTTCTTAGAATATTTAGAGGGAAAAGACTTGCCTGGTCTAAGTGTTTTAAAATAAATATCGCTTATGACACTAGAAGAAATCGCAAAAAAAATGGTGGCAAAAGGTAAGGGAATTTTAGCTGCTGACGAAAGCACTGGCACTATGGAAAAGAGATTAAAAAGTGTCAACGTTGACTCAACTCCAGAAAATAGACTTAATTTTCGAGAAACATTATTTAGTTCAGATGCTATGAAAAATTATATTGGAGGTGTTATTCTCTTTGAAGAGACGTTGAGGCAAAAAAGTTCTAAGGGAATTTCCATCCCAGAACTAATTATGAAAAGTGATTCTATACCAGGTATAAAAGTGGATAAAGGAGCTAAAACTTTAGCTGGATCTAAAGATGAAAAAGTTACTGAGGGTTTGGATGGGTTGAGAGATAGATTGAACGATTATTATAAACTAGGTGCTAGGTTTACAAAATGGAGGGCGGTTTACTCTATTTCAGATAAGTATCCTTCTTCACAAGCAATTAAATCGAATGCTCATGCTCTGGCTAGATATGCAGCTCTTGCTCAAGAAGCTAAGATGGTTCCGATTGTTGAACCTGAAGTTTTAATGGATGGACAACATGATATAAATAAATGTTACGAGGTAACAACAAATGTACTCAACGAATGTTATAACGAATTAGAAATTCACAAAATTTCCCTTAAGGGTACAATTCTAAAACCTAATATGATTTTACCAGGATCTAGTTGCAAAGATAAGTCTAATTCAAAAGAAATAGCTGAAAAAACAATTGAATGTTTAAAAAAAAATGTACCAACTGATGTAACTGGTATAGCTTTTTTATCTGGTGGGCAAAGCGAACAGGAGGCTACTAAAAATTTAAATGAAATCAATAAACTTAATGATACAAATTTTCTTATCTCTTTTTCTTATGGTAGAGCTTTGCAACAAAGTGCTCTCAAAACATGGTCAAAGAATATGAAAGACACTAAAACGGTCCATAGCGTATTTAATCATAGAGCTAAAATGAATGGTATGTCGTCTAAAGCCGAGTGGTCAGAAAACCTAGAAAAAGAATTTGCCGCTTGAAAATTGAAAAGATTTATTTATCTAATTTCACCTAACAAAATCAATGCTGCTTTTTATTCAGCGTTAGAAAATGTCCTAGCAAGTAAAAGAGTTAGTTATTTTCAATTAAGACTAAAAAATTATCCAAAAAATAAAATTTTAAAAATTGGCAAGCTAATTAAAGATATAACTAATAGACATAAGGTCAAATTAATAATTAATGACAATCCATACATTGCCAAAGAAATTGGGGCTGCAGGTTGTCATATTGGGCAATCGGATACCTCTTTCCGAAAAACAAATAAAATATTAAAAAGAAAAATTATAGGCATAACCTGTCATGGATCAGAAAAATTAGTTACTCGAGCAATAAAAAACAAAGTAAATTATATAGCTATCGGATCTTTTTTTAAATCAAAATTAAAGCCTGATGCAAAAAAAGCTAAAATAAAACTCATTAAAGAAACTAGAAAAAAAACAAAAATACCAATTGTTGTTATTGGAGGGATTACTAATAAAAATTATAAAAAATTGATTAGTTTGGGTGCGAATTATATTGCAATTTCAAGTTATATTTGGAATAACCCCACTCTAAAACCAGAAAAAGCTATAAGGAAATTTAATTAATGAAAATATTAGCAAATGAAATAAAACCAGGAATGATAATAGAACATAAGAATGATTATTGGAATGTTCTAAAAACTCAACATGTTAAACCAGGAAAAGGTGGTGCTTTTAATCAGGTAGAACTTAAAAGCATTACTAAAGGTACAAAGTTAAATGAAAGATTTAGGTCAAGTGAAAACGTGGATAAAGCTGAGTTAGATGAAAAAAAATTTAATTTTCTTTATTTGGATGAAAATGATTGCCATTTCATGGATAACAAAACTTTTGAACAAATCTCTTTACCAAAATCTTTGACAGGAGAAAAATACAAACTTTTAAGTGAAAATCTAGAAGTGGTAATCACATTTATGGAGGAAAAGCCTATGTCGATTGATTTACCTAACAATATAGAATGTACCATACAAACGACTGATGCAGTAGTAAAAGGTCAGACAGCAGCTTCTTCTTATAAACCTGCAACCTTAGATAATGGTATAAATATAACTGTGCCGCCTTTTATTGAGTCTGGTGAAAAAATTATTTTAGACACTAGAACTTTAGAGTATGTGAAAAAAGTTAATTAATGAGAATAAGTTCCCCTAGTATGAATATCATTTATAGAGCCTGTACTAAGGCATCTAAATCATTAATAAGAGATTTTGGAGAATTGGAAAAATTACAAGTATCTTCTAAGGGGCCAGGCGATTTTGTTTCGGCTGCAGACAAACGTTCAGAAAAAATTATTATTGAGGAACTTCAAAAAGCACATCCAGATTATGGAATTTTGAGCGAAGAATCTGGAATTATAAACGCAAATAATAATGAAAAAAGATGGATCATAGATCCTATTGATGGAACCTCAAATTTCCTAAATGGTATACCTCAATTTGCGATTTCTGTAGGGTATGAAGAAAAAGGTGAGATTGTAAGTGGAATGATATTTGATCCAATTAAAAATGAAATGTTTTTTGCTGAAAAAGGTTCTGGAGCTTTTTTAAATAATTCTAGAATAAGAGTTTCTAATAAAAAAATTTTAAGTAATGCTATGCTAGTTACTGGTGGACCAAGATCAAGTAGTAAAAATAGAGATAATATTTTTAAAGAATTTGAAAATATTTCTAGCAAAGTTAATATTCCTATTCGTAAATTTGGCAGTGCTGCTCTTGATATGGCAAATGTAGCTTGCGGAAGGTTTGATGGTTTTTGGCAAAGAGAGTTAAATTATTGGGATATTGCTGCAGGGTTGATAATTGTCAAAGAAGCTGGTGGATTTGTAGATTTTATGGAAAAAGAGAAAAAAGTATCACCTAAGAAGAATATTATTGCTACTAATTCAAAAATTCACGAAGAGCTTAAAAATTTATTACAAAAAAATATTGAGTAAGAAACCTTTATCATATAAAACATTTTTCATGAAAAAGAAAAATATACACCCAGATTATCATAAAATAAAAGTAGTCATGACTGATGGTAGTGAATTTGAAACCAGATCTACTTGGGGTAAGGAAAATGATGTTTTAAAATTAGATATCGACCCAAAGTCACACTCTGCTTGGACTGGTGGTGCCCAAAAAATTTTGGATAAAGGAAGAGTTAGTAAGTATAATAAGAGATTTAGTAACCTTAGAAAAAAAAATTAATTAGATTATGTCAGAAACACCTTTCATGCCAAAAGCTACTGCTGTTTGGCTTGTAGAAAATACCACTTTAACTTTTAAACAAATTGCTAATTTTTGTAATTTGCATGAATTAGAAGTCAAAGGCATTGCCGATGGTGATGTTGCCAAAGGAATAAAAGCTTATAACCCTATACTTGCAGGTCAGCTTACTAGAGACGAAATAGATAAATGTTCTAAAAATCCAGAACAGTCTTTAATACTTGCCCAAAGAAGTGAAAACGTAGAAGTAAAAGAGAGAAAAAAGCCAAAATATACCCCTCTGTCTAAAAGACAGGATAGACCAGATGCAATACTCTGGTTAGTAAAAAATTATCCTGAGATGACTGATGGACAAATATCTAAATTGGTTGGTAGCACAAAAGGCACAGTTTCTTTAATAAGAAAAAGAAGTTATTGGAATTTTTCAAATCTAAAAGCAAGAGACCCAGTAATTTTAGCTTTATGCACTCAAGAAGTTTTTGAAAAGGCTTTGGCAAAAGCAAAAAGAAGAGTAGAAAGAGAAAAAAAAGCTAAACTTAAAGAAGAAAAACTAAAAATTAAAGAAGAAAAACTAAAACTTAAAGAAGGAGAAATTAATGAAGAATAAGGAACCTACGGTAGGAATAATTATGGGAAGTAAATCTGATTGGAAAGATGTTATGGAACACTGCAGCGAAATGTTAAAAGAATTTGGAGTAAAACATGATGTGAGGGTAATATCAGCTCACAGAACTCCTAAAAGACTAGAAAGATTTATTTCAGAAGCTGAAAAAAATAATTACGATGTTATAATTGCTGCTGCTGGAGGAGCTGCTCATTTGGCGGGTGTGACTGCTGCTTTAACAACTATTCCAGTTCTCGGAGTACCAATGCCAAGCGTAACAGATGGAATAGACAGTCTTCTCTCTACAGTTCAAATGCCAGCTGGTGTGCCTGTAGCTACGCTTGCTATCGGAAAGGCTGGAGCTAAAAATTCTGCATTATTTGCTATTGCTATTCTTAGTCGCAAATATCCTGCAATAAGCCAAAAATTAAAAAAATATAGATCAGATTTTGAAAGTAATATTCCAAAAAGACCTTATTAAATCCCTTATAGACAATTCTTTTTTTAAATGTTAACTACCTTTGAAAATTTAACAGGAGTTTTTTATTAAAATAGAAGTAAAAGATAATAACGTTGAACAAGCTTTAAGAGTCCTTAAAAGGAAGCTTCAAAGAGAAGGTTTTTTTAAAGTTATTAAAATGAAAAGCAATTACGAAAAGCCCTCTGAAAAAAAAAAGAGAATAAAAACTGAAAATATTAAAAGAGTAAAAAAACTCCTAAAATTAAGAAATCGAATTTAATTCGATTAAAAATTAAGGAGATGAAATGCCATTGGGTAAAGTAAAGTGGTTTAATTCAAAAAAAGGTTACGGTTTTATTACTGAAGACAAAACAGAAAGAGATATTTTTTTACACGTTTCCGCTCTTGAGAAATCGAGATTAAGAGTTTTAAAAGAAGATCAAAGAATTAGGTTCGATATTAAAGAGGAAAAAGAAAAACTACAGGCAATAAACGTTAAAAAAGTTTAGATTCTTATCGCGGGGTGGAGCAGTCTGGTAGCTCGTCAGGCTCATAACCTGAAGGTCGAAGGTTCAAATCCTTCCCCCGCAACCAATCAAATTTTAAATCCTGATTTTTTACTATCAGTTAAAAAACCCTTAACCGTATCTTTGGTTAGTTGATCAGAAGATTTTCCAAATTTAATAACTTTTTCAATTACTTTAGGAGGCATAGTTATAATCTGGCAACCTAACTGCTTAGCTTGAATATAATTATAAGGCTCTCTTGTACTAGCCCATAGAATTTCAATTTTGTTTTTATTTTTTGTTATTTTAACTGCATCTTTAATAATCGGAACGGGATCTTTTCCAACGTCAGCCATGCGACCTGAAAAAACTGAAATTATAGATTTCGTTTTATTGTTTAGACATCTGTTGATTTTCTTAATTTGGGTAACCGAATAAACAGCTGTAATATTAAGTTTAATTCTTTTTTTGTTAAGTTTTTTTATTAATTGTCCAGTAAATTTTCCTTTACTGTTAATTACGGGAATTTTTACATATATATTTCTTCCCCAAGAATTTATTTTTAGTGCTTGTTTTTCCATTTCTTTAAAATTATCGGCAAATACCTCTAATGAAATCGGTTTTTTTTTGCAGATATTTAAAAGAAGTTTTGAGTACTTTTCATAACTCTTTGCCCCAGCTTTTCTCATCAAACTAGGATTTGTAGTAAAACCATCAACTATAGGTTTTTTATTAAATTCTTTTATGGTTTTAATGTCTGCAATATCGCAAAATATTTTTGTTTTAGGCATAATTAAATGTTTTTAACTATGTCCTCTGTCATTTTTTTTGCATCAGCAAATAACATCATAGTATTCTCCCTATAAAAGAGTTCGTTATCTACTCCTGCGTAACCAGGAGATAAACTTCTTTTTACGAACAAAACTGATTTACATTTTTCAACATCTAAGACCGGCATTCCAAATATTGGGCTTTGAGGATCTGTTTTTGCAACTGGATTAGTAACATCGTTTGCGCCAATAACAAAAGCAACGTCGGTATTTGCAAAATCGTTATTGATATCATCTAATTCAAATACCTCATCATAAGGAACATTTGCCTCTGCCAATAATACATTCATGTGCCCTGGCATTCTTCCTGCAACAGGATGAACTGCATAGGAAACTTTAATATCATTTTTCTTCAAGGTATCTACCATTTCTCGAAGAGCATGTTGTGCTTGCGCCACTGCCATACCATAACCAGGAACTATAATTACAGATGAGGCATTTTTTAAAAGAAAAGCAGCATCTTCAGCGTTTCCACTCTTAACTGGTTTTTGATCTTTTTTCTTTTCTTGACCTTTGCTTGCGTCTCCGCCAAATCCTCCAAGAATCACGCTGAAGAAGGATCTATTCATACCTTTGCACATTATATAAGATAATATCGCACCAGAGGATCCTACTAATGCTCCCGTTATAATTAATGCAGTATTTTCTAAAGTAAAACCAATTCCTGCAGCTGCCCAACCCGAATATGAATTTAGCATAGAAATTACTACTGGCATATCAGCACCACCGATAGGAATAATTAATAAGACTCCAATCAAAAAAGATATTGCTATCATGCTCCAAAAGAAATTCTCTGATTGAGAACTACATAGAAAATAAATTAATACAATAATCGATATTCCGATCAATAAATTCAAAATATGTTGTCCAGAAAAAGTTATTGGTGAACCAGACATTATTCCTCTAAGTTTTAAAAAGGCTATTATTGATCCAGAGAAAGTGATTGCGCCCACAGCTGCTCCAATAGACATTTCAATTAAACTTGCTAGTTTTATATCTCCTGGTGAACCAAGATTAAAAGCATCTGGATTTAGAAAAGCAGAAATGGCTACAAAAACTGCGGCAAGACCAACTAGACTATGAAACCCTGCTACTAATTCTGGCATTGCAGTCATTGGAATTTTAAATGCTATAAAAGCACCTATTGCTCCACCAACAAGTAAGAAAATAAATACGTAGATTGTTGATGTCGAAAAATTACCTACTGTTAAAAATGTAACAGTAATAGCAATTATCATACCCAAGATTCCGAAAAGATTACCTTGCCTTGATGTTTCAGGTGAAGATAACCCTCTGAGTGCAAGAATAAAAAGTATTCCTGAAATTAAATAAAATATTGCAGATAAATTTGCTGATATCATTTTTTATTTTTTTTCTTTTTTTTGTACATTTGAAGCATTCTTTGGGTGACTAAAAAACCTCCGAATATATTTACAGCTGCCAAAACTATTGCTAAAAATCCAAAAATATTTGATATTTCAAAAATATTACCTGATGAGCTCGCTAATGCGGCAATTATAGCTCCAACAATAATAACAGAAGAAATAGCGTTTGTTACTGACATTAAAGGAGTATGAAGAGATGGTGTAACACTCCAAACTACATAGTAACCTACAAATATTGCCAAAATAAATATACTAAATCTGAATATAAATGGATCAATTTCCATATTAATCTCCTTCTTTAACTAAAGTATTTTTAATAATTTCGTCTTCCATGTTTATAACAAATTGTTTTTTTTCTTTACTGAATAGATTTCTAATAAAACTAAATAGATTTTTAGCGTATAAACTTGACGCAGTAACAGGCAATTTGTTCATTACGTTTCCAATTCCAATTATCTTTATCCCATCTTTAACTACTATTTTATCTATTTCTGAGTAGGCGGAATTTCCTCCTTGGGTTGAAGCTAAATCAAAAATAATTGATCCTTTTTTCATACCGCTAATCATTTTTTCATTAATAATTCTTGGTGCAGGTTTTCCAGGAATAAGAGCTGTGCAAATGATTATGTCACTATTAGCTGCAGCTTTTTCAAGCATTTGAGATTGTTTTTTTTTAAATTCTTCTCCTGCCTCTTTTGCGTACCCACCTTTTGTTTCTAAATTTTCTGAACCTTCAACTACCAAAAATTTACCTCCCAAACTTTCTACTTGTTCTTTTGATGCAGCTCTAACATCAGTAGCTGATACTATAGCGCCTAATCTTTTTGCTGTAGCGATCGCTTGTAAACCAGCTACTCCAGCACCAATTACTAAAACTTTTGCAGCTGGAACTGTACCTGCTGCTGTCATCATCATTGGTATTGCTTTTTCAAATTCATAGATTGACTCAATTACGGCTCTATAACCGGCAAGATTAGCTTGCGATGACAAAACGTCCATTGACTGAGCTCTAGTTATTCGAGGTAATAACTCTAGAGAAAATGGATTAATTTTTTTCTTTAAAAAATCTTTTAAAATTTTTTTATTTTTACTAGGGTTAAGTATTCCTAACACTATAGAGTTTTCTTTTAAATTTTTAATTGTTTCATTAGAAGGACAGTTTACTTGAGCTAACAAATCTACATTTTGAATTAACTCTTCTGGTCTGTCAAAAAATTTTACATTAGAGTATTTTTCATCAGAAATACCAAGATGTTCTGCATATTTGCTTTCAAGATAAACTTTCAATCCTAAATCTATTAAATTTTTTGAAGTTTCAGGAGTAATAGATATTCTTTTATCTAGTGAAGTGTCTTCTTTAACTGAACCAACTATCATGATTGGCTTATTTTTTGTATTTAGCTGCTTCTTCGGATCCGCCAGTTGCGCTACCTTTGCTATAAGAGTGGGCTCCCATACCAGCAAGTTGTCCATCTTTGACAATTAGATAAGGTTCTCTAATAGGTTTTTTTTCAAAAAAGCATTCTAATATTTCTCTAACTCCAGCAGCATATCTTGCTTGAGCAGATAGTGAGGTTCCAGATGTATGTGCAGTCATTCCATGATTTGGCATTGTTCTCCAAATATGATCATTGGGTGCTGGTTGTGGAAACCAAACATCTCCGGCATATCCACTGAGTTGTCCAGATTCTAATGCTTTTGCAATTGCCTCTCTATTACAAATTTTTCCTCTAGCAGTGTTAACAATGTACGCACCTTTTTTCATTTTGCTTATCAGCTTATCGTCAAATAAATTTTCAGTTTCTGGATGGAGAGGGCAATTAATTGTAATTACGTCACAAACTTTTACCAAAGATTCTACTGATTCATGGAAAGTGAGATTTAACTCTTTTTCTACCGAATCTGGTAACTTGTGCCTATCAAAATAGTGTAAGTGTACATCAAAGGGTTTCATTTTTCTTAAGGCATCTAAACCTATACGCCCTGCTGCAACTGTGCCGACATGCATACCTTCCACATCATATGATCTTTGAACTCCATCTGCTATGTTCCAACCACCAGCTTTTACTATAGAGTGTTGATTGTGATAGTCTCTAACTAAAGATAGAATCATCATGACAATGTGCTCAGCTACAGACCTTGAATTACAATAAGTAACCTCCACAACATCTACTTTATTATCCATAGCCGCTTGTAAATCTACATGGTCTGAACCTATTCCTGCAGTAATTGCCATTTTTAATTTTTTTGCTGATTCAATTTTTTTTCGTGTTAAATAATAGGGCCAAAATGGCTGAGATATAACTATATCTGCATCAATTAATTCTTTATCAGCTTTGCATCCTTCAGAGTCTTTGTCCGAAGTAACTACTAATTTGTGACCGTTAGATTCTAAAAATTTTCTTAGACCCAACTCTCCTGAAACACATCCAAGTAACTCACCAGGTTTAAAGTCTATAGACTTTGGCGTTGGCATTGTCATGCCATCAGGATATTTTCCTAGCTTAGGAAGAGATCCAATTGGATAATTTTTTGGCATACCTTTTTTTGGATCATCATACAAAACGCAAAGTATCTTCATCTTTCTCCTATTTTTTAACCTTGACGAGCTTTGAATTTAGGATTTTTTTTATTAATAACGTAAAGCTTTCCTCTACGTTTGACAAGCTTAGAGTTGAGATCTCTTTTTTTTAATGATTTTAATGAGCTAGCTATTTTCATAATTTTAAAGCCTGGCAACGTCCTACTCTCCCGTACCTTAAGGTAAAGTACCATCGGCGCTGAAGGACTTAACTTCCGAGTTCGGAATGGGATCGGGTGTAACCCCTTCGCAATAATCACCAGGCAAAGTTTTATAATGTTTTTCTAATCTTATGTAAACTAAAAAAAATTAACTTAATTTGCCTTCTTTTCTCATCTTTTCACGAATTTTTGTAGCTGATATTTTTTGTATTTCTTCTGATAGAACGATTTCCTCAATTTTATATCCAACTCCTCTTCCGTAACATATGTTTGTTATGTTTGGAACCAACATGATTTTAAATCTGTTTTTATATTTTGGTAATAATTTTTTCTCTATTTTTTTTTTAACTGTTTCAAAATCAAAAGGATTATCATCTACGCCCTTTACGTCTCTAATTTGAATGCAAACCTGGCCAGTTTTTTTTATTATTTCCTCAAATAGGGCATAATGACCATCGTGAAACGGCTGCCATCTTCCCAACATTTGGGCAGTTGGTTTTTTGCTGTCCCATTTGTATGGAGCTACTTTTTTTTGATTTTTTTTATTCATTTTCAAAAAATAAAGCTAATAGTTTTTATTGTAAATAGATTAAAACTTTAAATTTACTTGTGTTTTTGGTGGGCGTGATAAGAATTGAACTTATGACCTCTACGATGTCAACGTAGCGTTCTACCACTGAACTACACGCCCAAAAATTTTTACACAGTTATTTGTTTGCTTATTTCTTCAGCAATAAATCTCATTCCTTTTGGAGTAAAATGAATAGTGTCTAAAAAGTATTCTTTTGTTTTTGGTATTTTTTTATCACAATCTACAAATTTAAGTTCATTTTTTTTAGCAATTTCTTGCATAATTAAATTTTCTTGAGAAACAATCTCATAATATTTTTTGTGTAAATTATTTTCTTTTACTGAAGGATGCAGATAAAAACAGAAAGAACTTAGAATGACATCGATATTATTTTTTTTGCAAACATAAACAAGATTTTGTAAATTTCTTTTAAAAACTTTTAAGCCCTCTTTACAATTTGAATTCAAATCCAAATCACCTTTTGAGATTACTTCTAAGATAGAAGATCTTATATTGTTAGGAAACCATTTTTGAATTAAATAATTATAAAATTTTAATGGAATATCTGGTATTTGGGTATTAGCTCTAAATTTTTGATACTCTTCTCCTAAATTTTTTCTACTGTGAGAATAGTCAGATTGAAAATTTTTGGTTAAATATGATTTAATGTCATTGTAAGCATGATATATAATAATTAAATCAGGTTTTGTCTCAATTGTTTGAAGTAAAAATCTTATCAAAATATCAGCTGAATTATATCCTCCCGTTCCACAATTATTAACCTCAACATTTGAATTTTTAGTCTTTAAAATATTTTCTAACTCCATTGGATATGAATAATTTTTTTTTCCATCAAAAATATAATTTGCAGTAGTTGAGCCGCCAATACAATTAATTCTAAATAAATTTTTAGGTTTAGGTAATTCAATATCTCTAGTTCCATCCGATCCATTATAGAAACCAAAATTGTTTGTTTTTAGTTCTGCTGAAAAAAAATTGCTACTCAAAGGATAGCTATATTTTTCTGATGGAGCTGTAGAAAAATTTCTTTTATATATATAGGGTAAATATGGATGTGGCTCTACATAAAATTTTTCAAATGGTAATTTTTTGATTACTTTATAATCAATTCCTTTAAAGATTTTATAAAAAATAATAAAAAAAGATTCTATTAAAAAAATTAATAACGCTATTAATAAGAAATAATCAATTACAAAATTTCCAGTTATCTTAATAAATTTTGAGAGAAAAAAAGGAGATATCAAAAAAAATAAAAGAAAAAATGGGATTCCACAGTTTGGATTTTTAATTAATTTTAAAATAGTTTTAAACATAAATAATTACCAAAGAGGATAAATGTCATCGGTATCTTTCTTGGGATCTTTATAATTTGTTTTATTTTTTTCTTTATTTTTTTCTTTTTTAAAAATTTTTTCAAGAATCTTGAGTAAGTTAGATAATATTTCTTTAATTTTAGCCATTTTGAACTAGTAATTATTTTTTGAATTATTGAAATTTAATAAAATTATATCATAAATTGCTTTGATAAATTTTAATGACCACATAAATAATGGTATTAAAGGATAACTAAAGTTTTTTATTGAAAATATCATAATTTTTATTTTGTCTAAAACAATATCTTTTTGATAGTATGGGTTATAAGTCATTGAATTATTCCATCTACGACTTAATGTTAGATACATTGGAATTACTCTAGGTATTTGTAATTTCATCGACTTTAATATAAAGGCATAATCTTGCGCATAAATTAAATTTTCCGGATAATGTCCTATTTTGTTTAAAAGACTTTTCTTAAACATGATAGAAGAATGACAAAATAAATTTCTATAAATCATGTTTTTATAAATATTTTTTTGGTTTGTATCTATTTTAACATTTTTAATTATTTTATCCGATTTATCAATTACCTTATACCAACTTCCCACTAAAAGAGTTTTTTGATTTTTTTCTAAAAAGTTTTTTTGTATCATAATTCTATTTTTTAGAGCTATATCATCTGCATCTAAGATTGCTATGAAATCATTTTTTAATTTTTTTAAACCATAGTTAAGAGCTCTGGTTCTTCCAATATGTTTTTTAAGTGGATAAATTTTTATTTTCTTTGTTTTTAATTTTTTTGCAATTTTTAATGTTTGATCTTTTGAAAAATCATCAATTATTATTAGTTCCCATCTTTTAAAAGATTGGTTTTTTATACTATTTATTGACTTTTCAATAAAAGCTTCAGCATTAAAACATGTCATCAAAATTGATACTTTACTTTTCATTTTTGATCTCATTAATTATTTTCATAATTTTTTTTTTATGAGTATTACTTGTAATAAATGGGAAAAATTTTCTTTTAGATAATCTGAAACTTTTTTTTAATATAAAATCACTTTTTATTTTTTTTGAAAAATAACTAAATGGTCTATCAGTCAATTTATTTGAAATTTTAATATTAATCAGTAACTTCCATAGTTTTTTAAATATAATTTCATCTTGGTTAGAAAGCTTACGCAAATTTAAATATGGTAAACAAGCTGCAGATAAAAACAAGTAAACTAAATCATATCCATATAAAGATTTATTTGCTTTGAAAAATTCCCAATCAATAACTATTATTTTTTTTTTATTAAAAATAATATTATCAAAAGTAAGATCTCCATGAATATGTGATATTCTTTTTTTAGGATAAAATTTGATGTAATGTTTGAAAAATTTTAATAAAAATTCGTAATTTTCTGATAATGGTCTCCAAGATTTTATTTTTAAACCGTCAACTTCCCTCAAATCAATAAAAGATATTTTTTTTCCTTTATAATACCTTTTAATTAAGTATTTTTTTTTTATTTTTATTCTTTTACAATACCAAGAAATACCAAGATTTTCTGAGTGTATTTTCTCTTTACCTTTTTTATTTTTATTTAACTTTCTGTATATTTTTTTTTGAGGAAAATATAGAACTTGAGTATTATTTTTATGGGTTTTAATCAAGCGAACATCTTCTGTTTTTTTAAGATTAAAAATTTTTTTAGAAATAATTTTTTTTTTTAAATTAGAAAATATATTAATCATTAATTTTTTTTAACAAAAATTTTGAAATTTTTTCTAAAGAGTTTATTTTTTCTTTATTACCGAAGTAGCTATTTTTTATTACAGATTTTTTTAATATTTCTCTCTTTTTTAAAGCGTTTTTGCAAGTAATTAAAATTTTTTTATATTTATCATTAAATTTTAACGATAATATTTTTTTTCTCACCAATAAATCAAATGTTACAATTTTTTTTTTGTTTTCTAAATATTTAGAGTCATTAGGTAAATTTAGTAATATTGTTGGTTTTTCTAGATAAATACTACTAAAAACTGATCCACCATAATCTGTAAAAACCAAGTCGGATAATTTAAAAAGCTCCCCAATTTTTCTATCACTTTTATCGTCAACTTGAAAACCTTCTTTTTTCAATTCTGGAATAATTGAAGGCAAATAATTTATTGTTTTTGTGTGAGGTCTTACTATAACGTCATACTCATTAAGCAACTTTTTAAAATTATTTATCCAATTAGTAATATTGGTACCTATCTCATTTGGACTATTAATATGAGTTGGTATCCAAAAAATTACTTTCTTATTTTTATTAAATTTGAATTTTTTTCGATATTTTCTTATTAAAGTTTTTTTACTTTTGAGGCTATTATATCTCGGATAACCTATTATTAAAGTTTCTTTATTTTTAAATTTTTTTTTTATGAGTTTAGAGTCATAAATGCCATGAGTAAAAAAAATATCAAAATTATCTTTCCAGTCTTTTTCAGGAAATTCCCTTAAATTAAGATCCATACTCCAAGGAAACTTTACTACAAAATCTCCTAAATTTTTTTCTGGATAATATTTTCTTGATAATTTAGAAGAACTACCTCCTGCAACAAGTGGCCGACCAAAAAATTTTAGTAATACTAAGCTTAATTTTGTTTTTTCCAATATTACCCCTATTGATCTTGAATAGATAAATCTAAGGATTGAAATAATATCAATTTTTTTTGCACCAGATTCTCCTGTTGATAATAACACTTTATATTTTTCTTTAAGATATATTTTTGAATACATTTTGTAGTTTAATTTCTCTTTTTTAATTCCTATAATTATTTCTTTAGTATTATTTTTTCTTTCGATTTCCTCATCATTTAAGTCATTTACTATGATTATTAATTTTTTTTTAGGGAGTTTTTTTATCAGATTTTTATACATATCTATTTCCCTAACCCAATTGATGAGTATACAAATCTTATTTACTTTTCTCATTTTAGAAAGTTATTTTAATAAACCTTTTTTCCTAAGTTTTTTTCTTATATTTGATGCAGCAATTTTTCTAAATTTTATGGGAGTTAATATTTGCTCAATTTTATAACCAACTTTCCTACCATAGATTACCTTCACAATATTGGGTACCTTGGAAATTTTAAATCTTGATTTGAAAATTTTTAAGTCTTTTTCTATTTTATCTTTTACTCGTTTAAAGTTAAAAGGGTTACTCTTGCTTAATCCGCCAACATCTTTTACTTGGATATTTACTTGTAAATCTTTTTTGACAATAGTTTCAAATAATTTTCTGTGTCCCTCATGCCAAGGTTGAAATCTACCTAACATTTGTGCTGTGGGATTTTTATCATTCCACTTCTTTTTAAATAACATATCTAAAATAATATACTTCCAAAATTGTGCATCTTTTGTGGTCACTCTAAGATTGTATTTCTTTGGTTTTTTAAAAATGGGATTTATATCATCTAAGTGTTTTCTTAAGTGTCTTCCAATTTTTATTGTATCTACCCAAACGATAAAGTCAGCTTTAAAATACTTAAAGGAGTCTTTGTTTGGGCAGATAAAGTCGACAATTACATTTTTTCTTTTTTTTATATGTTGATTAGATAATAAATTCAGCCGTTTAGCCTGTCTTATTCTTCCCTTTTTTGTAAAGTCCCAGTCTTTATATTTATTTCTTATTGCGTCGCCATTAAGCCAAACTGCACCTAAATGTTTATTTACTTCTTTAGCAAGTATAGTTTTACCAGCTCCTGGTAATCCCATTATAAGAATTTTCTTAAATTTTTTTTTTTTAGACATTTAATTTTTTATTTTTTTTAAACACATTGATTATTTTTTTTAAAAATGTAATGCAACTTATTGGATGCTTACCCATAGCGGTTTCACCTGCTAAAACTAGAGCCTTGGCTCCCATTTCTAGAGAGTTGTATATATCGTTTACCTCTGCTCTTGTAGGATATGGATTTGTTATCATAGTTTCTAAAAAATTAGTGGCTATAGCTATTCTTACATTTTTATATTTTTTGGACTTTTTAAATATCATTCTTTGAGCAAAAGGGATATTTTCTATTCCTATATCTTTGGAAAGATCTCCTCTATCAATTAAAAAATTTTTCTCTCTCTTAAAAAAAGAGTCTAGCGATTTAAGACCCTTGAAAGTCTCAATCTTGAAATATTTATTTTCCTTTGGTAATAATTTACAAAATTTATCCATATCTTTTATAGAATTAGTAAAAGAAAGTGCAAAATTTTTAATTTTAAATTTTTTTGCAATTTTGATTGCCTCTAGATCTTTTTTTGTAACAAAATTTAAATTAATTTTTCTATTTTTTAAGTGAACACCCTTATTATTTTCAATCGTTCCTGGTTTAGTGCAAATCAAAGAAATTTTCTTTTTATCTTTATTCAATACTTTTAATTGTAAACCTTCAAAACCAACATCTAGAACGTCCTTTTTTTTTAATAAATTAAATACGTTTTCAGGGTAAAAATTTAAACTTCCTTTATTTTTTTTTACACTTATTTTCTGTTTTAGTTTAATTTTTCTTGAAGAAGTTTTATTAGATTTAATTCTAATTTGAGCTCCTTCGGTATCAATGCAAATAGGAACAGTACAATTTTTTTTTATAAAAGATATTTTCTCTCCTAGTTTTTTCAAATTTACGTGGGACATATTAAGTCTAACCAAAGCTGCTTTACCTTCAACAAAATTTAAAAATTTCTTATTTAAAGAACTGGGTCCTAGAGTTACGAAAATATTTATATTTTTCACTTTTACCTGACCGTTAATTAATTTTTGCTACAAAAAATGAAAATCTTCTTTTTTCTTTTTCTATATAAATTTCCCCAGAAAAAAGATATTTCAGATTAAAAAATTTTTTAGTTCCTTTTAAGTTGTAAAAATAATTTTTACCATATTTTTGTTTTTTTCTTTCGTACATTGTAAGACAATGAACAAGATATGAAGTTTTTTTAATTTTTTTTAAATTTGAAATTAATTTTTTTATTTTTGGTAAAATATACCAGGTAATGTCGTTCATAATATAAATATCAGGTTTTATTTTTTTTAATATTTTTTTATCTAGAATATCTCCATTAAAAATTTTGGTTTTAATAGTTGGATATTTTTTTTTGGCTTTTTCTATGACAGTTTTAGAAATATCTAATCCATAAACATCAAAACCTTTTTTTTTTAATTCATTTATAATTTGGGGATATCCACAACCCAATTCTAGTACCTTAATTTTTTTTTTTTTAAACTCTTTTTTTAAATCCTCACAAAATTTGAATATTAAGTGATAATTAATTTGATATCCTTTTTGATTATTTTTTATCAAATTCCAAGGATCTTTGTGAAATTTATACATTTCATCAAATTTTCCAATAAACCTTCCATTTTTAATTACAAAATTCTGATATTTCATAAAAAATCTAGCCTCTTAATTATTTTAAAAATTTCCATTTTATTGGCTTGTCTTCTGGAATATTAGTTTTTGAGATTTTTCCAAGAACATTATCCCAAAACATTGGGCTTATTCCTATTCCAGGTCTTTTACAAATAATTTGTTCCGCTTTGATTTTTTCTCCTTTTCTTATTTCAACTTTTGAATAAATGCTTCTCCTTGCAAATTTTATAGACCTAATCTCAGACTTAATTGGTTTTTTATTAAATTTTCCTAGTTTGATTTTTAAATTTTCAATATTCTTTTTGAAAAGTAAAATATCTTCATAATTCATCGAGTGATAATGGTCGTTTCCTGAAAGCTTTTTATTATCTGTAAAATGTTTTTCAAAAATTTCTGCTCCCATCATATATGCAAATAATAAACTTGACATGTAACTATCCGGTAAAGTGTGGTCAGAATATCCTATGATATTTTTTGGAAAGATTTTCTTTAAATTTTTAATCATACTTAGGTTAGCATTTATGTCTTTAGTAGGATAATTTAAAATACAGTGCATTATTGCAATATCTCTAGCTCCGAATTTTTTGAGTATTTTTACTGCTTTTTTTATTTCAGTAATTTTTGATGCTCCTGTTGAAATCAATACAGGTTTATAAGTTTTTGCAACACTTTTAAGTAACGGATAATTATTAATATCTGCCGATGCAATCTTAAAAAAAGGAACTAATTTTTTTAAATAATTGACGGAATCTTCATCAAAAGGTGTTGAAAGAAAGTTTATTCCTTTTTTTTTACAAAAATTATGTAAAATTTTATAATCTCTGAATCCAAACTTATCGTATTTTTTGAAAAGTAAATACTGGCTTTTAGTTTTTTCTTTTTTTTTATCCCAATATGCTGGGGAGTATTTTGACGCTAGATTTTCGGCTTTGTATGCCTGAAATTTTACAGCATCTGCGCCTCCTTTTTTAGCTAACAATATCATCGATTTTGCTCTTTTTAAGGAACATCCATGGTTAACTCCAATCTCTGCAATTAAATAAGGTTTTTTTAATTTTTTAAAAAATTTATTATTCATTTTTTCTTTTTAAGTAATCTTGTAAATTTTTTAAGTTTTTTTTTGTTATTTGTTATATTTTTTTCATGTCTACGATATCTATATAGAGGAATTTGTAATCTTGAAATTTTATAGTTTTGTTCATACCGCTTTCTTAGTTCTACTTCTTCTTTAAGTAAAAAACTCTCATTATAAAGACCGAGTTTTATTAAGTGAGAAGTTTTGAAAATTATTCCGCATCCTATAGGTTTTTTTTCACAGTTTTCTCTTCGTAAAACTTCTTCTTTATCGTTAACCACTAAATAATCACAGGCTACTGCATCAATAGTAGAACTATTTTGTTCAATATATTGTAATAAAAATGAGAGAAAGTCTCTGTTTACATAATCATCTGAGTCTAGTCTTACGATATATTTGGACTTAGAAGACCTGATGCCAGTATTTAGTGAATGTGGTAAACCTTTATTTTTTTTATTTCTAATAATTTTAATCAAATTTCCAAATGTTTCCATAACTTTTGATGAATTGTCAGAACTTCCGTCGTCAACTACGATCACTTCATATTGCTTGTTGTTCAAACTCTGATCTAAAATTGAACGCAAACATCTACCTATAAATTTTTCGTGATTATAACAGGGTATTATTACTGAGACTTTAAACATTTATTTTTTTCGCCAATATATGGATATTATCTAGATATTCAATATGATCAAAACCAAGGCCTTTTAGTTTTTTTTCTACTTCCTCTTCTGGGTTAAATATACTTTCTAACCTTAAGGCGTCAGGGTGAATTTCAATAAAAATATATTTTAGTTTATTATAATTTTTTTTTATTCCATCTAAAATTTTTAATTCCGCCCCTTCTGTATCAATTTTTATAAAATTTGGAATAGGAGCTATATTTTTTTCAATTAGGTCATCTATTGTATAAGTTTGAATATTTACTTTTTTTTGTTTTCCTGTTTTAGATGGAGCTAGAGTTTCTTGAAATAGGCTATGAGTGTCTTTATCGGGTCTTATATAAAAGTCTGATTTTGAGGATTTATTACTAATAGCAAATGGATATAATTTTGCGTTTTTAACATTATTAAGTTTTAAATTCTCTTGGATTGCATTAAAACCTTTTTTTTCCGGTTCAAATACAACTACTTTTCCTTTAGTTCCTACTGACTTGGCAAAAGGAAGGCTATACATTCCAACATGTCCTCCTATATCATAAACAATCATTCCTTCTTCAATCTTTTCAAATAATCTTTTAAAAAAAACATTTTCATTTTGCGAGCCAATCTTCAAATGAAAATAATTGATTGGTGAAAAAGATTTAAAAATTAAATCATGACCTGCATAATTAATCTTTAAAAATCCATTATTTTTTTCATACTCTTCAAAAGATTTTTTTTTAATCTGCATATTTTTTTTATGCAAAATAAAATTTTTTGGATAATTTATAATTTTATAAATGAAAAAAAATATATTGTATATAAACAAAATTTTTCTTAGTTTTTTTTTTATATATAATTTAAATTTAAACATTTCTTATAATCTTGGCTATTTTCTCTGATTTAGTATCAATCTTGATATTGTTTTCTTTTACTAAAGAATTTAAAAACAATAAGTTTTCTTTTGTATCAATATCTAAATTAATTTTTGGAAACGAATAAAGTTTCTTTATTGGCACTGGTTTGATTTTAAAAAAATTTTTTCTGTAAAAATACTTAGTAACATGCTCAATATCACTTTTATTTTTAGTTTTTAAACTAATTTCATTTAGAATTTTGGTAGAAAAGATTTCTGCTCCGAGCCCATTGATACATTTAAAATTATATTTCTTTTTAGTTACATGGTTAAATGCCAAATCACATTTATTTTTTTTATAAAAAGAAATTAATTTGTTAATAAAATCTGGAGAAATGAAAGGATTATCAGCACAAATTCTTACTATATTTTTTATTGAATATTTTCTGGCTACATCACAATATCTTTTTAAAACATTTTTTTCACTCCCAAAAAATATCTTAATTTTGTATTTTTTTGCATATTTTTTAAAAACTTTATCTTCTGGTTTTTTTGATGTTGCTAAGATAATATCGTCTAAAGATTTAGAAATTTTAGTTCTTTTAATTACCCAATCAACAACTTTATAATTTCCAATATAAGCTAAACTTTTATTTTTTAATCTTTTCGATCCCATTCTTATTTGGATTACTGCTACGTAATTTGATTTTTTCATCTTGCTAATAATTTATTTAAATAATTCTCTTTAAAGATTTGTAAATGATGTTTGGAACTTCATTATTCATTTTGACATAAATTGGAATTGATATGGCTCTATTAATATAACTTTCTGATTTTATAAAAGATCTTTTTAAATTTTTATATTTTTTTTTTAATTCTGGCATATGAGACCAGTATTTAGAAAAATGCCAAGTTGAAGCCTCTGGAAGAATTTTGGTTTGTATCCCATTCATGTTAAGAGATTTACGGCATCTTTTGGCTAAAGACTTATCTTTCACAAAGAAAATTAACGCATCACAAGTATCTATGTTTTTTTTAGGAACTTTTCTAAATTTAAGATTAAGTTTTTTTATTTTTTTTTCTATCTTGTTTTTATTTAGCCTTTGAAACTTTAACACTTTTTCTAATTTTTTAAGCTGAGCCAAACCGATGGCTCCTTGAAGTTCTGTCATTCTATAATTAAAGCCGCTCGAGCTTCTCGTATCTTCCCACCGAGGAACTTTTGGATTATTTTCGTGACCATGGTCATGCCAAGCTTTCGCCCTGTCAAAATCTTTTTTTTTTTTAAAAACTATCATTCCACCCTCACCGGTTGTGATAGCTTTTGCAAAATCAAAACTGTAAGTTCCTATTCTACCTAGAGTTCCTAATCTGCTTTTTCCAAAATAACCTCCACACCCCCAAGCGGTATCTTCTATAATTGAAATATTAAATTTTTTACAAATTTTTTGAATTTTATCCATCTCAGGTGAAACTCCCAACATGTGAACTACTATCACTGCCTTGGTGTTTTTAGTAATTAACTTTTTAAGTTGATCAGGATCCATATTTAATGTTTCATCTACATCACAACATACTGGTGTCAATCTTGACTCAATTATAGCTTCTACAGTTGCGACAAATGTAAAACTTTGAGTAATAACCTCATCTCCTTTTTTTAACTTTAAAGATGCTAACGCAACCCTAAGTGCAGCTGTTCCAGATGAAACAGCTAGAGCATATTTGGAACCTATATATTTTGAAAACTTTTTTTCAAATTCTAAAACTTTAAAAGAGTTTTTTTTTCTTAAACCTTCAAATCCTTGTCTAAAGAAAATTCCACCATTTAAAAAAATCGAGTTGAGTTGTCTTTTTTCCTCTTTTCCGATTAGTTCATAGCCTGGCATTATTTAATCCTTTTAAATTCTTTTTAAGTTCCTTTAGATAAATTCTTCTTCTTCCTAAATCGAAGACTTCATCTCCTGGTAAGTATCTAAGTGTTATTCCCGGCCTAGAGTCTTTTGAAAGATTTTTATCGCTTCCATGAACAACTAATGAACTATGAATTATACAATCACCAGGATTTAAATTTGGGGTAATTTTTTTTAAAAATTTTATTGAACTCAAATTTTTCAAAACCTGAGAATTCCCTGGTTTATATGAAATTTTATGCTCTAATAAACCTAATTTATGAGAGCCTGAAAAATAAAAAATTGCACCATTCTTTTTATTTGATTTGCCAAGTGAAATCCAAATAGTTATTCCTTTTCCACTTTTTGTACACCAGTAGTAATTATCTTGATGTATTGGAACATCCATTCCTGTCTTAGCAGGTTTAGCAAATAATTCTGCTCCAAATTTTCTTGTTTTACTTCCCAAAATATTTTTAACTAGTTTTTTTATATTTTTATCTTTTTGAATTTTGCTTATCCATTTCCATTTTTTTAAATTATGTAAAGAATTTACAGATTTATCTTTTGAAAAATGTACTTCATGTTTTTTTAATTTTTTTAAATCTGCTTTCAAAAACTTATTCAAATCTTTTTTCATTTTATTAATAGTACCCGAGTCTATTATTTTTTTACAAATAGTGAATCCATGCTTTTCGTAATATTTCAAATTTTTATTAAAATTTTTTAAATTTGTCATAAAGCTTTTTTTATAAATTCTTTTATAGGATTTTTTTCAAGATAACAAAATTCTTTGCAAAATTCATCTTTTATAGACTGAGTGTTGTTTTTTTTCCACCACTGATTGATATTAGTTTCATTTAAAAATTTTATTATAGAATTTTTGTTAGTATGAAGTATTTTTGCATCTTTTAGACGTTTATAATAGTAATCAACCGATTTTCTATGATGTAAACACTCTTTTGGCATTATTAATAATGAAGGTTTATTCAAAGCCATCGTTTCTAAAAAACTTGTTCCGTCAAAAGTATGAATTGCTAATTCAAATTCGTTCAAAATTTTAATAAAATTTAATTTTGGATTATTAATTTTAATTTTACTTAAATTTTTTTCTACATAATTTTGCAAGTTTAAAGTTTCAATTTGTTTATTATAATTGTGAATTGGAAATGGCCTAAAAAAAGTTTTAAATTTTAATTTTGAAGATAAATCTTTTAGCAATTCAATTGTCGAATTTATGTAGATTCTACTTTTTCTTCCATACATAATACCTGATGTAAGACCCGATTTAAAAATCAAAGGACATGTGCCGATAACTAAAAATTTTTTCGTATCGATAGGTTTAAATTTTTTTTTTTCGATAAGTTTATTAGAAAAAAATCTCTTAGTTTTTTTGGCGCTGTTCTTCCATCCCCATGTATAGAAATTGTCACTAAGTTTAATTTCTAAATCTTCAGCATACGAGTATTTCGTTGTTCCATAATTACAACCATGCTGAAAGTAAAAAAGCTTACTTTGATTTGAAATAGAACTTGCAAGCCAGAATTTAAAAATATCATCATACCACAAGCCCCCAGCGGTGTATATTTTTCTCTTTCTTGTTGAAGGCAAAATTAATTTTTGACTACAAGTTTTGATAAAATTAAATTTTTCTAAGTAGAAGAAAGGTAAAAATTCGAAAAATAATTCTCTTAAAATTCTTTCGAATTTGTCAATTTTATATTTTGTGTGAAATTTAGTCTTTCTTTTTTGGTGAATGAATTTTGAGTCTGGGATTTTGAAGTTAAATTCGTAAATAAAAGGAATATTCTTATTAATCAAACTTAGTAAAATTAAAAATTTTTTGCTTCCAAAATAGGTTCTATAGAATATTTGTTGATTGAAATTTTTAAAAATTTTTAAAAAATATCGCAAAATTTTTCTGTAAATACTTGACTTAAAATTTAATTCTTTAAACGAGGAATTGATTAAATTATATTTTTCCTTGCTAATTTTTACTTTATAAATTTGAGTTTTATTATTATGGAAATATCTCAAATATAATTTAGTAAATAATTTTAAGTTCCATTCATCAGATTGAGTTATTAATCTAAATTGTGCTTGATCTTGAGATAATAAGTTAAAATCTTTATCATTAGCTACTTTTATTTTGTCTATTTTGTACTTTTTTAATGCATAACTTAACAGATTATATCTATTTTGAATTGTAGAAATGTATCTGTGTATCCACGGACCAAGAAAAAGTTCCCAAGACCTTTTGTTCCAATCAACTTGATAGATATCTTTAAGATTTAAAATCGCATCATTAAGTAATCTATTATAATAAAAATTACAGATTTTTGAGTCTTTGATAATATCTTCATTAACCTCTTTTTTGCTTATCTCTACATCGAAACTTTTGTATTTCTTATTATCAAAATTTTTTACAATACAACTTTCGCTAACTAATATATTTTTACAATTTTGGAACCAGGTCTTGATTATGCCAGTAAAAACCAGTGCTGATTTTTTTTTCATCTTTGTTGGGATAATTAAATTTTAGAATTTTTTTTTATTATTTCTTTATAATTATCCATTTCCATTGAAAAATTTTACTTCCTGAAAGTTGGATATTATTGAGAGATCTAGTTATACCAGGATAATTTTTTTTGTCTTTTTTGAATTCTTTATTAATTGTGTTAAAATTATATTTGTCTTCTAAAAACGAAATTTTTTTATATTTACAGATCTTTTTAATCTTTTTTTTAATTAAATTATAACTGTACGTGTTTTGAAATTGAAAAGTACTTAGATTTCCTTTTTTATCAGTTTTGTCAGAATAGTAAAATCTACTTAAGTGGGTGTTATCACTTATCAAAGTCCTTATTATACAATATTTTTTTGTTGCAGTAAGAAGATTTTTTAAAGCTAAATCAATTGAAGGCAAGTGATGAAGAACATTAATACAATAAACTATGTCAAATCTGTCTTTATATTTTTTCTTTGGTGATAATAGGTTTTGATTTTCAAATTTGATATTTTTATTCTTTTTAAAGAATTTTTTTCCAAATTCAATGTATCGTTTCGTTGAATCAAAACCATAATAAATAATATCTTTATCTAATCGCTTTAATGTGTGGTAAAAATGACCAGCAGCACATCCAAAATCTAAAACTTTATCGCCTTTTTTATAAATTGGTTTTAAAATTTTTAAAAGCTGTTTTGCTGACTCCATTTCTGGTAGGGTTTTTTTTACTCTTTGGAAAGTTCTTTCAATTGTACTTTTTTTATCCCAAATTTTCCAATTCTTGCTTTGATCTTCAAATTTTAATTTTTTCATAAATTATTTTATTTCTTTTTCCAGTTTATTTTTTTAATTTTTTTGAAATTTTTAATTATCTTGTAAAAACTTGAATACCTATCTTTGTAAGATAAATTAAATAGAGAAGCAATAAAATTGTAATCTTTGGGTGTATCAACTGTTACCCTGAGATTAGAATATTTCTTCAAATTTTTAAAGGTGAATTTAAATTTTCTAAGATATTTTTTTTTTATGTAGGGAGTAACATGTTCTAAATCAAATTTACTTTTTTTTACAGAGTCTCTCAAATGTTTTACCTTGAATATCTCTGCTTGCAAGCCATAAGGAATGTGCCTGATATTATCATGTGCTGAGAAATACTCTAATTTTTTATTTTTATAAATTGATAAAATTTTTTTGATAAAAAATCCATCAACTAAAGGATTATCAGCTGTTGTTCTTATCACGATTGATTCGCTATTCATTTTTTTTGTTATCTCTTGAAACCTACTTAAAACATTTTTTTCACTGCCTCTAAAAAACTTAATTCCTCTTTTTTTCAAAACTTTTGCCAAACGGTCATCTTTGTTTGCTTTAGGAATGGCTACAATTATATTTAACTTTGATTTTTTCAGCCTTTTCCAACATAATGTAACAAGTTCATCGTTGCATACAGGTAAAAGAACTTTTTCAAATAATCTGTCAGATGCTATTCTTGCTTGTAAGATTATGTTTACTGAATTTTTTTTCAAGTATTTGCTATATTTTTTCATAAATTGTTTTATCTTTAAGTTGGTAAACTTGGTCACATCTATTAAGTGTTTTTTCTCTGTGAGACGAAATAAAGACAGCGCCAAAGTTATCGTAGACTTTTTTAATTTTCATTAAAATATTAGCTTCCGTCTTTTCATCGAGAGCACTAGTAGCTTCATCCATAAACAAAACCTTTGGTTTTCTATAAATACTTCTTGCGATAGCAACACGTTGTTTTTGTCCCCCAGACAATCTAATTCCGTCACGACCAACTTTTGTAAGCAAACCATTTGGCAGTTCTGAAACAAAATTCTCTAATTCACTTATCTTTAGAGCATTTTTAAGATTATTCTCATCTATCTCTTCATCATTATCTGAAAGAGTAATATTATGTTTTATGGTATCATCATTTAGAAATACGTCTTGCGAAATATAACCTATATACTGACGCCACTTATAAATATTCTCGTTTATATTTAGCTCATTAAAAGTTATTTTTCCGGAATTAGGCTTAAGGAGTCCCAGCATTAAATTAAATAAGGTGCTTTTACCAGATCCAGTTTTTCCGACTAGACCGACTATTGTTCCATTTTTTATAGAAAGCGATACATTTTCTATGACATTTCTATTAGTGCTTGGGTATTTATAACTTACATTTCGTATTTCTAATTTATCAAACGGAAAATTCTTTAATAATTCAAAATTGTTATCGTTCTCATTAAATTTAAATTTTTCTATATTTATAATTTCCTTAGCAATTAATTTTAAACTTGGACCTTTGGCTTTAAAATTGTTCAGGGCTATTGTGATTGAATTGAAAGAAGGTATAAGTCTAACTGCTGCTACTGCAAGCAGTGATAATATTGGTAGTATATTATTTATTTCATTGCCAGTTTTGATGAAATAAAAAATAATTGAAACAAGCATAATAATAGCTATTGTCTCTAAAAATATCTTTGGAAAACGATTAGTAAATTCTAAGAAAAAAAGATTTTTTTCGTAAATATCCATATTTTGTCTGAAGGATTTCACGGCAAATTTTTCTTTCAACAAAATCTTTAAATTTTTTAAAGAACCAAAAGTTTCATTTATTGTTTGGATTACTTTTTCTTGTATTAAAATATTTTCTTTAGCTCTAAGAATTAATTTATTTCTTATTAAAATATAAAAAATTGAGACCGAGATAATAAGTGCAATAATTGTAAATAATGTAGTTATTGGAGATTGAAAGAGTAATAGAAATACAATAGCGGCTACTACTAATATTTCTCTTATAAAGCTAAAACCTAAAAGTAAAACACTTATAGAGTTTTTAATTTCTGTGACTATATTTCTACTTAACTTTGCAGGATTCATATTTAGTGATAACTCGTAAGGTAGATAGACATAATGTTTATATATTTTAGAACTAATATCTCGTCTTATAAAATAGATCGTTCTATATTCAAAAAAAATTAATAAAGTTAAAAAAAAGTTTTTAAATAAAAATGTAGCTAATACCAGAGTTGCTCCAAGCAAAATCAAATTACTTTCATTGTAATTTTCCAAATAAATTCTTAAATTATCGAATGGTATTTGTTCAATAAAAATTTGGGGAGACAAAATAAAACCAACAAATAAAGGAATTGTCCCTAGGCTTATCATTTCAAGAAAAGCTGAAATCCAGCTCGCGATAAAAATTAATAAAAATCTTTTTGGATAATTTTTTTTAATTATTATTTTTAAATCTCTAATGAAATTATCATTTTTCATTTTGTAAGACATAAATTTAAAATATCTCTTAACTTTGCATTTTCGTAATCGTAAGACATTAATCTTTTAACGTATTTTTCTTTTATATTTTTCCAATCGAAATCGTTTACATTTAATATGTAATCCAATATTTCATTTATTTTTTTTCTATTAAAGCTACTTACCCAAAAAGGACCATCTTCGGGCATTATTTCTGGAAAGCCAAAATTGAAATAATTGAATTTTTTTTTATTTTCTTGATTGATTGTTAAAGTTTGACCTCTAATACTAAAACTTGCTGTGGGCGTTGCCCTAGAAAAAGACTCATAACCTAGAGCAGAGTCGATAAAGACTACAGCGTTGGACTCATCAATTATCTGATAAGATTTTGCCCTTTGTGCACCTGCGTAATTTTTATCATCCCTAATAATAAATTCACAAAAATTATAATCGTTTTTTAAAATATTTTGATAAAATGTTCTTTCAGCTTTTGAAGAAGTTTTGGAAAGAATTTTGAGCAAGATTTCATTTTTTTTACAATAATCCATAATTTCTGGAATTATTATTAATTCAGCTTCTTTGAAATTTTTGTAAGAAAATTTTTGAGAATTTAGAGTGAAATAGTTTTTATTTTCAAAATTTTTATAATGATAAGGATGAAATTGAGAAATATATAGTAAATTTTTCTTTTTTTTTTTAGCTTTTCTCTCAATTTTAATGGCATTATTTCTAATAGATCCATGTACAATATAGTTGCCTTCAATAAATTTTGAGTAAAAATCTTTGTAACTATTACTAAAAGTGAAATAATAATCAATCTTAAGGGATTTTTTTTTTAATTTTTCTAAGTCTCCAAGCTCATTTTTCCGATAGAAAGATTGGTTCCTCAAACCATTTTGAATTGAAACAAATTTTATATTATTGAAATAATTTTTGAGTTCGTAGAAATTTAAAAGATTGTCAATAAATGTAATCACTAGTTTTGGTTCCACATATTTGATAAAATTATGTTGGTACCTTTGTGTTAAATCTAATTTCGAGTTAAAGTTAATTAAGGCTAAGAAAAAAATGTAAAGATTTATTTCTTCATACCTTCTATAGTATATTCCCACTTCCTCCTCATCATTTAAAAATGGTTTAATAAGTTCATATCCAGTTACATCAAACATCAATATTTTTTTTTTCTTAGGAGGATAAATAATCCATTTTGACTTGATGATTTTTAAGAACTTTCTTATGAAGTTTTTCATTTAAAACTAAGTAATTGGAACAATATTATTGTTTGATTTTGAAGAAATTCTCCAATTTTTGATTAAACCTCTCAAAAATAAAGAGTGCTGATTTAATGTCGAGTGAACTGAAGGTAGGTTGCACTTGTTCTCTTTTTTTAAATCAATTAGGATTTTTGATATTGTCTTGGAAATTAGCGGTTTGCTTATCCCACTCATTTTCAATTTATCGTTTATAAAAAGCTTATTTGTAATTTCATTCAAGAAATATTTTTTTTTCTTTGTAAAAATTGTCAAAGAGCAAGATTTTCTATCTTTTTGATTTAAAGTGGCTTTGAGAACACCTTCTATCTTATTCTTAAATTTTAGATTTAAAATTCCATCAATTTCCCAAAATGTTTTTCTTTTTGTTTTTCTCCATTTTTTTAGTCTACTAAAGTCTATCGTTTTTAATTCAGAGTTTAATAACCAAGAAAATAAATTAATGAAATGTATTCCATTGCAACATAATCCCCAATTATTACCACTTACTTCGAGTTTAACCACTTTTTCATTTTTTATTAAATTTTTAATAATCTTGTAATGTTTAAAATTTTTTCTTGGTAAATTTACCCATGAACTTTTTTTAAATAATTTTTTACTAAAATAATTTATATCACTTAAGGATTGTCCAAGCGGCTTTTCGAAAATCCAGAATTTAACAAATCTATTTTTAATAATTGATTTTAAAACTTCTACTCTACAATTTGCTGTGGTAGAGTTTATCGATAAATAAATTTTTTTAGGTAAAAGATTTGGATTGGAATATACTAAAATCTGATTATTGAATTTTTTTTTATTTAAATATTCTTGTAATTCATTTATCTTTTTTTTATTTTTTTCTAAAAGATGTAAAGTGTAACCAGATCTTGAATTAGCAAGTCCTTCTAAATATCTTCTCCCAATATTTCCTAGTCCTGCAATTAAAATATTATCACTTTCCATATATTTTATTTATTATTTGAATGGTATTTAGATGATGCTTCAAAATAACGAGATTATTTTTTCTTTCAAACATAGCTTTTTTTACCTCGTTAAGCATATTGACCAAACCATCTTTGTATTTTGATTTGTATATTTTAGAAAAAAATAATTTATTGTTTTTAAACTTATAACCTCTCAGAGTCTCTAAAGGCTGCATTACCCACTCTGTTTTATTTTTAACTGTAATTTTGATTTTCCACCTAGAAAATCTATTCCAAGTAGCATAATAAAATCCTACATCTCCACTGCTAAATTTTAATTTACTTGTGATAACATCAGGATTTTCTCGACTAGATTTAAGGGTTGTTATCTTGATAATTTTTCCCCTACAGAACATATCAAAATAGTCAATGAGATGTATCGAATTTGCATACATAATCGAGTTTACAACTCTTCTATCTTTTCTTAATTTCTTATATATGTTTTGATTTTGGCAATCAAAAACTTCAATTATTCTTTTTCCTTGGGATTTTTTTAATTTTTTTTTTAATTCTAACGTAGAGTCATAAAATCTTCTATTAAGGGCTACATAAAACTTTGATCTATATTTTCTGGTAAGATCAATTAACCTTTTTGACTCAGAAAAATTTAATCCAACTGGTTTTTCTAATAAAATCAAAAATTTGGTATTTAAAAAAAACTTGCTAATCTTATTATTATTTTCTGAACTAATTGCAATTATAACTATATCTATAATCTTATCTTTTTTTATTTCATTAATTGAACTAAAAATTTTTTTTATTTTATACTTTTTTGATAAATTTTTTGCTTTAAAATTTGTTCTAGAATAAATTCCGTATGTTTTTAAATTTTTAAAAGACTTTATAACTCTGATGTACTCCTCAGCCATATAACCTGCGCCTATGATAACAACGTTTATATCTTTTTTAATTAATTTACTCATAGCTCCGCACTTTGCAAAAAGCAAGTTTTACATTTATGAGAGTCATTTTTCTTATTCTTAAATAGGTTTAAATAAAAAATCTTTTTTATTAATTCTAGTTTTAATATTTCCTATTAAGATATTTAAATTATTATTATTAAAATTTACAATTTTAAAAATTTTTTCTACAAAAGGTCCTGAGTAAAATTTATAGTTTGAGTGTTCGTTAATTTCAAAGAGATTTCCAGTGATAAATCCTTTTTCGTTTTCTAGTTCTTTGCATTTATTTATAAAGTTTTTCAAATCTATTTGAAATTCTTTGAACCCACTTAAAAAATATTTTAAACCTCTAAGAAACTTAAGTTGCTTTATGACATCTTCTTTTTCAAAATTTTTGTGAAAACAAAATAAATAATCTCCTAATATATAGGCTTCTCTATTTATTAGTTTATTTTTTTTATATACCTGTCTAATAATTTTTGGTCGATATAATACGTGTTCATTTCCTAATTTTTTTTTAAGATCTTCTTTTAATAAATGAAATTTTTTTTTATCAAACTTAATTACTGTCCACATTTAATTTTTTTTCTCCAATTCTTTCTTTAATTCATCATATTCTTTCATTTTTCTATCCATGAAATTAATAGTAAGTCTTGTTCTTTCTACTAAACCTTTTGGTGTTATTACATAACGCAAATAGGAAATTTTATTTTTTTTCTTTTGGAAATTTTGTAGTTTAATAAGACCTTTTTTTTGAAGGGATTTTAAGCAGTAATTTAGTTTTCCTAAACTAAAACCAAGTTCTTCAGCAATTTCTCTTTGTGAAGAATTCGTTTTCTTGTTTATTTTTCTCAAAACATTAAAATGATCTTGACTATTTTTCATAACTGTTCAATAATTGAACATTATAGCGTTCAAAAATTGAACAGTAAAGTAAAATTTACATCAATTTAAGTGAGCCAATTAAATAATATATGTTTAAAAATTTTAATAATAATTTGGGTGGTTTATGAAAAAACTAAAATTGCTTTTTTTTTCAGGAAAAAGAGGCGGTATTAATCATTTTATTCCTATTATTAAGAAACTAAAGAGACTTAAATATTTTGACGTTCATTTATTATTATCTGATATGCATCTATCCGAACAGTTTGGCAGTACTCATAAAAATTATAATAATTTGAAAACTAAAATTTATAAAACTAAAACAATAAAAAAAAATTATAAAGCATCAAAAATTGAAAGAGCATACTCATTGAGTGATGGAATGAAAAAGAATATTGATATTTTAAGAAAAATAAAACCTGATTTACTAATAATTCTAGGTGACAGATCTGAGTTATTTTCTATTGCTACTCCATCCTTGATTCTAAATATTCCTATAGCCCATTTTTATGGAGGTGATATTACCCAGGGTTGTACAGATGAACCTACTCGACACTCATTGTCAATGATTTCAAATTTTCATTTTGTTTCAAATCAGAGAAGCAAAAATAATTTACTTAAATTCAAAATAGACCCAAAAAATATTTTTAATGTGGGATTATCTTCTCTTCATTCTATTAATAAAAAAAACATATTAGATAAAAAATCAATTTTTGAAAAATATAAGCTAGACCATAAAAAGAAATTATTTTTAATTATTCAACATCCGGAGACTTGGAATTTAAAAGACACTAGAAAACAAATTAAATGCACTTTAAGAGCTCTGAGAAACTTTAAAGAAAACAAAATATTTGTTTATCCATGTTCAGATCCTGGATCTAAAATTATAATTGATGAGATTAAAAAACTTAAAAAAAATTATCTTAATAAAGTTTTCAAAGATATAAAATTTGAAGACTTTTATAGCTTATTTGACAATGCAGATATTATAATTGGTAATTCGAGTGCAGGTATTTTAGAGTCCCATTTCTTTAAAACTCCAGCTTTAAATATTGGCGATAGACAAAAAAATAGATTTCAAACAGTTAATATTTTAAATAGTGATTTTAATGTAAATAATATAGAAAGAAAAATAAAACAAATTTTAAACAAAAAATATGTTTTTTCAAACAGTAAATCTTTTTACTACAAATCTAATGGAATAAATAAAATCATTAAAATATTTAAAAAACTTAATTTTAAGAAAAAAGATAACTTTAAACAACTACTTAAATTAAATTAAATATGAAAATTTTAATAACAGGATCAGATGGTTACGTTGGCTGGCCATTAATTATAACTTTAGCAAAAAAATATAACCATAAAAAAGTTAAAATCGTAGGTATAGATAATTTATTGAGAAGAAGATTGGTTGGTAAAGTTGGAGCTCATTCTGCTGTCAAAATTTCCTCTTTTGACGAAAGAAAAAAATTTTTAAAAAAATTAAATAAAAATGTTTCAATGCAAAAATTAGATGCTTCCGATTATAAAAAAATTAATAACTTGGTTAAAAAATATAAATTTGATTACATTATTAACTTAGCTGCTCAACCATCTGCTCCTTACTCTTTCCTTGGAATTAATGAAACAAATTTTACCCAAAATAATAATAATCAAATATTAAGAAATTTCATTTGGTCAATAAATAATAATAACTTAAGTAAAAAATGTAAGTTGGTGCACACTACTACAACAGGCGTGTACGGATTTCCAAAAATTAAAATTCCAGAGGGTTTTCTAAAAAAAGGAAGAGAAAAATACCCTTTTGGATTCATGGCAGGTAGTTGGTATCACATGAGTAAATGCAATGATGTAAATAACTTATTTTTATCTAATAGAGTTTTTAAAACTCAATATCATGATTTTAGAACTGCAATAGTGATAGGTTTAAATTACGATGCCTATGATACGTCTGATAAATTAAATTACAATACTCGTTTTGACTATGACTATTATTTTGGAGTTGTAGTGAATAGGTTTATTTCTATGGCTTTAAAAAAACAAGACCTAACAATATATGGAAAAGGGTTACAAAAAAAACCATTCATATCTCTAAATGATTGTGTCAAGTCTTTGGTAAATTTTATAAATTTAAAAAATGCAAAAAAATTTGAAGTTTATAACCAATATACTCACATGGTAAGCATAAAAGAAATCTCAAAATTAATACTAAAAAGCAAGCTAGTTTCTAAAAATGTGAAATTTAAAAATATTAAGAACCCAAGAATAGAAAATGAAACTCACAAAATGAGAATGGAGAATAAAAACTTTACTAAAATATTAAAATCTAAGGCTGAACCTCTTAGAGATACAATTTTTAAAACAATCAGTTTGCTAAAGGTAAATAAAGCTAAATTCAAAACTAAATTTGGAAAATAAATGAAAATTAAAGTAGCAATCCCATATACTGGTAAAGAAGAGTACAAATCAATTAAAAAAATTATGTTTTCTGGAAAATTTGTTTCTGGAAAATTAGTTAAAAAGTTCGAAGAAAATTTTTCTAAATATATAGGTCTTAAATCAGCAGCGGCTTTCAATAGTGGTACTGCATCTCTTCATGCGGCTATGAATTCCTTAAATCTTAAAAAAAATGATGAAGTGATTATTCCTTCTATTTCGTTTATGAGCACTGCTACAGCTGTGCTACATCAAGGATGTACTCCAATTTTCTGCGATGTAAATCTTGATGATTATTGTTTGAATATTGAAGATTTTAAAAAAAAAATTACTAGAAATACTAAAGCTGTAATCCCGGTTCACTTTGCAGGAAATGCCTGCAAGATAGATGAGATTGTTAAAATTGCAAAACAAAAAAAAATTTCTGTAATTGAAGACTGCGCGCAAGCTCATGGAACAAAATATAAAAATAAAAAAGTTGGAAGTTTTGGAGATATTTCTTGTTTTTCATTTTATGCTACTAAACACATGACTACTGGAGAAGGGGGAATTTTATGTTCAAATAAAAAGAAACTTACTGAAAAATCCAAAATTTTTAGAAATCACGGATTAGTAAGTCGAAATGATCACGTAACTTTAGGATACAATTACAGAATGAATGAATTGGCTGCAGCCATGGGTTTAGAGCAATTAAAAAAATTAGATAAATTTAATTCTATAAGAAGAAAAAATTCCCTATATTTATTAAAAGAGCTAGAAAAACGAAAAAGCAAGTGGTTTGAAGTTCAAAAGATAGATAAAAGTATTTTTCATACCTATTTCTGGTGCCCCCTAAGAATAATTAATTCGAAAATTAGCATAGATGACGTGATTAAAAAACTTAAAAAAAAGAATATCGAAATAAGAACAAGATACAAATTTCCTCTTTATAAACAGAGAGTAATACAAAACCTCAAGATAAAATCATCTCAAAATTATAAAAAACTTTATTTAAAGAATTCAGAAAAAATTGCTGGTCGAATATTTGGATTGCCTAATCATCACAAATTAAACAAAAATCAATTGAATTATATTATTAATACTGTGGCAAATTTATATGATTAATACAAAAACCTTAGTTATAGCTGAAGCAGGGATAAATCATAACGGGAAGGTAAGTAACGCCCTTAAATTAATAAATATTGCTAAACACTCTAATGCTGATTTTGTCAAATTTCAAATATTTGATACTGAACAATTTATTAATAAGAATTTTAAAAATAAAAAAATTAATTTCAAAAAAATTTATAAAAGATTTAAAAAGTTGGAATTTTCAAGAAAAGATTGGAATAAGATAGTAATATTTGCAAAAAAAAAAAAAATTAAAATATTTTTTTCCGTATTTGATATTAAAAGTCTTAGTCTTATAAAAAAACTAAATATAAATTTAGTAAAAATTCCCTCAGGCGAAATTACTAATTTACCATTATTAAAATTAGTAAATAAATTTAAGATTAAAACAATATTATCTACTGGAATGTCATCCTTAGCTGAAATAAAAACTGCTATAAAAGTACTAAAAAATTGTAAAGTTGAGGTTTTACATTGCGTTTCTGAATACCCAACTAATATTCCAAATCTTAATAAAATAAATTATTTAAAGAAAATTTTAAGAAAAAAAATTGGTTTCTCAGATCATACAACTAGTGTCGTCACTCCAGCATTAGCTGTTGCATGTGGGGCACATATAATTGAAAAGCATTTTACTTTCAATAAGTTTCAAAAAATAGGAGATCATAAAATATCACTTAATCCTCGAGAACTTAGTAAGATGATTCAATATATTAAAATTGCTGATAAAGCAAAAAGCAAGATTGTTCTAAAGCCATCAAAAAAAGAGAATGAACTAAAAAAATTAGCAAGAAAAGGGATATACTATAGTAAAGATTTACAGGCAGGCGATGTTATAAAAGAAAAAAATATTAAATTTTTACGACCTTTGGCTAAAAGTATACCTGCTGAAAAATACCAATTAATATTAAACAAAAAATTAAAAAAACAAGTTAAAGCTTTAAGAGCAGTAGAAAAAAAACACTTATATTAAAATTATGATTTATCTTTATGGCGCTGGGTCAAGATCTTCTTTAGTTTCTGATGTATTAAGAAAAAAATCTTCAAAAATAAAGATACTAGTTACTGATGATAAAAAAAAATCTAAAATAAAAAATTTTATCGATAAAGATAAATTTTTTAAAAAATTTAATCCGAAAATTGATAAATTAATTATTTGTATTTCAAATCCTTTTTTACTTGAAAAAAAATATAATTACTTAAAAAAAAAATTAAAATTTAAAGATATTGATCCAATTATTGATAAGAGTGTTAATTTACAATCTAATGTCAGATTGGGACAAAATACCATAATTTTAAGTGGGAGTAATATAGGTCCTAATGTAAAGATAGGTAAAAATGTTTTTATTGGAGTAAACACAATTATAAATCATGATTGTAAAATAGAAAAATTTACTACAGTAGGTCATGGAAGTAATATTGCTGGAAATGTAAAAATAGGTTCAGGTTGTTTGTTGGGTATCTCCACTACTGTCATAAATAATATAAAAATAGCAAGTAAAACACTTGTTGGTTCAGCATCTAATGTTTTAAAAAATTGCAAAGCTAACTCTGTATATTTTGGTAATCCTGCAAAATGGATCAGAAAAAATGATTAATAGTGAATTAAAAAATCTTTGCGTAAACACTCTGACACCGCTAAGTGAAGTTTTATTTAAAATACAAAAATACGGAAAAAATGGAGTTTTTGTTGTAGACAAAAATTTAAATTTAAAAGGTATTATTACTGACTCTGATATAAGAAAGAAAATATTAGAAAAAAAATTTCATAAATTAAAATATGCAAAAGATATTATGAAAAAGAAAAATTTTTCTATTCAACAGAATAATGCTCATAAAAGTGCGCAAATACTCATAAATACTTCAAAAATATTAATCCCGATTTTAAGGAATAAAAAAGTTGTTGATTTTTGCCATATTCAAGAGTTAGAAAATTTAATAATTAACAATTCAAAAAAAAAAATTCTTATCATTGGAGGACTAGGATACATAGGATCTCTTTTAACTAAAAAATTGCTAGAAATTGGTTACCATGTAAATATTCTCGACAAAAATTTGTACGGGAATCCCCTTAAATCAAGGTCTAAAAATTTAAAAATTTTTATTGGGGATTGTTTTTCAAAAAAAAATCTTTCTAAAGCCTTAAAAGGTTGCTCTTCAGTGGTACATTTAGGAGAAATTGTAGGAGATCCAGCCGTTGCTTTAAATGAAAAAAATTCAATTAAAAATAATTATGAAGCTACAAACTTTGTTTTAAATGAGTGTCTTAAACATCGTATAGAAAGATTCATTTTTACATCTAGTTGTAGTGTTTACGGTTACTCACATAAAGTTTGTAATGAAAAATCTAAACTTAATCCTGTGTCTTTATATGCAAAATGTAAAATTGCATGCGAGGAGCAAATTTTGTCTTATAATTCTGATTATTTTACAAGAACTATTTTAAGATTAGCAACAGTTCATGGGGACTCTTTGAGAAAGAGATTTGATTTAGTAGTAAATAGATTTCTGGCATTCGGTCTTAAAAAAAAAGAAATTACTATTTTTGGAGAAAAGAATTGGAGACCATTAATATCTGTGAATGACGTAGTAAAATCAATCATTAAAGTTTTGAGTTCTCCAAAAAAAAAGGTAAAAAATCAAATATTTAATGTTGGTTCTTCTAATGAAAACTTTACTATTGGACATATAGCCAAGGTTATTAATAAAAATTCAGGATGTAAGTTAAAATTCATACCACAAATTGATGATCCTAGAAGTTACATAGTATCGTTCAAAAAAATTGAGAAGATGCTTAAATTCAAACCCTCGTTAAGACTAGATAAGTCAATTAAGAATATGATCAAAATATATAAAAATAAAAAACTCCAATTAAATAATAGGAATTATTTTAACGATAAAAAAATTAAATATTTGCTTAATAAAAGAAATTAAATTTTTGAATTAATTAACATTCTCGACATTTTCAAATCTTCTTGATCGTCTATATCAATGGCCTGATACCTATTTTTCAATAAAACAGAGTAGATGGGTTTTGGCATTAATGATTTGTCTTTTAAAATAGCCTTCGTTTTAAAAGAAAAGATGTTTCCGTGAACATAGTAAGTTTTTTTATTTTGTCTTAAAGTGTTTTTTTTTCTTTTATTATAAAAAAGATAATTTACCATCCCTTTTTTATTTATTTCACAATGGTTTATGTGCGAATATTTGTGATGAAGTTTAACAAATGAATTTATAGTGTTTGCCCTAGGTGTTTTTTTATACTTTGCTACTATTTCATTTATAATATTTGAGTCAAAAAAAGGAGAAGTTGGTTGAATTAAAAAAATAACGTCAGGAATTACAATTTTTTTTTCTTTAATTTTATTTAAAAAATGAAAAACTACGTCAAAAGATTTTGCTTTATCACCCGAAATATTTTTCGGTCTCTTGATAGTTTCAACTTTATTTTTTTTACAAATATTAAGTATTTTATTACTATCTGAGGAACAAAATATTTTTTTTATTTTTCTTGATTTTTTTATTTTTTTAATAGAAATCTCTACGAGACTTTTTTTATTAATTTTTTGTAAGTTTTTATGCCTAATACCTTTAGATCCTGCTCTAGCAGTAATCAGGGCATAAAAAATCATGTTTTTCATTTTATTTTTAAAAATTTTTTTCAGTGCATAAATCAAGCCAATTGAGCTATTAGTACTGGTCAGCTACACGCGTTACCGCGCTTCCACATCCAGCCTATCAACGTAGTGGTCTACTACGGCTCTATAGGAAGAACTAGTTTTGAGGTG
>Ga0114933_10000300_pt1 | contig 61158 bp, 46 predicted proteins | sample 4SBtaG_FD_89691 | JGI IMG/M metagenome (GOLD analysis project Ga0114933, IMG submission 89691) | Deep subsurface microbial communities from Kolumbo volcano to uncover new lineages of life (NeLLi) - 4SBTROV12_W25 metaG | ecosystem: Environmental > Aquatic > Marine > Volcanic | place: Kolumbo...
ACCGCCGCCCCGGCCAAACCGGATGGGTGCGTTCATGGGTGCTCCAACGCGGCCCGCCCCTCGCAGCGCCACGGATACGTTACTAGTACGTTGGTTGCACTATGACGATTCCGTGGTCAATTCGTCCAGCAACCTGCCGAGCTGGTCGCGGGTCATCGTCCAATCGACGCGATCTCGGTCGCCATCGTCGTTGACGCGGTAGCGCTGCACATCGATTTCGCCGCTGCCGTCGAGTCCGATGTCGAAGAACTCGCGCCGACGAATGGCGCCGGGCTCGGTTCGCAAGACCGCTCGTCCGATGCGGGTGTCGACCTCGAGCGGCACGACAGGTTCCTGCAACGAACGCGCCCGGTCGGGCAGGGCGACCGCCTCGGCGGCGACGTCAACGGGTACGCCCCTGTCCACCTTTACGGCGCGCACGCGGACGCCAATTCTGTCGGCATCCACCACGTTGATTTCGGCCTTGCGACCGTCGGCCTCGATGGCCAGCGGCGACTTGGACACATCGCCGGCTTTGACCGCCTCGTCGAGCGCTTCGTCGATGGCGTCGGACAGCTTCACGCGACGGCCTCCGCTTCATCGGCCTGCGTGTCCAGCTCGCGCTGTTTCATCTCCGAACCGTCGTGCGTGAGCATCACCGGCTTGCCGTCCACCATCGTCTCGAGATGAACGGGGCGGGACCAAAGCGCTGCGAGGTTGCCCAACACCGTTGACGCCCATTCGAGCTTGATGTCGAGCCCGTCGTGGCGGTGGTTCAGACGCAATTCCTGGCGGTTTCCGTGGTTGGCGTCGACGACATACGCCCGCGGTGTTCCCCGCTGCGCCAGCGTCTGAAGCATCTGCTTTTTCACCGCCCGGAACTCCCGCGTGTTGATGATCCACTGCCGGGATCGCGGGTCGTATTTGGTCGTGAAGAAGCCCTGCCGCCGGCAGAAGTCTTCGGTCAGGAAGGTGTCGAGGAAGGTCACGTCGTTGTGGGTTCGGCGCACTTCGAAGACCTTCTCAAGCCCAATCTCAGCGCCGGCTCCCGTGTCCCATTCGCGCTTGATCGTCGCGTCGTCGCAGTCCAGCCACTCCTTGCCGTGCCGTCCCGTGCTCCAGCGCATTTGGATGTCGCGGAACAGCTCGACGCCCATCTTGTACGGGTTCAATTGCCCGGGCTGCTGCGCGACGGTGCCGCTGTGGTGGTCGCAGTAATCGATGACTTCGGATTCATCGAGGATGTGATCGGTCATCAACCGCGTGTGCCAGAACGTGGCCCAGCCCTCGTTCATGATCTTGGTCTTGGCCTGGGGCGCGAAGTAATACGCCTCGTCGCGCACGATCTGCAGGCAGTCGTATTGCCATCGGGCCAGCGGAGCGTGATCGAGCAGGAACTTGAGGACGTCGCGCTGCGGCTCCTCGGGCACGGACTTCATCTTCATCAGGTCGTCGAGCTTCTTTTGCCGCTGCGCCTCCAGGAACTTCGGCGGATTGATGTGCGGGTCCATGTAGTCCTTCGCCGGGATTCGCGCGACCTCGACATCGGATTCCGCGGCTTCGATCTGCTCCTCGCTGAATTGCCGGTGCCGTCGAATGTGCTCGGCATAGGGGTCGATGAGGTTGTCGAGGCTCAGGCAGAGGTCGATGAACGCTTCCACCTCGCTTTGCCCGTGGCGGTCCATGATCCGGCGAATGCGCGTCGCGTGGTTGGCCATCGTGTCCAACATGCGCCTGTTGGTGGGCGCAAACCACACGTTGTTCTTGAAGAAATCGACGTGGCCGAGGACGTGGGCCATCACCAGTTTTTGGTCGACGATGAGGTTGTTGTCGAGCAGGTAGGCGTACGAGGGATTGGTGTTGATCACCATCTCGTAGATCTTGTGCAGGCCGAACTCGTACGACTTCTGCATGCGCAGGTATTCCATGCCCCAGCGCCAGTGCGGATAGCGGACGGGAAAGCCCTCGTACGCGGCGAGCATGTTGATCTCTTCCCAGTTGCACATCAGGAAGTTGGTCTCGAAGAAGTCGAGGCCATAGCTCTTGCCGAGCTCGACGATGTGCAGGCGCATCTCCTCAAGCTCGGGGGGCAGGCCACGCCCCTCACGTTGAAACCGGCGGCTTGGCATCGACATCGTTTACCGCCCTTTTCCGAGCAACTCCTTGATGGAGTCCATGATCGCGTCGCGGTCGGGAATGCGGCTCAGCACCACGGCTTCGTCGCCTTCGAATTCGCCGCGCAGGTCCTTGATGAACTGCCCGCTGCCGTACACCGATTCGACTTGCGCGTAGCTGAATTGGTTGGCGACCGGGAGCAGCTTGTTTTTGACGATCTCGAGGCAGGTTCGCGTGTCGCTGCGTGTGGCGTTGTCGCCGTCGCTGAAGTGGAACGGGTAGATATTCCAATCGCTGGAGGGGTAGTCCTTGTCGATGATCTCGGCGCAGAGCTTGTACGCGCTGCTGATCAGCGTTCCCCCTGACTCGCGGGTGCGAAAGAAGGTGTCGCGGTCCACCTCGCGCGCGGCGGCGTCGTGGATGATGAAGCGCGCCTCGAAGCCCTCGTAGTGATGGCGCAGCCAGGTATCGATCCAGAACACCTCGGAGCGCACGATCTCCTTCTGTTCGCGCCCCATCGAGCCGCTGACATCCATCATGTACACGACGACGCACGCCGAGCGGGGCTCCTTTTCCACGACGTAGTGCCGATAGCGACGGTCGTCTTTGATGGGAACGACCACCGGCTTGTTGGGGTTGAACGCACCGGACGCGATGCTTCGCTTCAGCGCCTGCTTGTAGGTCCGTTTGCCGTGCCGCAGCGACTCGGGGCCTTGTCGCGTGATGCCCTTGTAGCGAGCGTTGGCCGCGTCACTTTCCTGGCTGCCCTTGGGTTCGATGCGGGGTAGTTCGAGCTCTTCGCCGAGGATTTGAGCGAGCTCATCGACCGTGAACTCCACCTCGAGCAGGTGTTCACCGGGCTGATCTCCTGCCTGCTGACCTTCGCCGGGCTGACCGGCACCTTCGCCCTCTTCGCCGTCGCCCTGGCCGATGCCGTTTTCGTTCTTGCCGTAGCGGAGTCGCGGAATTCCGACCTGGTGAATCGGGATGCTGACCAGCTCCTTGCCCTGCTTGCCGATCATCTCGGAAGACGACATGTACTTGCGCAGATCCTTGCGGACGCGGCCTTTGACGATGTCTTTGAACCTCGAGAGGTCCTGGTCGATGTTCAGCATGAGGGTGCGTCGTTCTCCCGTTCCTTCACAGGAACATGGCTACCCGCTTGGTCGACTTGGGGCTTGGTTGACCTGGGTCTTGGTTGACTTGGCTTTGAGAGGTTCCTCCAGCCGCTTACGCGCCCGTTCGGGCTTGGGTTGTTCTTCGCTCGCCTCGCGGCTGCGAATGCGCTCGAGAAAGGCGTCGATTTCCAACTGAATCATGATGTTGAGCCTCCCTTATCCTTCGCGCTTGGCGTCGCCGCGGGCGAAAATGCTGGCCACGTACCGGAGCACGTCCGAAGCGCTGCTGTCGTCGTAGCCATAACGGTCGATGAGCCGCTGCTTGACCACATCGATCTTCTTTTGGGTTTCCTCGTCAGCGGTCGCTGTCACGATGGCCGTGAGCTTGATGCTGTCCTTGCTGTCCTCGAAGAGCTTGAGTTCCAGCGCGCGATGCAGCCGTTCATTCATCGAGTAGTCGAATGACTTGCCCTTGAGGGAGAGGCCCGCGATGTAGTTCATCAGCTCGTTGCGGAAGTCATCTTTGCGCGACTCGTTGATCTCGATCTTCTCCTCGATCGACCGCATCAACCGCTCATTGGGCTCCTCGTACGCTCCGGTGAACGGGTTCTTGACCTTCTCTTTGAGCACGTAGGCGCGCAGGTTTTCGATGTAGTTGTCGGCCAGCCTCGCCATCGCCCCTTCGTCGGCGCTGATGGCCTTTTGCACCTCGTTCTTGACGATGTCGTCGTATTCGGACTTCACCACCGCGAGCAGCTCCCGATACCGGTCGCGCTCCTCCTCGTTGCTGATGAGGCTGTGGGCGTCCAGGCCGCTCTCGAGCTCGTTGAACACCATGAACGGGTTGAGCGAGCGGATATCGGGATCGCGGACCAGCGCGTTGCTGATCTTGTCCTGGACATAGCGGGGCGAGATGCCGGTCAGACCTTCCCGCTTCGCCGACTTGCGCAGCTCCTTGACGTGGTCCTCGGTGAATCCCGGGATCGACTTGCCGTCGTAGAGCTTGGCTTTCTGCAGCAGGCTCAGCTTGGCGTTGTTCGGCTCCTCGAGACGGGTCAGGACGGCCCACAACGCGGCCATTTCGATGGTGTGCGGCGCGATATGCGCGTTCACCTTGCCGGTGTTGAAGTCCTTGGAATAAATGCGCGTTTCCTGCGACGGCTTGGTGATGTACGGCACATCGATCTTGATGGTTCGATCGCGCAACGCCTCCATGTACTCGTTGTTTTGCAGGCGTCGATACTCCGGCTCGTTGGTGTGGCCGAGGATCACCTCGTCGATGCTTGTCTGCGCGAACTTCTTCGGCTTGATCCGGTGCTCCTGGCTCGCGCCGAGAAGGTCGTACAGGAACGCCACGTCGAGCTTGAGCATCTCGATGAACTCGATGATTCCGCGGTTGGCGACGTTGAACTCGCCGTCGAAGTTGAAGGCACGCGGATCCGATTCACTGCCGTACTTGGCGATGAGTCGGTAGTTGATGTCACCGGTCAGCTCGGTGCTGTCCTGGTTCTTCTCGTCCTTGGGCTGGAACGTGCCGATGCCAACGCGATCCTTTTCGCTGAGCACGAGGCGTTTGACCTTGATGCGCTTTTGCAGCTCGAGGAAGTCGCCCTTCACCTCGCGCATGATCTGCCGGTACATGAACCGACACACGGGGTTGAGCTCGCCTTCGAGGCGGATCGGATAGCGACTCTTCCCGGCCGCATTGAGCTGCGAAAGGACCGCAATTCGCGCTTCATCCGGGAGCAACCGGATCGGGTCTTCGTGCATCGGGCTCAGGGTCTCTTCACCGTTTTCGTCGAGCCACGCATAGGTGTACATCCGGCCTTGATTCTGGCGGCTGTACCACTCCAGCCCTTTCTTGAAGAGACGCGCGATCGTCGATTTCGCGCTACCGACCGGGCCGTGGAGCAAGATGATGCGGCGTTCGGGGCCATAGTTGAGGGCGGCCGCCCGGAGCACGCGCACGAGCTTTTCAAGGTGCACATCGATGCCAAACACGGCGTCTTTGCCCTCGAACGGATCGTCAAAGAAGTTGTGGCGCGTGATCTGCTTCTTGTACTCGGTGAAGCTCTCGGTGCCGAAGCTCTCGATGAGATCGTACAGGCGCTGCCAGGCGTTGCGACAAACCGTGGGGTCGTCTTGCACCATCTGCAGGTATTCTGCGTAGGTGCCTTCCCAAAGCAGGTCTTGGAAACGCTGCACATCCTGGTGTCGCGCGATGAGTCCGAGCAAGCTCTCGTTGCTGCCGTCGTTGAACGCCTCGGTCATTTTTGCCTCCGCGAGGTAGGGGCGTGCACCGTGCCCGCAGCCCGTCCCGCTAGTTGGGAACGATGCAAGGGGCGTGCCGCCGGACTGTCGTGGCCTCCTTTCGAGCGAGGCCTTGCTTCAAGAAACAACGCGCTGCGGCCCGATTTTGTTCTCTGAAAGCGCTCGGTACCGCGTAGAGGGTCGCCGCGCGGGGGACCCGCCCACTGAGTTAGTATGCCATTTACGTCGGGGTCGGATCATAAAAGCAGGCGAAGCACACGCCTCGGCCGGCTTGCATGGATGCCTTGCTCCGGGGTGGCAAAGATGTCGCAAACGCGTGCGGGAACGGCCTTGGCGATGGGTTATCGTGAGATTGACGCCACAAAGCGAGCGGCGCTGCAGGCGATGTCAGGGTTGATCGAAGCGATGAGCGACGTTCACGACGAGCGCACGCGCCACGACCGCGCAACAATTGAGGCCCATACATGAGCAGTCAAACGTGTGCGCTCGTCATCGGCGCCGGCGAAATGGGACGCAAGCACGCGGCCGCCTGGCTCCGGATCTTCGGGCCCGGGCGCGTCGGCGTACTGGTTCGGCACCCGCGTGACGCACAACGAGTCGGCTCTTGGGGCCTGTCGGGGCTGGTAAGGGTCGCTGAATCGGAGCGGGCAGCGTGGTCAGAGGCCGCGCATTGGGCGAGCGTTTGCACGCCGACAGATACGCACGTGAAAGTCGCATTGCCGCTGCTGGAGAGGGGCGTGCACGTTGTCGTCGAAAAGCCACTCGCTGGGGACGAGACGGCTGCGGACGCGCTGCAGTTCGCGGGTTCTGGTCGATGCTTCGTCGCTCACACGTGCCGCGCAGAAGCCCCAGCCATGGCGGTTCTTGCGCAGGTTGAGCCGTTGGAGACGCGATCGGTCGTGGTCGAACGTCACGAACAGGCGCGTTCGTTGCCGCCCGGAACGCCGGATGTGGCTCGGTACGGGCGACTGCTCGATGTCTTGGTGCATGACCTCGGTTCGATCTGGGACGTTCTGCCGGGGATGCAGCCGCGCGTGCAAGCCCGCTGGGACGGCGATACGCAGCGCTTCGAGGCGAGCTGGACGTGGCGGGAGTTGACCCTCAGGTGCATTGAGCAGCGGGCCGCCGAACGCAGCGCACGCCGCGTCGTGGGGGAGACGGTGGACGGCGAGTGGGGTTGGGAGCTCGGCGACGGGAAGCGGCGCGCATGGCGTACGCGGAACGGGGCGGTGCGGCAGATCGACACACCGTGGCAGGACGCGACGGAGGCGGTGTTGAAAGCGAGTTTGGGCGCCGTGGCTACCGGCAATAGATGTCCGTTCGACGCCAGCGCTGGCGGGCGTGTTATGCGGCTAGCGGCCACCGCGCTGCGTGCGCTGCCTGGCGGTACGTTCGGAGGGGCGTTCTCGTGGGATTACGTTCGCTAGCGCAACGTCGCGATTGCGGGCGGTGTCGATCGGGTCGGGGTTGTCGACCTTGCACACCCAGCGCTATTTTTAGGGCCCTCCCGAAAAAAAACAGGACCCCAAAAACGTGCAGCGTCCCGCCAGCGGACGAACCGCGGCGATGACGCGGCTGCGCCCTCCCCCGTAGACACCGCGCAGGATTTACTGCGCGGCCAAGCAGCCACCACCACCCGGGACCAGACGCTTTCACGCCCCCCGGCCAGCCAACCATGCTGCTCAACCGGGCGGTCGCACGCACCGCCCGGCGGCGCCGTCTACAGGCGCCGCGCTGGTACAAGCAAGCCTTGTGCCAAGCGACGATTCAACAAAATCAATAACTTACAACGCGCTTGCCACGGCAGGGCTAGTCTCGAGACCGGTCCCACTCGAAAATGGGACTGCGCTCGGCCGAGCACGCACGCATTCAGCGCGCCAGCATCATCGACAAATGGGACTGATGCTCGGTCGCTGGCGGGTCCGAGCACATGCGCGCCGCAGCGATGCTAGTGAGCGCCCTTCTTCGGCCGCAGCTGGTGTGTCCCGGCGAGGTGCTGATTCCAAGTCGCGGGCGTAAAGCCGTTATCGACCTCGACCATCGTGATGCAGTCCGGCACCGGGCACACGATCTGGCAGAGGTTGCAGCCCACGCACTCGGATTCATCGATGATCGGCACACGCGAGTCGTCCTTGGACGGGAAGATGCATTGGTGGGCGCCGTCTTGGCACGCGGGCACGCAGTCGTAGCATCCAATGCACTCTTCAGCGTCGATTTTGGCGATCGATTCGAAGTTGAGGTCAAGGTTGCCCCAATCCGAGTACGCCGGGATCGCTTTGCCGATCATCTGGTCGAGCGTCTCGAAGCCCTTGTCGGCCATGTAGTTTTCGAGGCCTTCGATCATGTCTTCGACGACGCGATAACCCCGCAGCATGACTTCGGTGCAGACTTGGACGCTGGCAGAACCGAGCAGGATGAACTCGACGGCGTCGCGCCAGTTGCTGATTCCGCCGATGCCGCTGATCGGAATGCTGAATGCGGGATCTCGGGCCAGCGCAGCGACCATGTGCATCGCGATCGGTTTGACCGCGGGGCCGCAGTAGCCACCGTTGCTGCTCTTGTAGCCGACCACCGGCTGCGGGACGAAGCTGTCGATATCGACACCGATGATGCTCTTGATCGTATTGATCAGAGACACGCCGTGCGCGCCGCCACGCTGGGCGGCGAGGCCGTGGGGCACGATGTCGCCGACGTTGGGTGTGAGCTTCACGAGCACCGGGACGCTCGAGTAGTGCACCGCCCACGACGTGATTCGCTCGTTGACCCTGGGCTCTTGTCCCACCGCTGAGCCCATGCCGCGCTCACACATGCCGTGCGGACAGCCGAAGTTGAGCTCCAGGCCATCGGCGCCGGCGTCAATGCTGCGCTTGATGATGTCTTTCCACTCTTCTTCGGTCTCGACCATCAGCGACACGATCACAGCGTGATTGGGGTACTTCTTCTTGGTCTCGTAGATCTCGCGGAAGTTCACGTCGAGCGGTCGGTCGGTGATCAGCTCGATGTTGTTGAACCCGATCGCCTTGGTTCCGCGGTAGTGCACGGCGCCAAAACGGCTCGATACGTTTTGAATCGGCGTGCCGAGCGTTTTCCACACGGCCCCGCCCCAGCCCGCGTCGAACGCGCGTTGCACCTGTTCGCCGGAGTTGGCGGGCGGTGCGCTGGCGAGCCAGAACGGGTTGGGCGATTCGATCCCGGCACAGTTGGTATGCAGGCTCGGCGAGATGCGCTTCTTGCTATCCAAAGGCATCGTTCACTCTCCCTTCAGGTATGTATCGATGGCCCGGGCAGCGTCGCGTCCTTCCGCGACCGCGTTGACGACTTCTTTGCCGCCATTGGCGCAGTCACCGCCAGCCCAGTAGCCCTTTCGTCCGGTCGCTTGGTCAGCGTCGACCTTGACGACACCCCACTCGGTCTCCACGCCTTCGAGGCCGCCGACCAGTTCGCCGAGCTTGCCTTGTCCGATCGCGAGCAACACGAGCTGAGCCGGCACCGTAAAGTCGGCATCCGGCACGGGCTTCTTGTCGGCGCCGAGGCGCGCGCAGTGCACGCTTTGGACCTTGCCCTCTTCACCGAGATAGGCGATCGGCTGGGCGTGCCAAACGGCCTGGGCGCCCTCAACTTTCGCGGCCTTCCATTCGTGCTGGTAGCCGCTCATCCGCGCTTCGGAACCGCGGTAGATCATCGTCACGTTGGGGATGTTCAGCCCTTTGAGCGCGCGAACGCAGTCCAAGGCCGTGTTGCCGCCACCGATGACAGTCGCGCTCTCGAACTGGCTGAGATCGACGTGGCCGAGCTTCATGCATTCGATGAAATCGACGCCGCCATGGACGCCGTCGAGATCGCCGCCCGGGACGTCCAAGAACCGATCGTCACCGAGGCCAATGCCGATGAAGACGGCGTCGTATTTGGCCTCCAACTCGGCCCACGTGATGTCGCAGCCGTCGCCTTCGTAGCCGACCGTTGTCGACTTCTGCAGCTCGATCCCGCCGATGCCGAGCAGCCATTCGACCTCTTCGTCCGCGCGATCGCTCTTCATCTTGTAGGGCGCGACGCCGTACGTGTTGAGGCCGCCGAGCACTTCGCGCTTGTCGTAGATCGTGCACGCGTGCCCGAGTCGCCGCAGCTCGTGCGCGCAAGCCAGGGATGCCGGACCGCCGCCCACGAGCGCCACCGATTTGCCTGTGTCCGGGCCCGCTTCGTAGAACTGCCAGCCCTCGTCGTACGCCTTGTCGGTCGAATAGCGCTGGAGCTTGCCGATTTGGATCGGCGGCCTTTCCATGTGGTTGAAGACGCACGCGCCGACGCAAAGAACCTCAACCGGACACACGCGGGCGCATGACATGCCGAGGATATTGCTATCGAAGATCGTCTTCGCCGAACCTCGCACATTCTCTGTGCTGATTTTACGAATGAATTCAGGGATGTTGATCCCGGTCGGGCAAGCGGTGATGCAAGGCGCATCTTCGCAATACAGGCATCGATTCGCTTCCGCGGTCGCCTGGAGTGCGTTGTATGCTGGCTTGAAATCCTTGAAGCTTGCCTCAGAACGCTGCTTGGGAATCCGCTGATCGGTGGTGCCGGCCATCGGGCCTCCGTCCGTGTGCTGGTGGTTTCGGGCTGCGAAATGGAGGATGCGATGGTAGGGCACCGGCTTTTGACTGGCAATTCGAGGAACGTTTTCAGCGCCGCGGCGATCGCGACGGCAGCCGTTGTTGGCTGTTCGCTGGCCATGGCGGCCTGCGGAAGCGAGTCGGAGGAGAGCGCGAATCTTGAGGCCACGACGTACAACGCGGGCCTCGCGTATGGCTTTGTGCCCTATGCCAAGGAGCGCCAAGCGGACGCCGTCAAGGCCATCGCGGGCCTGAACTCGGACGTCGTTTGTCTGCAGGAAGTGTGGACGGACGAAGACATCGCCGCCGTCGAGACCGCTGCAAAAGCCGCCGGTTTCAGCGACGTGCATTACAAGAAGACACCGGAAGACGTCACAGGTCTGCCGATCGCGTGCACCAAAGGCGACACCGACAAGCTGCTACCGTGCGCTCAGAAACACTGCGCGAAATCGACCGTCGGCGAGCTCGCGGCGTGCGTGACCGGCAAGTGCCAAAAGGAGTTCGACTCCATCGCCAGCACCTGCAGCGTGTGCCTGGCCAGCAACCTCGGCAAGCCCCTCGACACCATCGTTGGTATCTGCACGAAAGCGGGCGGCAAGTACTCGTACGGCGGCTACAATGGCCTGATGCTGCTCTCGCGAATTCCCCTCAAGAACGCCGCGCACGTCGAGCTCAAGAGCGTCTTGACCCGTCGCGGCCTGCTCACCGCCGACATCGATGCGCCGTCCCCGATCGGCAGCGTCCACGTGATGTGCACGCACTTGACCGCCAACTTGAGCGCGATCGACTACCCGGACAAGGGCAGTTGGGAAGCCGAGCAGTCCAAGCAGATCGACGAGATCGTCAAGCGCGGCAAGGGCAAGAGCGGGCGCGTCGTGCTCCTGGGCGACATGAACACCGGACCCAAGCTCGACCCCGGCATCGTCGCGGAGCTTCCGAAGAACTACGACAAGCTCATCGCGGGTGGGTTCGCCCCAACGTATGCGGTCAATGGCGCCACGTGCACCTTCTGCAGCAGCAACACGCTGGTCTCGGGCGGCGCGGACAAGGGCGGTGAAGCCGCGGTAATCGACCACGTCATGACGATGGGTGAATGGACCAAATCGTCGGCCAAGCGTGTGCTCGACGGCAAAGTCACCATCAAGGTCGGCGGCAAGGACGAGCAGCACGACATCTCGGATCACTACGGCATCACGGCTACGCTCGAAGTCACCAAGGCCGAGTAGCGAGTCCCGCAGCCGCTACCGATAGCCCTCTGCCTGCAGCGTAAACAGGTGCGCGTAGACTCCCGCATTGGCCATCAACGCGGCGTGGTCGCCCCTTTCGACGATGCGCCCCGCGTCAAGCACGACGATATCGTCGGCCATGCGCACAGTTGAGAAGCGATGGCTGATCAGGATGGCCATCTGTTGGTCGGTCAGCTCGGACAGGCGGTGAAAGATCTCGGCTTCGGCTTCAGCGTCCATCGCGGCGGTGGGTTCGTCGAGCACCAGGATATCGGCGTCGCGGCGCATGAAAGCGCGCGATAGCGCCACCTTCTGCCACTGGCCGAGGCTCAATTCGCGGCCGTTCTTGAACCACCGGCCCAGCTGCGTCTGGTAGCCGTCACCGAAGCCATCGATGAACGGCGCTGCCATGCCTTTTCGTGCGGCTTCGCTCCAACCGTCCTCGTCGTCGATGCGCGGTGCATCCCCGGCCCCGATGTTCTCCCCGACCTTGAGCTGGTAGCGAACAAAGTCCTGGAAGATGACACCGATTCGCCGTCGCAGGGCGTTCTCGTCCCACTCTTCAAGGTCCAAGCCATCCAGCGTGATCCGCCCGCCTGTCGGCTTGTACAGACGTGACAAGAGCTTGATCAGCGTCGTCTTTCCGCTGCCGTTGTGACCCACAAGCGCGAGGCGTTTGCCGGGCTCGATGTGCAGGTTGATGCGGTCGAGCGCGGGCGTCTCGGCCCCGGGATACGTGAAGCTGACATCGATGAAGCGCACCCCGTCTTTGGGGTCGGGGCCGCTGGTCGCACCCTCGATACGTGGCGTCACGTCGCGCTCGAGAAACGCATAGAGATTGGACAGGTACAGGTTGTCTTCGTACATGCCGCCGACCGCGCTCAGGATCGCCGAAAACGCTGCCTGTCCCTGCTTGAACACGGCCAGGTACATCGCCATTTGTCCGAGCGTCAGATTGCCGGCGATGGTGCGCAGCGCGATCCAGATGTACGCGCCGTACAAGGCCGAAGTGCCCAGCAGCCCGAGCACGAACCCCCAGAATCCACGCCGCAGCGTCAGGTCGCGGTCTTCGCCGTAGACGGTGTTGAAGATGGCCTCGTAGCGGTCGAGAAAGACGCGGCCGAGGTCGAACAGCTTGACCTCTTTGGCGTGGTCCTCGCGGGCGATCAGCATCTCGAGATAGGCGCGTTGGCGGGTCTCGGGTGCCCGCCACGAAAACAGCCGGAACGCCTGGCCGGCGAATCGCGTCTCGGCCACGAACGATGGGATGGCGGCGACGGCGAGGATGACGACCGCCCACGGCGAAAGCGCAACGAGCAGACCTGCGTAGGACAGCAGCGAGATCGCGTTTTGGGTCAGGCCGAAGCTGCGGCGAACGAGCGAGAGGGGCCGATGGCTGGCCTCCCGACGCGCCCGGGTCATCGAGTCGTAGAATTCGGCGTCTTCGAAGTCGGCGAGCTGCAGCGTGAGCGCCTTTTCGAGGATGAGGACGTTAACGCGGTGGCCGAGCTGAGCGCGGAGCAGCGAGTTGCACACATCGATCGCGCGCTGCACACCGGCGAGAATCACGATCAGCCCGCCTTCGACACCGACCCAGGTCAGCGCGGTCCAGCGATCGGCCTCGGCGCCTGTGTCAGCGGCCTTGAGAACGGCGTCAATGATGAGCTGTGCGACCCATGCTAGCGCTGGTGGCAGCAAGCCGCCGACGATGGTCAAGCCGAGCAACGCGAAGGTCAGCGTCCGGTTGGTCTGCCAGACGAGATCGATCGCGCGGCGGGTGTAGCCGAACACCCCGATGAAGCGAGAGAGGGTGCTGCCGTTGCTATCGGTCTGGGTCGCGGGTTTGGTCACCGGCCCACGAAAGGACGCGTGAGCCGCCGGTCAACGCCCGCAGGTCTGTCTTGCTCACGGACGCACGACGGCTTCTTCGGCGCGCTGCATCACCGAACGGTCGGCATCGCCCATCAGCGCCTCAAGCGCTTCGAGCGTTTCGTCAACGTTGTTGCCAGCGGCGTCGCGGGGTCCGATTCGGCCAAGAGCGAGCGCGATCTCGGCGCGAACTTGCGGGTTCGGATCGGCGAGCATGTTCACGAGCAGTGACCGGCCGGCCTCGTGTGCGATGAATCCGACAGACCATGCTCCGATGCGTCGCAGTTCAGCGTTCTCGGACTTCAGCGCGATGTCGAGCGCGGCCAGGGCAGACGGTCGTCGCAGCGCGCCGAGGATGAAGGCTGCTTTTTCGGTGTTGGGACCCAGTTGGCTGAGCTCGGCCACATACCGAGCGACGATGTCGTCGACGTCATCGAAGTACGAGAGGGTCACAGCAGCGTTTCGCCAGATCACCTCGTTGTCGCGGTCGAGCATGGCCACGAGGGCGTCTTTGGCGGCGGGCACGGGCTCTGTCCGCAGGTCGAGCAGGGCGGTCAGGATGTCGTTGGGATCGGCGTGTTTGAGCGCGTCGAGTATGTTGTGGCGGGTCTTTTCTGTGCCGGGAACGAAGTTGTAGTGGCGTTTGCGAGCACGCTGGCCCTTGCCGAAGAAGGCGGACGCTGAATCCACGTCGCGAACCAGCAACATGCCAAACCAATCGGTGTGTCCGCTGACCCGAATGGGCTCGCCGGCGCGCTCGCCGCTGAGCAGGTAGTAGCGGTTGGTGACCGGCTTGCCGCAGGTGCAGTACGAGTAGTAGCGGATGTGCGCAGGGACGGCCTTTGACGGCGTTGCGGCCGGTGAGTCCGCCTCGGTTTCGTGCGGCTTGCGTTGCTCGACGGCTGCTCGGGTTGCCTGGGTAGTGGCTTCGGGCGCGGGGCGCTCGGTCGTGGGCTTTCGGCGCTGTTCGACCTCGCGGATCGGCGCGAATGCGACGAGTGGTCCGACGTGGTTTTGCGGATCCGGGTGGGCAGCTTCAGGCGTGACGACAGCGACCTGTGGGTCGCGGAGCATCGCGAACAGGGCGCGGGCGGGTCCTGCTCCGAGGCTGGGCAGGCGGGCCTGCGGAAGATTCGTTTTCGCGTAATCGACGCTAGCACCGTCCTCGGTGGCGAGCTGGGCGACGTTTTCGACAGCGACATTCAGCTTGCCGTCCTCTCCGCGACTCGCTTTGACCTGGATCACGCTGTCTGCATCGGCGCGGACCGTCAGCGGCTTGCTGCGAACGTGTTGACCGCGGCCGACCAGCTCGACTTCAACCGTCACATCCTGACCGGGCGGCACCTGCCAGGCGGCGTGGCCTTCGAACATCGCCCCGTCGCTTGGGACCTCGATGCGCGCCACGCGCTTGCCGTCGATCAGCAGCTCCGCCCCGGTGGCTTCGAGTGGAGTCGATTCGGCGCCTGGCTCACGGTCGGACGGCATCGCCGCCGCTGGGACTGTGAAGGCATCGTCGAGGTTGATCGCCAGCAATGCCGCCGCATCCGGGCCCTGGTCGACATCGGCGACGTAGCCATCGGACGGTTGGCACGTCGTGAGCAGCAGGGCCAGGACGGTGACGGGAAAGCGATGCATGGCGGCCTCCGGAGCGACCGGAACGCTGAGGTCCGGCCGGTTCAAGGGTAGCGACGGGGTGTCCCGCGCAAAACCAAAAACAGCGTGAGTCTATTCCCGCCCCCAACCTTGCATCGGTGCGCGCGGCGTCTCGTCCGTGGCAGATCCTCGCGCTCCGTGGTATCTCGCGCGGCCCATGAATACGCGCTTGCCCGTCTTTGATGTGGGCGCCTGGGCCTACGACTGGCTCACCGCCCAAGCCCTCTGGCGCGAACAGATCGCGCGCCTTCTCGACCATCTTCCGGCCGATCACGGCCCGCTTCGCGTGCTCGACCTCGGCTGCGGACCGGGCGTCAGTTCGTTCGTCCTTGCCGAAAGACTCGGCCCGCAGTCGCACATTGTCGGGATCGACAACGCCCGTTTGATGATCGGCCGCGCTCGCCGCTGGCATGACCGTGCCTACAGCCACTTGCCCAACATCGAGTTCCACGTCGCGGACGCGACGGCTATGGATTTCGACGACGACTCGTTCGATCTCGCCGTGGGCCACTCGTTCCTCTACCTGGTGCCCGATCGTCTCGGCGTCCTGCGCGAGATGCGACGCGTCCTCCGGCCCAACGGCGCCGTGATCCTGATGGAGCCCCGCCGTGAGGGCTCGATCGTCGCCGCAGGTCGTCACGCGTGGTCCGAACGAAACCTCGCCGCCGGGCGCTGGTACCAGGCCTTCCGCTTCGCGCTGTCCATGGTGCTTTGGCGGGTCGCGTCGGCCGCTGCCGGGCGCCTCAACGTCTCGCTCGTCGAGCAGCTCTTCGCCGACGGTGGCTTCGAGTCGATCCGCTGCCATCACACGCTGGGCGGCCTCGGTCTTCACTGTGTGTCCGCTCCCGAAGGCGCGAGACCGGCCCAATCCCTGCCAGCTCTTGAGGTCTGAATGCGCGAAAACCGACCCTCAACCACCGCTGCCGTTGTGGCATGGGCGCGCGCTGCCAGTGGACTCGACGATGACGTCACCGCGCGCTTGATACCGAGGGCCTACACCCGTTCGCTCGCCGCATCGTCACCCGGCCGTCTCGGTGCTTTCATGTCGACCGTCGCACGCCGCGCGATCTCGGCAGGTTTGGTCGATCACATGCGGCTGCGCACGGCCACGATCGACGCGTTGATGCTGCAGGGAATCCAGCAGGGCAATCGGCAACTTGTGGTCGTCGGGGCCGGACTCGATGCTCGGCCCTATCGTTTCGATGAGCTCGCAGACGTCGTGGCGTTTGAGATCGACCATCCCGCGTCGCAGGCCTACAAACGGCGCAAAGCTGCCCAATTACCGGCCCGTTGCCGCGACATCCGGTACGTCGCCGTCGACTTCGAACAGGAATCCATGGGCGATCGCCTCGTCGAATGCGGCTTCGACCCGACCATCCCGACATTTTGGATCTGGGAAGGCGTGACGATGTACCTCGCGCGAGAAGCCACCGAAGCGACGCTTGCCACCATCTCGTCGCTGAGCGCACCCGACAGTCGCCTCGCCATGACGTACATGCTGCCCGAGCCCATCGGCCTGACGCGCGGAAATCGGATCGTACACCGTGTGTTCGCGACCATCTCCGAGCCTCTCGTCGGCGGGATGCGTCCGGCAGACGTGCGCGCGATGTTGCGTCGGCATGGGTTTGGTCTGATGGCGGACGGCAGCAACACCGACTGGCAGCGAGAGATGGGAGGAGAAGGCGCCGGCTGGGCCATGCTGTTCCGGGCCGAACGCCTCGCATTTGCCGCCAAGCTGTAAGCATCCCACTTGGCCCGGTCCACACTTCACCGGGCTTAAATGACGACCCCCTCTCGCTGGGAGGCAACGAGAGGGGGTCACAAACCGGCGCAGCCTGTCCTGCACCTGTAGTTTTCGGTCCGAGCCCACCCGAACCGAATTGCAGCTAAACCCGTCTTTGTCACCTCGTCGGTCGGTCTGACGTCCAATCTGCGGCGTCCTGCGGCGAATCCTCGGTTTGAAGTGACGTTGCCACTCCTGCACCTCGCATTCACCACATGACTTGCACCTTGAACGCCATACCTTCCATCCGTGATGACAAGGCCGGGCTAAACGCCGGTCGTCTTGGTCGCCTTTTCGGGCGATGTCTGGTTGTCGTTGTCGTCACCGCTGGCCGCGCGCTTGGCCGGAAGCAGCAGCTCGCTCACGCCGTCGTGGAAACGAATCCGCGACAGCATCAGCTGCTCTTCGGTGTTCACGACCTTGATCGTGGTCTTCTGCACCGCGTTGCTCATCTCGCGCATCTTCTTTTGCAGGTGGCGCAGCAGCGTGGAGCCGGCCCGGACCATCTTCAGGCTCGCGATCTGGCCGTGGAGCTCATCCATGCGCGTGCGGTACTCGACGTTGCGCTGGCGGAGGTGGTTGACGACCTCGCCGAGGTGTCCGATGCGCTTGTACTCGGCCAGGATGCCAACGAGCTGGCGCCCAAACGGGCCCGTTTTGCCGTTTTCGGCGATGTAGCGGCGCATCAGTGAGATGCCGCGGGCGGAACGGAGGTCGATGCTGCGCTGCAAGGGCGTCGTCTCTTCGAGCACGAGTTGGCGGTGCTCGTGCGGCTCGAGCGTCATGGTGAACAGATGCGTTTCGCCCAGCTTCTCGAAGATCTTTGGGTGCTTGGCGAGCTTCCAGCCCTTGCCGACGGTGTGGCGGACGAAGAGCTTCAGCGAGCGACCCGAGCGGTTGTTCATCACAAAGCGCGTGCGGCGCACGTGGTTGACCTTCGCCGTCAGGATGCCCCGCTTGACCTCGAGCAGCTTGGCGATGCGGTCATCGAACTCCCGGCTGCGTTCCACGCGAACCTGGCGGTCCATCGCGAACGGCACGATGGCGTTGGACTTGGGCGGGATGGCCGATGTCATGCCTTCGCCGATGAAGCGCTTCTCGCCGTAGACGGTCATCGGGCCGGCGTCGAGGGTCGAATCGGTTGGGTTTGCGAAGCGCACGGCCTTGAACGCGAACCGACGGTTGCCGCGGCGGGTATCCGGATCGAAGAGGTAGACGATCTCGCCCGCCGTGCCCTTGGTGACGACGCTGACCATGGCGCTGGTGCCCTTGGCGACGGTCATCGGCAGCTTCGACTCGAAGTGGCTCTCACCGACGGGTTCGTCCGACATGACGGCGGCCCGCTTCGCTCCTGCGGCGGGTTTCTTGAGCACGACGGCAACACCGGCACCGTGGCCTCGGACGACGCCCTTTGCGGCGATCTTGATGCGCGCGGGGGCGACGCCTTCCCGGATCAGCGCGTTGCGGAGCGTGTTGGCGCGGTCGCGAGCTCGAGCGGTCGGCGCGGCCTCCCCGGAGCGGGCGTAGCCCTCGATAACCACCGGCTGACTCGATTTCGCGAGGCGCTTGGCGATCGACTTGACCTGCTGGCTTCCCCGCGCCTGGCTTCGGGCCCACTGTCGGCGTGCGCGGTCGTAGCGGATCTTGCGTTTCTTCACCTCCTCGGAGTCCTTATCGGCGCTCTTCGCTGCTTTGCTGGTGGCGAAAGGAAGGAACCTTCCGAGTCCGCCACGGGACCGCACGCGTTCGGCGGCGGCGACCTCTTTTTCCGGGTGACCGGCTGGCCGCGGGATGTGCGCGTCGTCGAGGTTCATGACGACGCGGCCGTTCTTGACTGTGGTGCGATGGACCGCTCCGCCGGTCGGGGGCGCATGGGCGAAGCGCTGACGGGACCGCAACATCTCGCGATACACGCGCCGCACCGTACGCAGGTCGTAGCGAAATGACAGCGCTGATGAGGAGCCGACGCCGACCTTCACCTGGCGCCAGTCTTCGCCGCTCGTATTGTCGACGATGGCCCACCCTTGCAGCTGCACTTTGCCCTTGTTGTTGACCACCACGCGATACGTCGACTTCCACGCGGGCGCGTCGGTGATGTAGCTCAGGACCAGGTCGCGAGTTTTCGCCGAGGGGAGCTGAATCGTCATGGCGACTGTGCCGCGGCCGCTGCGTTTGCGGGTCGGGAAGGAGACCGGGAGCGTCTCCCCCGTCTTGGCGTCGGTCACGGTCAGCGACTTGAGGAAGTCATTGACCTTGTTCTCGGGCACGGCGATGGCGAGCGTGCGGCCCTCGGTGCGGGCGCGGCGCTCGAAGTAGGCGATTCCGTTGCGGTAGATGACGACACGGCCGAGCGCGGCGTCATCGGCTTTGACGTACGTGTCGTGCGCGCCGCACCCGCTTGTAGCGGTGACTGCGACGATTGCGAGCAGGCCTGCGGCGTGCAGGCTCATCGTCAGGATGGACTTGGTTTTGCCCGGGCTTGTTCGGCTTGTTGGGCTTGTTCGGCTTGTTTTGCTTGTTTTGCTTGTTTTGCTTGTTTTGCTTGTTTTGCTTGTTTTGCTTGTTTGGCTTGTTTTGCTTGTTTGGCTTGTTTGGCTTGTTTGGCTTGTTTGGCTTGTTTGGCTTGTTTTGCTGGGGCGGGTGTTGGCGATCATGGCGGACTTGGCTCCGTGAGCGGGTACAGGACGGCGCTGGGGACGGGGCCTCGGCGTGGCCGAAAAGCGCTGTCAGAGGAGGTTGACGCGCGTCGGCGAGGTTCGATCTACGACGCAAAAAAGATTCTTCGACGGCCACCCCGCGATGGCCGCCTCCGCAGCGGTTTGCGGGCTGTGCACATGGTTCTTCGCAAATCGGAAGCAGACCGGCGGTGCGTCTCGCGCGTCCACCTCGATGACGCGGGCTTTCCCGTTCTACCTGCCCGACCAGCGAGTCGGCGCCCCAAGGAGGCAGCCATGTTCACCAACCCCAACCGTCCGCGCGGAGCGGTCGAAATCGAACGCATCATCGAGCACCGAGACACGGTCCTGCGCATCGGGCTCGTGCACGACAATCGCTTGATCAGCGACCAGGCGTTCTCAACCGATGAAAACGTCCGCATCGGTCGCGACCGCAAAGACGACATCGTCCTGGACGACGACTACAGCGGCCCAACCGTGCGCTTCACACGCCATCACGACGGCACCGCGACCGTGCAGCTGCCCGCAGACATGCGCTTTTGCCTTGCGCGTGGCACCGACACACCGCGGTTTCTGCCCGAGCTCGTCCGCCGTGGACATGCGCTGGCTCAAAACGGGGCCGCAACCGTGCATGTGCCGATGGGTAGCCGCGGCCGTGTCGTCCTCGGGCCCTATACGGTGCTCTTCCAGGTGATCCGCCGGCGGATCCGCGTCCCCATGATGCCCGGCCAGGGCCTCATCAAGCGCTTCGTGGCATCCGCCGTCGCTGATCCCGTGTGGTCTGCGTGCCTGGCGCTGTCGATCCTGCTCGTGGGCAGCCTCGCGACCCAGACCGTGCTGTTCCAGGCACAGACCGGTGATTACCTGCGGGATGCCCGCGCTCCGGAAGAGCCGGATCGTGGTCCGGTGTATATCCCAGTCGACCCGATCGAGAAGGAGGCGCCGCCCCCGATCAAGCCCGCCGCCAAGCCCGTCGAGCCGGACGTCGACAGCAAGCCCATCGAGCCCGTCAAGAGGCCCACCAAGCGGGTTCGCAAGCAGCCCAAATCGACCGCCACCGACTCGGCCGACGAAACGGATCGCAAGCGCAACCTTCGACCCGTCGCTGAGCGCGTCGCCAAGCGCACCATCGCCGGCGCGTTCAAAGGGCAGGGTGCTACACGCTTGTTTGCAGCAACGGACGACGATTCGGGCGACACAGTCGTCGCAAGGGCGTTCAACGGCAACGCTTCGGAGTCCGGCGATACACCCGGCGATCCTGGCGCCACAAAGCTCGTGGGCACCGGCTCAGGCCTGCGTTTGGAGAAGGTTGCCACGCGACGTCGGGCGTTCGACAAGCGCTCGCGCAGTGCGACGAAAGTCTCGCGCGTGCGCAAAGAGAAGATCGTCCGTGTCAAAGTTGGCCTGAGCGAGCCCCTGTCCGGCAGCGGCGGCAACAAGGACCAGGTTGCCCGCGTGCTTCGTCGCAAGAACGCCGCGGTCCGACGCTGCTACGAATCCGCGCTTCGGTCCGATCCGTCGCTCGGGGGCAAAGTGCGGGTGAGTTTCGTCGTCGGCACGGCCGGCACCGTCACGTCGGTTCGCATCGTCGGCGCTTCCGGCGAGTTCGCCCGCTGCATCGAGACGAAGTTCCGCCGGATCCGTGGCCTCCCCGCATTGTCATCGCCGGCGAGCTTCACGCAGGCCTATGTCTTCACGAAGAAATAGCGGCCAGTCATCGCGGAGACCCCGGCCAAAAATCGCCGTCGCGCGGCTTTTGGTCGGGTCTCCACGGGTGATACGCTCGGTCCCATGGCGACAGTTCTCATTATCGACGACGACGCGGAACTCCTCGACGTTCTCGCCATGTCTCTCGAAGACGCGGGCCACGATGTCGAGACCGCATCGGACGGAATCACCGGCATGGGCCAGGTCCTGCGGACCGAACCGGCGCTAATCATCTCCGACGTGAACATGCCCGGCCTCGACGGCTTCTCGCTGTGCAAGCGGCTGCGCGACGAAGGCAACAGCACCCCGATCATCCTGTTGACGTCGCGCGACAACGAGGTCGACGAAGCGCTCGGTCTCGAACTCGGCGCCGACGACTACGTGGCCAAACCCTTTTCCACACGCGTCTTGCTCGCTCGCGTGGCGTCCCTGCTGCGGCGGGAGGCCCGGCGGCGTGGCGAAGGCGCTTCGGAGACCGATGAATCGCGCGTGGAGCTGGGCAACCTGACCCTCGACCGCGAGCGCCTCGAAGTGCTCTGGCTCAGCACGGCGATCGTCGTCACCGTCACCGAATTCCGGATGCTCGAAGCGTTCGCGCGCCGGCCCGGAATCGTCATGTCGCGCGACCGCTTGATGGATCTCATTCGCGGCGATGACTCGGTAGTGGCCCAGCGCATCATCGACACCTACGTCCGTCGTCTGCGCCGCAAATTCGAGCAGATCGACAACCAGTTCGCCTGCATCGAGACCGTGATTGGCGCCGGCTATCGGTGGAAGGCCGATGTCTGAAAGCGACGGCAGCGCACCCAAACCGCAACGACCCCGTTTTCCTGAACTACCCCCTCCGCTGCGCATCGTCGCCGAGATTCCGGCCGTTCAGCGCGCCCGCTCGCTGCGAATTCGCGCCATCCTGGTCACGATCGGCGTCGTTTTTCTGCCCGTCCTGTTTGTCACGGCGGCTACCGGCTTCGACACCCCACCTGGCGAGCTGTTGCGCCTTACCATCGCGGTCATCCCCGTCGCCATCATCGTCGGATGGTGGCTCGGTTGGCGCATGGTCCTTCCCATCGAAGATCTCCGCCGCCAGGTCCTCGCGCGCACCGTCGACACCGGTGACCAGGACGCGCTCGACATCCGCCGGACCGACGAATTCGGCAACCTCGCGGCCGCCTTCAACGCGCTGCTCGTCCAGCTTGAAGAGCGCAACCGGGCCAACGTCGACTTCGCCGCGGACCTCGCACACGAGTTCAAGAACCCTGTCGCCGCCATCCGCGCCGCTGCAGAGGCCCTCGATCGCGGCGCCGTCGACGAAAAGCGCGCCAGGCGACTCGCCGGAATCCTGCAGCGTTCAAGCGGTCGGCTCGATCGGCTTGTGACCCAGCTCTTGGAGCTTGCGCGCGCCGAGGCGGGGATGACCGGCGAGAATTGGGGCCCCGTTGATGTATCCGAGCTTGCCCGCGGCGTGGTCGAGAGCGCGCAACTCGATGAACGCTGGAGCCAGGTGCAGTTCCACTTCGCGACCGACGGACCTGCGATCGTCTACGGGGTAGCAGGCGGCCTCGAAACGGCGATCCGCAACCTCGTCCTCAACGCGGCGTCGTTTAACACCGGGGCAGAATGCGGAGAGCCCGGTTCGGTATCGGTGCGCGTCGAACACATCGAAGCTGAGCACACCGACGAGCGCGTCGCGATTCGCGTTCACGACACCGGCCCCGGAATCGCCGAAAAGGACCTCGAGCACGTCTTCGATCGGTTTTTTACGACGCGCGGCGGGTCGAAAAAGGGCACCGGCCTGGGACTATCGCTCGTCAAGGCGGTCGCTGCGGCCCATCGCGGGATCGCTTCGGTGCGCTCACGTGTCGGAGAGTGGACCGAATTCCGCCTCGAGCTGTGGATGCTCAGGGACGGTGATTCGGCCTCAGACGGCTGATGTTGCGCGTCCTCAGACCCATTGGCGTGGCGACTTGAGCACGTCGACAAGCTCAGCTTCGCGGGATCCGGGCGCGGGCTCGTGGCGATAGGCCCAGGACACCAACGGCGGCATCGACATCAAGATCGACTCGGTGCGGCCGCCGGTCTTGAGACCAAATGTCGTACCCCGGTCGTGGATCAGGTTGAACTCGACATAGCGGCCGCGCCGGATCAGCTGCCAGTTGCGCTCTTCGTCGGTCCAGCGGCGGGTCTTGTTGCGTCGCACGATGGGCAGGTAGCCGTCGATGAAGGCCTGGCCGGCGTCTTTGATGAACGAAAACGTATCGTCGCGGTCGTGTGCGTCGTCGGTGATGTAGTCGAAGAATGTGCCGCCGATCCCACGCGCCTCGCCGCGGTGGGTGTTGTGGAAATACGCGTCGCAGGCGGCTTTCATCTCGGCGTAGTCGGCGATTGTCGCGTGCCGATCGCAAGCGGACTTGTGCGTGACATGAAAGTGCCGCGCGTCGTCTTCGTCGAGGTAGTAGGGCGTCAAATCCGCTCCGCCGCCAAACCAGCCCGTGCCCCCGCGTGTGAGACGCCTGTAGTTCATGTGCACGGTCGGCACATGGGGATTGCGCGGGTGGAAGACGAGGGACACCCCGGTTGCGGCGAATAAGCGTCCGTGACCGACGGGCAGCCGCGCCGCGAATTCATCGCTGAACTGGCCGTAGACGAGCGAAAAACCGACCCCGGCGCGCTCGAATACATGGCCTCCTTCGAGGATTCGGGTGCGTCCGCGACCGCCCAGGATCGCCCCGGGACCGCCGTGCGGGCGTTGCCATTCGTCCACCGAAAAGCGCGCCCCTCCGTCCTCGTCCGCGATGGCGCCGCAGATGAGCGCCTGGAGCGATTCGAAGTGTTCGGAGCAGCCGCGGAAGAAAGAATCGTCAGCGAGCGTTTTGGCGGCATCAGCGAGGTCGTTCATGGCGCGGATTGTAGGTCGCTTGGCCGCAGAGTCCACGCCGTGGCAGCCTGCGGACGATCGACCGCCGTCATGAGTGGTCGGCGCTCAAGGAGTTGGCATGGCAGGTTCGAAGACAGCGTGGCGGGCAGCGATCGGTTGCGCGGCCCTTGTAGCGTTGGTTGCATCCGGATGCGGCAAGAAAGCGAGCGCCCCGGCAAAGAACACCGAAGGCGCCGGGGCTGCAGCGGACAACACCGCCAAGAAGGCCGAAAACAAGGGCGCACAGGCACCTGCGGCTGCAAACAAGGCCGACAAGACGGGGAAAAACGCCGAGCCAGCCGCTAAGCCCGCACCCCCGCCAGCTGCCGTGACCGTCGACGTAGCCCGGGTGGTGCCCGCGATCGCCGCTGCCGACCTCCAGGCCGTCTTCAGCGCGTGGTTGAGCGCCCAAAACGACGGTGACTTCGACGCCTATTCCAAGCTCTACGCCGAGCGATTCGTCGGCATCAAGCGTTCGGGAGCGCGCACCCGCTCGTTCAAGCGCGAAGGATGGTTGCGCGATCGCAAGCGGATGTTCGCCAAGGCGATGAAAGTCGAAGCCGCCCGCATGGAGATGTCGGCGACCGCTGAATCCGCCGTGATCAGCTTCGAACAAGCCTGGGCGTCCGGGTCGTACAAGGATGTCGGGCCCAAGCAGCTGGTCATCATCAAGACGCCGAACGGGCTCAGACTCGCTCGTGAAGAGATGCTGCGATCGGAACTCGCGGCAGGAGAAGCCAAGGCCAAGCCGCTGTCGGCGCGCACCTTCGGGTTCATCGTGCACAGCGAAGAGCACGCGTATGTGGTGCTGTCACGGAATGTCGACTCCGCGTGGGCGGCCGGCAGACCCAAGGTTCTCTCGATGAGCCCGCACGCGGTCACGGTGCGCGACGTCAATGCGGCGAAGCTCCCCGCCGAGATCGCCAAGATCAAGGGCCTCGAGCTGCGCCTCAACGGTCCGTCGGGTCAGGTTTGCCGCGGTGTCGTCGACAAGCTCGTGGTGATGGGCCGGGTCACGCCGCACTTTTCGACGATCGGCTACTGGCGAGGCGAAGAGGGCGGGCGACCGCTGCCGAGTCAGACGATCGCCAAAGAAGCCTGGAGCCTTGGAGACACAGGCCGATTGGTGGTCGGGCGCATCAAACCGGTCAAGGCCAATATCTGTCGCGGTGCGGTGTGGGCGCACGATGCAAGCGCGCCGGAGCCGACGATCCTGGGGCCGGTGACGCCCTCTCCCTTGCTGATTCGAGCCGCGCAGAGAGCCTTCCGCAAGCTCAAGGGATACAGGGAGATCCAAAAGAGCTACCTCGAGATGACCAAGCTGCCGCGGGCTGAACACTGGGACCGCTTCAACAAGTCCGCGCCGAGCATCCAGGTGCTGGGTTCCAAGGACGGCTTGACCAAATACGTCGCTGTCTCGGCCCACGCGGGCGATGGTTGTGGCGACTTCATCGGCGAGTATTGGGCGATCTGGCGCGTCAAGGGCACGGATGACAAGCCGAGCCTCGTGTTGATGACCGACGATCGCGCGCCCGGCCGATTCTTCGTGCCCCGCCTCGCAACTGACCTCGACGGCGACGGCACGCACGAATTCATCAGCGCAGACGGCCTGTTGCAGCCGGTTGGACCGGTCCTGCGCGAGTCACAAGGCATCGAGGTGCCCAACCTTGATTGTCCGTGCTAGCCCGTCAGTGTGACACAGGCTGACTCACGATCAGCGGTGTGGGGTGGCGTTGTCCTTGAATTGACAGACAGCTGTCTTACAATGGGGGCATGGGACGAACTCCACGAGGCCAAACGCGCGAACGCATCTTCGCCTGGATGCGCGACAAGCTCATGGCAGGGCACGCGCCGACCGTGCGCGAAGTGCGCGACGCCTTTGGTTTCTCGGCCGCCCAGACCGCACAATTTCACCTCGAAAAGCTGGTCGAAGAGGGGCGCTTGCAGCAGGTGCGAAGCGGCGAGAGGGGGCGTTCGCGCGGCTACAGGCTGCCCGAGCTGGCGACCCTCGCACCGATGCGCATGGTTCCATTGCTCGGACGGGTCCAGGCCGGCGCGCTGACCGCGGCGATCGAAGATCCAGACGGCTACATCCAGGTCGCCGGCGGTACAAACGACGAGCTTTTCAGCTTGTACGTGCGCGGCGAAAGCATGATCGACGCGGGGATTCTGCCCGACGATATCGTGATTGTGCGCCGCCAGCCCGAAGCAGAAGACGGGCAGATCGTTGTCGCGCTCGTCGATGATGAAGCGACGGTCAAGCGGCTCCGATTCCGAGACGGATGCGTCGAGTTGCACCCCGAAAACCCCGCCTTCGAGCCGATCATCCCCGACCAGGAAGCGCTCCAGATCCTCGGGCGTGTCGTCGAAGTACGTCGCTTCTTGTAGCGAGATTGAGCCCACGAGATTGAGACATTGGATCGAGCGGTGACGGACCGCAGGTGTTGCCCCCGGTAATCGATCGAAAAAGCGGCGACGGAGAGCAGGAGTGTGATGGCAAATGTAGTGCCGTTGTTGCGCGTGGTTCAGCCCGAGATCGAGGCTCCGGTCTCCGACCCATGGACCCGAGCCGAGCTCGTCGGTCGCCTGGTCGAGATCTCAGGGCTGGGCGCCTCGTCAGCGCTCACCATGGTCTTCGGCCTCGTCGTCGCAGCGCAGCAAGAAGGTGAGCCCGTCGCGTGGGTGAACGCGTCGAAAAGCACGTTTTACCCACCTGACGCAGCCGCTGGTGGCGTTGACCTCGAGTCGCTCGTCGTGATCCGTGCAAATGATGGTGTTGTCGCGGCGACCGCGGCGGACAAGCTCCTTCGATCCGGCGCTTTCGGGGTCGTCGTGCTCGATCTCGAGCGCAGCTTTGATATCTCGCTCGGCCTGCAGGCGCGGTTGGTCAAGCTCGCACAGAAACACGAAGCCGCTGTCGTCTGCTTGACCTCAAAAAAAGCGCATGTCCCGTCGCTGAGCTCACTTGTCTCGTTGCGGTGTTCGGCCGTCAGAAAGCCCAAGCAGAAGTCGGGGACGAGCGGTCGTTCACGTTTTGAGCCCGGAACGTTCGAGGCGGGCTTTGACTGCGAGGTCAGCGTCATCAAGGACAAGCGCCGCGGACCTGGCTGGCGCCACGAGGAGCACCACCGTGGACCGCCTGGCCTGCGTTGACCTGCCGAGCCTCCCGCTCCAGCTCTTGCTTCGTAAACATCCCGAGTTTGCGGGGTTTCCTTGTGCAGTAGTCGCTGAGGATCGGCCCCAGGGTGTGATCCTCCAGATCGATGAACGAGCTCGCGCGTTCCAGGTGCTCCCGGGTATGCGCTATGCCGCCGGGTTGTCGTTGGCTCCCGGGCTACGAGCGGCCGTTATCGATGACACCGTGATCGAGGAGGCGGTGTCCGAGATCGCCGAAGTCCTGCGCACCTTCAGCCCCAATGTCGAGCCTTGTCGCGATGAACCCGGGGTCTTCTGGCTTGACGCGCGCGGGCTCGATCGGCTCTGGACCTCGCTCCCTCAATGGGGTGCTGCGCTCACCGACAAGCTGCTCGAAGACGGCTGGGACGCCACGGTCGTCGTCGGTTTTTCGCGTTTTCTGACCTACGCCGTGGCGCGAACTCGTGTGCGCGGGCGACGACGATTGTTGGTGATCGGTGATCAGCTCGCCGAGAGGAGGCTGTCGGTCAAGGTCCCCCTCACACGGCTGGGGTTGGAAGCGAAAGCGCGCGACGGACTCACGCGGCTTGGAATCAGCACTGTTGGCGACCTGCTTGAGCTGCCGTCATCGGGCGTCATGCGGCGATTTGGACCTGAAGCAGCGCGTCTTTGGCGCCTCGCACGCGGCGATGCGAAACCCCGCATGAGGCCCAAAGCTGCTGTCGAAGCGATCGAGCGGACACTTCACCTCGACCACGGCGCCAAGAAGGCGAGCGTGCTGCTCTTTGTCATCAAGCGGCTGCTGGGCGAACTCTTCGCGCAGATCGCCAATCGTCACGAGGTGCTGACGTCGCTGACGTTCACACTCAAGCAGGACGATGGCGCGATCGCTCAGCACACCATCAAACCCGCCGCGCCAACCTTGCAAGAGCCTGTTGTGCTCGACCTCGTACGCTTGCGTCTCGACGCGATCGAGCTGTCGTCCGAGGTGCTCGATATCACCGTCGCGGCCGAAACGACCGACGCGACGAGCGACCAGCTGCGGATGTATTTCGATCGCCCGCGCCGCGATCGAAAAGCCGCTCATGCCGCGCTTGCTCGCTTGCGGGCAGAACTGGGAGACGACGCGGTCTTGTGCGCCAAGCTCAAGGACGGCCATTTGCCCCAGGCGAGCTATTCGTGGGTGCCGATCGACCAGCTCCCCGAACGTGCGGTTCGTCCGGTGCGACTCGATGATCGCCGCTCGCTCGACGAACGCTGTCTCGTACGGCGGATCTTTCCCAGACCTGTCGCGCTACCGCCGCAGTCGCGTCATGTGCGCGATGATGGGTGGCTGATCAACGGCCTCGAATACGGTTCAGTCGTGCGCTCAAGCGGGCCCTACCTGGTGTCTGGCGGCTGGTGGCGGCGCGAAGTTCATCGCGAATACCAGTACGCCGAAACCCAGCGTGGCGACATCTTGTGGGTCTACTACGACCGCATCCGACGCCGCTGGTACCTGCACGGAGTCGTGCAGTGAACGTCATCCCAGCAGCAGCTTGACCGTCGCGGCCACAAGCATCACCGCTAACACGATCCGGATGAACCGCGCGCCCTTATTCAGCGTCAATCCCGCGCTCACCCATGCCCCGACAGCTTGGCCCGCCGCCAGCGACGCCCCTGCCTGCAAATCGACCTTGTCGTTTGCGATGAACAGCCCCAGCGCGATCGGCGTGTACGCCAAAACCACGGCAACTTTGACGATATTTGCCTCGACGAGGGGCAACCCGGCGCCCATCACCAACACCGCGATCAGCAAGAAACCGACACCCGCCTGGATAAAGCCGCCGTACAGGCCAACCCCAATCATCAACAACGCGACGAGCCAATCCGGCCTCTTTGTGACCTCTTTCAGCCGCCAGGACGCCGGCAGAAGCGGCTGAATCACGAGCGCTCCGGTCGCGACCAGGATCACCCCGACCAGCACGTGCTTGAACCCTCCGTCGGAGATCCACGTCGCCGCCCACGCGCCAATCCCTGCGCCGATCAACGCCGGAAACACGGTCTTTTTGACGGTCCTAAGCTCGAGCCTTCGCGCCCGTGCGTACCGGAAAACTGCCGTGCCGGTCTGGACGATGACGGCGATGCGGATCGTCCCGTTCGCTACGGTTGCCGGCAGCCCGATGAAGATGAGCGCAGGGATCGCCAGCAACGAACCGCCACCGGCCGCGACGTTGACAAACCCCGCGACCAACCCTACCGCCGCAACCAACGCAAGCTCGGCCCAGGTGTGATCCACGTTTGTCCCCCGCCGACTGGCGATCTACAACGTCGCTATGAACCGCCTGCTCATCGCCATCGTCATCGCCATCATTGCGGCTTTTGCGTCCGTTTTCGCCTTCGAGGGCGTGATGGCGTCGGTCTATTGGGTCGGCGAGTTCTTCCTCAAGACGCTCAAGATGGTCATCGTGCCGCTCGTCATGTTCGCCATGATCGCCGGAATCGCGGGCCTGGGCGACGTGCGTAAACTCGGGCTCATCGGCGGCATCACGGTCGCTTACTACACCGTCACGACGACGATCGCGGTCGTGCTCGGCTCGCTCCTCGTCAACGCGATGCAGCCCGGTGTCGGCATGACGACCACCGGTCTCGAGGTTCCCGCCAAGGTCGCCGCGAAAGAAGACATGGGGTTGTCCGACATCATCCTCGGGTTCGTCAGCGACAACATCATCGGCTCGATGGCCGACATGCAGATGCTGCCGCTCATCGTCTTTTCGCTTGTCCTGGGCGGCGTGCTCTCGACGATGGGCGCGAAAGGCAGGCCGATGCTCGACTTCTGTGAGTCGGGCAACGAGGCGATGATGCGCACCGTCCACCTCATCATGTGGCTCGCGCCGGTCGGCATCTTCGGCCTCGTGGCAGGGCGCTTTGGAAAGGCCGTCGCCGAAGCCGGCATGGACGGGTTCTACGAGCAGCTCAGCGCGGTCGGGATGTACATGGCCACGGTCCTGATCGGCCTGGCCACCCACGCGGTGATCGTCTTGCCGGTCATGCTCTTCGTCTTCGCCAAGCGCAATCCGCTGCGCTACGCCCGCGGCATGGGCGGCGCGCTGCTTACGGCTTTTTCCACCTCTTCATCGGCCGCCACGTTGCCTCTCACGCTCGAATCGGTGGAGCAAAACAACAACGTAGATTCCCGCGCCGCCCAATTCGTCGTTCCCATGGGCGCGACGATCAACATGGACGGAACCGCCCTGTACGAGGCCGTCGCCGTCATCTTCATCGCGCAGGCGCTTGGCATCGAGCTCAGCTTCGGCCAGCAGATCCTCATCGTCATCACCGCCACCCTTGCCGCGATCGGCGCCGCGGGAATCCCCGAGGCCGGTCTCGTCACGATGGTCATGGTCCTGCGCGCGGTCGACCTTCCGCTCGAAGGTGTCGGACTCATCCTCGCCGTCGATTGGTTGCTCGACCGCTTCCGTACGATGGTCAACGTGTGGGGCGACGCGGTAGGCGCAGCGATCGTCGAACGCCACGGCCTGCCCAACGGATCAAACGCCGTCATCGAACAGCCTGAAGCCGCCTGACTCACGCCACGTCCTGCAATCATCTCCCGCAATCATCTCCCGCAATCATGTCCAAACCGCCCGACTCCGCAGACGACCTCGCCGTCATCGCATGGGCCGAACAGCGGTGCCGGCTCCTCTACGATGGCGTCGATGTCGCGCACCGGTCATGTGGCATCGCCCTGGCCGAGACGTTCGGCAAGAAGACCGCGCCTTACCAGGCACTGCGACGCGGCGGCCTCACGGGACACGGGACATGCGGCGCGATCCAGGCCGGCTTGCTCGTTCTCGGGGAGGTGTTCGGCGACCCCGACCCAACGGCGCCCGCCACGGATGACCTGCGCCGGGCAGCCGCTCGTTATCGACAGCTTTGGCGCGACATCGAATCACTCACCGGCCAGGAATCGGTCGTCTGCAACGATCTCACCGGCCGTTTTCCGATCTTCAAGGGGCCGCAGCGCCACGCTTTTTGCACCGATCTCGCGGCCCAGGTCGCCCGCTGCGTCGCCCAGACAATCACGGAGCTCGGCGGAACGGTCGACGCGCTGCCCCCGCCAAAATCCTGATCGGCAAGGGTGTTGGCGCCATCACGGATCGTGGCCGTGGAAGTGGAATTCGCGCGGCGGCACCTTGGTCGGTCGGTCTTCGGCGAAATAGGTGTGGATCGCGCGGGCCAGCACGGTCGCCGCGGCGTCAGCGCCTTCCGGATTGGGGTTTGTCGGGATGCGCTCGTTATCAAAGTCGTAGACCAGGTCTTTTCGGACCTCGATTCCCAAGGTGCTCATCCGCTCGGCCGAAAGCCGAAACTCGGTGACCAGGTCGTCATAGGTAGCGCGCAAGAAGTTGAACACGCGCTCGTATGCCGTCCTCGCCGCTGAAAACGCGATGTCCGCCTCGGCTGAAACGCGCCGGAACATGAACAGGTAGCTGCGCAACGCTTCGGATTCGGCGGATCGCAAGTTTGTGTCCAGCAACATGCGCCAGACCATCTCGAACCCGGGAGCGCCCTGGCAGTCGGGGAACTCTTCGATGAATCGTCGTCGCAGGAACACAAAGAACGACCAAACCTGCGCCCGCACCTCGATGGAGCCATCGGGCAGCGTGTACGGATAGTTGTGCGCGACGGTGTAGCCAGCCTTTTCGAAGGTCAGCGAGATGCGGTCGCGCAGCACCCGATCAGCCGTGTACTCGGCCAGGACATCGGGATACATCGGGTCGAATACGCCAAACGGCATCTCCGACTCGTGTTGGTAGCTGGTTGAGCGGGTTAGCACGCTGATTTCAGGCCGCACGGTGCCGCTGTCGTTGCGCAAGTCGTAGGTGTGGATGGCGATCTTGGTAATCGAGGTCGAAACCGCGCTCTCGAAGTGCGCCGAGATCTCGTCGTAGTAGCGCTCGAGCACAGCGCGCTGTTGACGGAAGCCCAACATCTCGGAGAAGGGGTAGTTCAGCGCGAAGCGGTCGAGGTGCCCTGCATCCTGGCGTGTCAGCCCTGGAAAACGGCCGAAATCCATGATGACGCGCGCGATGTTGATGCGGTGATAGCCCGGAATGCCCAGCTTGCGGCACAGCCCTTCGGCCACCATGCAGGCGCCCCAGTCGCGCTCGTCCCAGTGTTCGCCGATGAACGCTTCGTCGGGGATCGGTTCGCCGTCGCTGTCGACAAGGAACTCGTCGGGGATCCAATCGCCGTCGTGGATGACGTCGATCATCAGTCGGTTGGCGAGCGCGGGGTCGATGTGACTGCCCTCGGCGGTGCGCGGATCGGCCTGCACGGCGACGAATTCGACCGCAGATGTGCCGTCGGTTCGGTAGCCGTTGCGATGGGTCATGGGCGTGTCCGGCATGCTCGTGGGGCTGCTCAATTGCTCGTCGTTGTCGCGTCGGCCGGTGCGGACGTCGCGTCGGCGGTGTCTTCGGTCGAGTCGGCGTCGGGGTTGGCCTGGCTCGGGCAGAGCTGCTTGAAATCGGGGCAGCAGTCGTCCCACGTCAAGCACGTCGTGTCGCAGTAGCAGCTTGTTCCGGGGGCCGGATCTGACTTGCCACACCAGTCCTTGCAGGTCTCGACCGCCGGCCCCGTGTCTGTGGCGCCCACATCTGCGCCGGTGTCCGGTGTGCCCGTGTCTTCTATGCCGGTGTCTTCTGTGACCGTGTCCATCGTCCCGGTGTCCGTCGTTGCGCCGTCTGTCGTCGAGCTCGTGTCGACTGCACCTGTGTCCGTGGCCGTCGTCGTGTCCGTCGTGCCCGCGTCCGTCGTTGTGTCAGCCGTTGGCGTCGCCTCGGTCCCCGGGCAAGCCCCTTGGCAGAGCACGCATTCTTTCTTCTCGGTGTCGCAGTACCACTTGCCATTGGCCGGGCACTGCGCGTTGGCAGCGCAGGCCAGCGTCTTGTTGTCGTCGCGGGGAGCCACGCAGGCAGCGACAACGACGAGCGCGGCGATCGAAAGGGCGCGCACCTTCGATTGGATGGCGCGCGGTGAGATGGTGAACAGGTGCATAGGCGGACTCGAAGCTCACGTGTCGCCGGTAGTGCGTGACGACGCGTCGTGGTCGGCTCGAATGCGCGACCCGGGATCCGCAATCATGGGAGCGTCGGTGGTGCTGTCAACCGCCTACGAACCACGCGACCGACGCGGCGATGGCTTCGGACGCAGGTTTTGGTGCATAGCCGAGCTCGTCGCGCGCCTTGCTGACATCGAAAAAGAGGTGGCGCCCGGCGGTGTAGGCGACCGACCGCTCCGTCAGCATGGGCGCCCGGTGCGTCACCCGCTGCGCGACGCTCTCGGACAATTGGCCGGCGAATCGCAGCGGCGTTGTGGGCATCACGAAGCGCGGCTCGGAGCGGCCACCCAGCTTACAAATCATCGATGAAAGCTCGCGATTGCTGACGTTGTCGCCGCCGAGGATGTAGCGCTGCCCGGCACGTCCATGTCGCCACGCCAGCACGTGTCCGGCCGCGACGTCTCGCACGTCCACCACATTGAGGCCGCCTTTGACCGCAAAGGGCAGGCGTCCACGGAGGGTCTCGCGCACGATCCGGCCGGTGGGTGTCGGACCAATATCCCCGTGCCCAAGCGGAAACGCGGGATTGACCACGACGACGTCGAGCCCGTCGCCATTGGCGGCGAGCGCCTCCACCTCGGAGATGTATTTGCTGAGCACGTAGTCGTCTGCGAGCTCCCAGTCGTTGAAGCTATCGGTTTCGTCGCTGACCGCTTTGCCGTTTCGGTAGCCGACGGCCGCGATCGAACTCGTGTGGACGACCCGCTTGATCCCCGCTCGGCGCGCGGCGGCCATGATGTTGCGCGTGCCCCCGACGTTGACTTCGAACATGCGGCTTCGATTGGGCAGCCACAAGGCGTAGATCGCGGCGAGGTGGAAGACCGCATCGGCGCCGCGCATCAGCTGCTCGAGACCAGCGCCAGAAGCGATATCGCCGCCGATTCGCGCGATCGGGAGGTCGGCCAACAACGTCGCAGGGTCGCCCGGGATCGTGAGCACGCGGACTTCGACTCCCGCGTTGTGCAGCAGGCGGACAACCTGCGATCCGATGAAACCGGTGCCCCCGGTCACCGCCGCAACGGGCGGCAGGGGAATGTCGATGGTGTTGGTAGCGTATTCAGTCGCCATGGCGGCCTCGCTCAAGGTCTTCTGCGGGTCGGTTCAATCGGTATCCCACGCCGCGATCGGCAAGTCGAGGTGCCCGCGGGCCGTGCGGATGCGATACACTGGTTGGGCCCAACCCTTACCGCTGCATCGGGGGCTGACATGCTGAAAGGAATGCTGAAAAAGGCCATCGGACGGGGCACGACACCGTTGCCGTACGACATGTTTGTGCCCGGCCGATTCGACCTGGAGGCCCGCAGCGCCCGCTCGCTTGAGCGCATCTATCACAAGGGACAGCAGTTCTCGTGGGATGGTCGCGGCGTTCTCGACGCCCTTTTCGAAGAGCATGGGGCGCCCAAGCTCGACGCCAAACGTCGCGATGCGCTCGGCAGGCTCTTCGCGATCATCATGTGGGGGGAGCTCGCGGCCTGGAAGGTCAGCACGCAGCTGGCCGAGGCCCTTGAGCCGCTCGAAGCGAAGATGGCGGCGACCAGCCAAGCGTTCGACGAAGCCCGCCACTTCTACGTCATGCACGACTACCTCGTGGCGCTCGGCGCGATGCCCGACCGGGTCGATCCGTGGACCGAGAGGTTGCTGTCGGACGTCATGGGTGCCGACCACCTCGCCAAGAAGCTGCTCGGAATGCAGTTGATGGTCGAACCCGTCGCGCTGTCGATCTTCCACGTCGTCCGCAAGTCGAACATCGAACCGGTCTTGTCCGCGCTGATGCCGTACTACGAGCGCGATGAAGCCCGCCACGTGGCGCTCGGCGTCAAGTACATGCCGACCTTGATCCGCCAGATGAACATCCGCCAGCGCGCCGAGTTGTTCGCGTTCCAGGCGTGGCTGCTGTCGCTCGAAGTCGGCGGAAACGTCGCGATCATGCGCGATCTCGAGACGCTCGGATTGCCGCCCAGGATGCTCGCTGACCAGGGCCGGATGAAGCAGACACGGGCCCTGCGCTTGATGATGGACGAGCTTGGCATCGACTCGTCGGTGCCGATGACTGTGCTCGAGCGCTACGCCGCGACCCTGATGGAAGCCACGGTCAACGAGCCCGGCGAATCCACGCGCGACCGATTCATGCGCGTGCTGCGAACCGCTCGCTACGGTCTCGCGGAGCTCGATATCGGCGTCGAACCCGATATCAACCCCGAGCAAACGCCGTACATCCAACCCGCGGCCGGCTGAACCCTCGTTGGCGTCACGCCGCGGCCGTCTCGCTGAGCCTGTGGCTGCCTTCATAGACCAGCGGCGGCAACACCTTCGCGGCGCGGAACCCCTCGATCACGCGGATCGTCACGTCGGTTTCGAGCGCCTTTTCGTACTGGATGTCGAGCACGTAGACCTTCGCGCGCAGGCGGATGGCGAAGTAGCCCTCGTGCACGACCTGGTTGACGAGCACCGCCCACGGCTTGTCGAGGTAAGCGAATCGCGACGTCGTAATCGCGTCGATCACCACCTGCCGGGCGCGCTGGATGTCCTGGTTGTAGCGCACGTAGAAATCGGTCTGCACGAGCATATCGAGCGCGCCGGCGTTGCCACATGACACCGCTTCGGTGAGGAACTTGTTGTTGGGGATCGTGACGAGGTTGTCGTCGAGCGTGACAAGTCTCACCGACCGCAGCCCGATCGCGGAGATCTCGCCGTAGTAGCCGCCGAAAGACACGCGATCGCCCACCTGGAACGGTCGGTCCACGAGGATGGTCAAGCCGGCGAGCACCGAAGCGGTGAGGTCCTTGAGGGCGAACCCGACGGTGACCGCGATCGTGCCGCCGAGGGCCAGCAGCATCTCGTTGTTGAGCTGGACCGACGCCACGACGCTCGCGACGATCGCCACCAGGTAGACGAAGAACCGCAGGAACGTGCCGACTTGTTGCAGCTGTAACCGCCGATCGGTGAACCGTTCGCCGAGCTGGGCAGCGCTCTGGGAGATCATCCGCGCCACGAACCACGCGACGATGAAAATAATGACCGACGTTAAGAGCCCGCCGACGCGGATGAACTGGATGATGTTTGCGCTGCCTTCCATGTGTGCCTCGGTTTGCTCGTGGTGTCGACGTGTTGCGGCGGAGAATCAGTCGTAGGCCAGGTGTTTGCGCCGCAGATAACGGAGCGCGGCGCTGCGCCAATCGCCTGTCACCTCGTAGCGGCCATTTTCGGCCCGCACATACGCCCGGGACGCCAGCCAGGTCAGCGTCATGCGGCAGTCCCGCGCCGGCTCGTTGAGCACGCGGGCCGCCTCGTCGACGGTCAGGTAGTCGTGTTGGACGATCGCCGCGAGAACAAAGCGTGAAAGTTCGCCAAGTTCTTCCAGTTGATCGGGGTCGGCCGCGTTGAAGAGTCGCACGCGGAGCACGCCGTTTTCGCCGGGAATGAGCGAACGCAGCCAGAGCCTCATCGCCTCGCGCGGGTTGCCATCGGCTTGGTCCCACAGCATGCGATGGAAGCGCTCGGCGGCCCGCAATCCCTCGCTCAGGCCGGCTTCCAACTGGTCGATGACGAGGTCGTTGTAGCGCACGTCGGCGCCTGCCCATTCCATGCGGCCGCGCACCAGGTCTCGGATGCGTTCTTCGCTCCACGAGCCGATGTCGATGACGCGCGTGAACACGTTTCGGCCCCTCATGACGCTCGTCGCGAAACGCCAGGCCGGCGTGGTGCATGTGCACACCCACATGACGTTTTCCATCGACCCGACGACAAGCTCGGCGAGGCATCGGAGCCCCGCCAGTCCGTCCATCGATCGCAGCACCATCATCTGTGCGTCGTCGAGGAGGATGAGGCGCTTGGGGCCCTCGCGAAGCTGCTTGATAACCTCCTCAGCGCGCGTCGATTCGGGTAGCTCCAGCGCGCCGCAGACAAGTCGACAGATCGCCGCCTCCGATGTGATGCGTCGTTGAACTTCGATGCGCGTGATCTGCAGCTCGTCTGGGGCGGTCACCAGCGCCGTCGCCCGAGCTTCGACCGCGTCGAGCCAGGTTGTTCGCCCGCCGCCATGTGGGCCGGTCACGAGCATGTCGGGCGCGGTGTCGCCGTCGAGCCACAGACGTACCGCGTGGAGCGCATCTTCGAGTCCGGGCATCCCCTCCACGAGCTCGATTCCCCTGGCGCACGGTTCGCTGAACGCCAAGACGACGCGTTCGGGCAGATCCGTGAGCTTGGTTTCGCCGGTACCGAGCTTGTCGGCGTGACGTTCAAGTCGACGGCGGAAGAGATAGGCCAGCGCGCGGCGCGTGTGCTCGAACCGCATCGCGACATCGCGGAGGTAGAGCGTGATCCCGCGGACGGCGACGTAACCAAACGCGGCGAGGGCGACGATGGTTCCGGCGGAGCGCCCCTTGGTTGCGCGGACGAGATCTGCGAGCCGGCCTTGTGGGAAGTGTTTGACGTAGGAGCTGGTGATGCTGGTGCGCCACCGTCGCAGCAACATGAACACGATGATCGCGAAACCGCCCCAGAAAGCGCGCCGGATCCAGGTCGCGAGGAAGCCGGCGCCGACCACGTGGTCGATAAACACGACCGCCGCTACCACCGCGAACGAATAGCGTCCCGCGAGCCGCAGCGACCAGATGATGCGCGCCTCGGCCCTGTCGGAGAGTTCGACACCTCGCATCTGAGCGGCGCTTCGCAGATAGCGGTGCGCTGCCTGCAGGATCAGCCGATACCAAGCGTAGGTGACGATGACGGCGTACAGGGCGGCGAGCTCTGGCGGCGTGGAGTCGTCGACCAGGAGGTTGCCGACCGCGTGCACGAAAAACAGCAGGATGAGCTCGCCTCCGAGCGCACCAAACACCCGCAGCAGCGCCACCATGAGCTGCCGCAGCGCGAGGTTGTGGACCTCCGTATTCAGCACGGGGGCGACCGCTGCCAGCCACGGACGCCACCGTTGGCGCGCGACGAGATAGAGAATCAGGAGCACCAGCAATTCGCCGATCGCAAACGTGGTGCTGCCGAGATCGGCGTCGCCAGCTTCGTCCGACGTGGACAGCATTCGGCGCCAGGCAGTGGGCGTCCAAAGCAGCACGAGGCGCGTGTGGTTGAGCTCGCGACGGGCCGCGCGTAGCCCCGCGTGTCCAAATCCGGCCAGCGCTTCACGGTCGGTGCTTGCCATCCTCTCGATGATCAGGGATCGGATCCGTCCAAGCCGCAAGACCGTGCGCGCCGAATCGGTGAGCCGGCCCTGTGCGATGCGCTTTTCGATGCGGCGCAGCTGCGAGCGCTGGTCCCGCAGCCGCTTGAGCGATTGGTTGAGCTTCTCGTATCCGGCGGCAAGCCGGGGATCGGACGGACGTGGTGGCGCCTTGAGGCGCAGCGGTTTGAGGCGCGTTGACTCGGGGTCGGCGGCGAAGGCACGCGACATCTCGCGATGGGCCGACACAAGCGCCCGGTCGACCTCGCGATACAATTCGACGACCGCCTCTCCGAGCATGCTCTTGTCGGTCGCACGACTGTAGAAGTCGGACTCGGCTGTGATCCGTTGGTGGGCGAGGCGCGCCGCGTCGGCTCGGATGCGCGCCAGTTCGCGGCCTACTCCAGCAGCATGTACGCGCGCTGCCTCGATCTCGGCCACACCGCTGGCGATCGCGCGTTCGGCAACCGTGTGGGCTCGTCGCGCCGCGAGGACAGCGGCCTCGTGGGCCTTCTGCGCACGTTCCTCCGCCCGCCGCGCCTCTTTCTCGGCGAGCTCAGCGGCGAGCTTCTCTTCGGTCGCCCGCTTCTGTTCCTCGGGGCTGGCCAACAGACCGGTTGAAGCGACGACCGGTGCGGCGATCGGGTTGGCGAGAACCGGCGCGACGGCGCTTTCGGGCGTGACAGCGATAGCCAGGGACGCCGCAGCGGGTAGGTCGCTTGCGGTCGAGTCACTGGCAAGGGCCGCCGCATCGTCGGGGTGGGGCAGGGCGGCGACGCCCGTGGTCGCGCCGCTCGGGTCAGGATCGGGGGCAGCGTCGCCAGCTGGGGTTGCAGAGCCGTGGCCATCGACTGTCACCGTACCGGCGTCCGCCGAATTCCCGCCCGCGTCAGAGCCATTTGCGGCCGTCGCCGTCGCGGACTGAATCACCGCAAACAGCGTCGCGATCCCGGCGAGCAGAAAAAGCCGTGCTCCGCTTGACATACAGACCGACGGTCTGACCGCTGGTTTGCTGGGTCGCCGGCCGCCCCCTTGAGGGGTCTTTATGTTCGTCAAGTTCACGCGACTGTGAACAACTGAATGGTCTGATATATCCTTTGAAATTCTAATCATAGACAAAGCCAATGGCTCTTGTTCACGAGTTGATGAATTGAAAGAACGGCGTCTTCCGGGGCGTGATGGCCCGGTGAGCATAACGCGAAACGGTAGCGCCCGGGGCCACGGCAGAACGCGGCAAGGGAATCGGAAAGCGCGAACCTCGTAATCGATCAAACGATCGATTCCTTGGTTGCCGCTCAACTTGACGCTTTTTACGCGGGCGAACCGAACCTGTGGCCCTGCGCTGCGGAGATGCCACAGCGGACCACGGCCTCAAGGTCCTCGTCGGTTTCGACCCCTTCAGCGATCGTCGTCGCGCCGACGGTTCGGGCGATGGCGCGTAGGCGTTTGACCGCGTGCCGCATCGCCGCGTCGTGAGCCATACCGAGCACCATGCTTGCGTCGATCTTCACGACGTCGGGTCGCAGCCGAACGATGTGCTCAACCGAAGGTAACGTCAGGCGGCTGTCGTCGAGCGCGATGCGGATTCCGGCCTCCCGGATCGGCTTGAGCGCGCCGACGACCGGGCCAACGTCGTTGGGAAGGTGTTTTTCGCTGATCTCGATGCAGAGCTTGCGGTTCTTGTGGCGCGCGATCTGGCCGGTCTGCGAGCTTTGCGCGCGGCGGAGTAGACCGATCAAGCGGTCGGGCGGCACGCGCATGATCGTCGCGGGCAGGACGTTGATGTGGCCGGTGATCTCGGGGTCCAACGACGCGCATTGTCGCAACGTCGCTGCCAGGCAATGCACGTCGACAACGTCGGCGATGCCTGCCTCAAGCGCGGCGGTCAGGAAGCGTTCGGGGGTTTCGGCGCCGGGATGGACGGTTCGCGCGAAAAACTCGTAGCCGATCGGTTCGCGGGTCTTCAGATCGACGATGGCTTGGCGAATCGCTTGGAATCCGTGACCCGAGCGGAGCGACTTGATGGTCGCCGTCAGGTCACATGAGTCGTGCGTCCCCGACCACAAGCGCACCGTCGACGTGCCTTTGTCGCGCCGCCGACAGATGGCGCGAAGGCGATCGACCCGTTCGCTAAAGGGGGTGGTCAAGGTCAGTGGCACGACCGCTACGGCCGCCTCGATTCCGCCGCCTTTGCGCCCCTGGCCAAGATCGATGGACGCGATCCCCGCGGAGAGTCGACGCGCGATCTCAAAAGCTTCGGGCAGCCGCGTGCCGGGCAGCAGGACCAACAATTCATCGGTTTCGAGACGTCCCGCGGCGTCGGTGCCGCGCACAGCGTTCTCGATCGCCGCCCGCGCCTGGCCCGTCGCCATATTTGCGATCACTTGTCCGTAGCGACGCCGCAGCTGGTCTTTGTTGAGCTGGGCGACGAGCACCGCATGGGCCCCCAGCCCGCCGCGGCGCACCCGCGCGATGATCCGGTCGTGCGCCTGCCTGAGCCCGAGCTCGTTGAGCATCCCCGAGCTTGGATCCAGGGTTGCGGTGACGTCGTGGGCCAGGCGCAGGTTTTCGAGGCGACGTTCCAGGTCGGTCGCTTGCTTGGTCGCCCGCCCGAGTGTCACCGCAGCGGCGATGAGCGCCTTGAGCCGCCACGCTGGGACCGCATTGCCGTCGATCATGTCGGCCGCGCCCCGCGCGATCGCCTCCGTCGCGAACTCCTGCTTCACCTTGGCGCCTAGCAGCACGAGGGTGATAGCGGGGTGTCGTTGCTTGATGCGGTCGAGCCCGACGAGGCCGGGAGCATCGGGAAGTGCGGCGTTGAGCAGCACGAGGTCTGGGTAGTCGTGGTCGTCGAGCCAGTCCTGCGCGTCGGTGAGAACAGCGACGCGGTGCAGGCGGAAGACGCCACCGGTCTGGCCAGCGAGCGCGGACTCGACATACTCTGCCGCGCCGTCACTGCTTTCGACGAGCAGCACGGACATCGTAGGCTGGTCGTTGGACGTTCGTGTCGTCATTGTCAACGCGGGACAGATTGCCGCATGTTGTTACCGTTGTCACAGCCCTCCTCGCCCGTCCGAATCGCCGTGCTGGGAACAGGTCGTGCTGGCCGCGCACGAATTGCCGCCATCGGGGCGACGAATCGCGCTGTGTTGGCCGGTTGCGAGTCGCTGCGCAGCGGTTGCGCGTCGACACTTATCGCCGACAACAACGTCGATGCCGTGATCGTGTGCGCCGAAAACGCGCGTCATGCCGAGCTCACCTCGGACGCCCTGCAAGCGGGCAAAGACGTCGCGGTGGAGTTTCCGCTTGCCCTGAGCGCCCGCTCGTGCCGTCAGCTCCACGAGCTCGCCACCGCCCATCGGCGCATTCTGCATGTCGAGGTGATCGGCCTGTTGACCGCCGGATACGCGCAATGGCGGGACTGGGCCGGCGGGGCAGGGAGCCGCGGATTGCGGGTCGAGTCACGATTTCGCGGCGGCGCGTATCGCTGGGTCGCCGATGAGATCGAAGCGGGTCGGGTCGGCCAGCTCGCCGTCGGGCGCCTTCATCTCCTGCAGGACTCGTTCGGACCGCTGCGGCTGGTTTCGGTGAAGGGAACGGCTTCGGCGCAGGGATACCGCCTCGACGCCTTCCTTCGCGGTTTGGCCGACGAGCGCATTGTCGTAACCGAAGAGAGACGTCCCGAATACGTGCGCGGTTACGAGCTCCTCGCGCGCAGCGGCGATCGGCAATTCTCGATGCCACGTGCCCGTCGTGACGAGGGGTTGTTCGGCCGCGATCTCGCAATCTTCCTGGACCGTGTCGGAACTCGTCGCGACGGTGAACGCCGTGGTCAGGCGGCCCGCCACGTCGATCGCGAGGACGTTGTCGCCGTCGCCCAGCTGGCCGAGGCGATCTCCGAAGGCTGGTTGGCTTCAGTCGGTCGCGGCGGAACGGAGCCAGGGTGATCCATCTCGCACCATCCGCGCGACTGCGTCGGCCCACAGCTCCGTGGCGTTGAGACACGGGGCCAGCAGCAGCTCGTCGCCGCCGTTTGACATGAAATCTTCGGCCGCGCGGACGCCGATCTCTTCGAGCGTCTCGAGGCAGTCCGCGACGAACCCGGGCTCGATGACGGCGACCTTCTTGTAGCCCTTCGTAGCGAGGGCGTTGATCGCCTCGTCGGCGTACGGCTGGATCCACGGGTCGCGTCCAAACTGGCTCTGAAACGCCGTCGTGACCTTGTCGGCCGGCAACCCGAGCGCCTCGATGAGGCGGCGCGAAGTAGCGTGGCACTGGGCGCGATAGCAGCGCCGGTTGGCCAGCCCAATCGCGTCGCAGCAGTTGGGCGTGGCGAGGCAATGGGCGCCCGACATGTCGGATTTTCGCACCTGTCTTTGCGGCAACCCGTGGTAGGCGATCACGACGTGGTCGGCGTCTTCGACAACCTTCGCTGACCTCTCTGCAAGCGCCTCGATGTAGCCCGGATCGTCGTAGAATTCGCTGGTGAACGCGAGCTGCGGCGTGTTCCACATCCGGGCCGCGTGCTCCATGGCCGCTTGCACCGTGGAGCCGATTGTCGCGGACGCGTAGTGGGGCCACATCGGGACGACAAGCACCCGATCGATGCCGTCTCGCACCAGACCGTCGAGCCCGTCGCCGATCGACGGCTTTCCATAGCGCATCGCGAGGCGCACATCGGCTTCGTCCCCAAGTCGGGAAGCGACCGCCTTGCGTAGCGCGTTGCCGTGAACGAGCAGCGGCGAGCCTTCTTCCATCCAGATCTGTTCGTAGGCGTGGGCGCTGTTGGCCGGCCGCCGCGGCAACACGATGAGGTTGAGCAGGAGCCAGCGGGTGACCGGGTGGATGTCGATCACCCGCGGGTCGGACAGAAACTGGCGAAGGTAGCGCCGGACATCTGGCACCGACGTTGAGTCGGGCGTGCCCAGGTTGACGAGCAGCACCCCTGAAGGCTGCGGATCCGGCATGGCGCCCATGGTGGTCAAAGGCGCGCACGCTGTCTATCTTCGGCGGCACTCAAACCCCGGAGAGCAGATGGCGACCCGCAAGAAAGCCAAGGCCCGCACCAAGCCGGCCAAGCGCGCGGCCAACAAGAAGAACGCCAAAGCGAGCGATCCAGCAGCACAACCGAGCGCGCCCCCCGCGGAACCGGTCGACGTCAAGGCGGTCGCTGCCCCCTCCGCCCAGCTTCCCGCCGGACACCCCAACGCCGAAAGCGCCGTGCCCGTCCTGCAAGATTGGACGCCGTTGAGCCATTGCCTCGACTACCAGCTCGGCCAGGTCGCGTTTCAGCAGCGCGGCGCGCAAGCGTTCACCACAAACGAGGTCCCCAACCTCATCAACCAGGGCGGCATGAGCGCGTATCGCGCCGCGGAGGTGTTTTATGCCCACTGCGGCGAGGCCGAGGAGGCCGGGACGCTCGGCGACGACATCGTCTGTCTCGAGATCGCCATGGGCCTGGGGTTGGCCTCGCTGCAGCTGCTCGATCGCTTCAAGGCGCTGTGCACCGCGGGTGAAAAAGACTGGTACGACCGGCTGACCTGGTACGCCACCGACGCCACTCCGAAAATGGTGACGGACGCACGCGACAACGCCGTCTTCGAACGCCACAAGGACGTCGTTGTCCTCGGACTCGTCGACGCGATGCGCCCCAGCGTGCTCCGGCGCATCGACACCGAGGAGGTCATCGATCTCACCGGAAAGCTCCGCGCGCTGTTCAACGCCTACCTGCTGTCCCTGCTGCCGTCCAACGTGCTCCACCTCGCCGAAAAGGCCGACGATGACGGCAACATCACGCGGCGTTGGGGCATCGTCATGGCCCGCACGGTCCTGCGACAGGCCGACTCTCTCTCCAAATTTACGAACCTGACCCTCGATGGTCTGCGAACCGTCCTCGGGAGCGGCGATTTCGGCGCCGCGATGGGCATCGTCCACCTGTATCCGCTGTTCGACCTCGACCTCACCCTCGCCGAAGTCACCGCCGACCAGTACGAGGGGTTCGCCGAGGTCGAGCGCATCGCCGCCAACATCAACGCGGAGCAAAATGGGCCGCTCAAGCCGGGCGAGGAGAGGAAGACCTGGGTGCTCCACAGCAGCGGCGCGACCGTCTCCCTCCGCCTGATGCTCGAGCTGCTCCAGGACGATGGCATGGTCCTTTTCCGTGACTACGGGCCCGCGACCGCGTCCAACGCCAACCGGAGCCATCTGTACCAACACTACGGCGCCGCAACCGCCACCGGGCTCAACCACTTCGCGTTCGACACGATGTACGCGCTGCCCCTCGACCAGGGCGGCTGTGCGGCCACCGTGAGCATTCCCGAGGGCGAAGGAGAGGCGCCGATCAAGAACAGGCTCGTCGCGCGCGCTGCGCTCCCCAAGACCCGGGCCGCGTTCCTCAAGCAGTTCGAGCGCAAAGCGTTTGCGACGCTCGAAAAGAAGATGAACGAGGCCCGCACGCCCAAGAGCGGCCTGCAGGACGTGATGGAGCACTATCGCAACGCCCTCATGCTCGAGCGTGACAACTGGGCGCTGCTGACCGAGGCCGCCGAGGTCGCTTTGCGGCGCTTCGAACACGTGGAGCTGGCCGAGATGTTCTCGCGTGAAGCGATACGTATCAATCCTTGGTATAACCCCTTGGCATGGAATGTACTTGGTGACATCGCCGCACACCGAGGCGACGGTGATTCGGCGCTCTTCGCGTACAACAACGCCGTCAAGAACAACCCCGAGCACTGGCGCGGATGGTTCGGTCTGTACCTGGTGCATCGTCAGACCGGCAATTTCGCCGAGGCCCTCAACTGCGCGTCCAAGGCGTTGGCCAACGACAGCCGTGGTGAACAGCGAGAGCGGCTCAAGGGTGCGGTCCAGGACGCGGCGGGGCTGCTGGCCGAGCAGCAGACACTCGCGATGAAGTTCCGGCTCGGTCGGCAGGCGGGCGCGATCAACTGACGTGCGTTGAAATAGCCAAGCGACTGTGCATCGGTGCAAACATCAACGCATCGACGCTCCCCGGAAAACCGGCGCCTGTCCCCCTCTGAAGAATTGTAGTCGGGAATACGTACCCTTGGAGGCGGCGCACGCCGAGGCGATCGTCCTTGTCGGTGCGTCGACCGCTCTGATAATTTCCCCGCGCCGGTGCGAAAGCCGGTTCACGCGTTCGAAAACAGCCTTGAACAGGCCCCGCGCAAGACCCGCGACCGCGCCTACAACACGGAGCCTTCGATGTTCACCCAACCCGCCACGTCGACCCGCCGATTGCCCCTCGTCATCGCTGCCCTGGCCGCCGTCGTCGTCGCTATGCCCATGGCCGCGAGCGCGATGACCATCATCCAGGCGCCGCTCTCCGAGCTGGTCAAGACGTCCGAATACGTGCTGCACGGCCGCATCGCGAAGGTGGAAGTGCTCGACATGCGCCGCCAGGGCCGCGGCGTCTGGACCGAGTTCACGCTCAACGTGACCGACGCGCTCAAGGGCGACGCCCGCAAGATCGGCAAGCAGTTCAAGTGGCGTCTCGTCGGCGGCACGACCAAGGACGGGATGACGATGAGCGTGCCCGGCATGCCGACCTTCCACGCTGGAGAGGAGACCGTGATTCTCCTTGAGCGCCACAGCACTGGCCACACCCTGACCGGCGCGCCGCAGGGCAAGTTCCACGTCACGACCGACGCCAAGGGCCGCAAGTTCGTCTCCCGCGACATGCGCGGCGCCCACGTCGTTCGCAAAGATCCCAAGACCGGCCGCCTCGTGTCGGTGCAAGGCCACGGCCATCACGGCGCCCGCACAGCTATCCCCGGCAACCCCGTCGCCCACGTGACCAAGCAGCCGCTCGCTGAGCTCCGCAAGGAGATCCGCGGTTACGTCGCCGCCCAGGCCCGCGCCGCCCGAAAGGCACCCGCCGGTAAAGCGATGCCCCGCACCGTTCACAAGCGCCGCTAGAACCTCTGCCGAAGACTCCTTCGGCACCCCCGCACCGCTCCCCTGGAGGGACCGATGACCACGATGACCGCCGCCGCGGCCAGTCGCTTTCGTGCGCGCGCCATCGCCGCCACCGCAACCCTGGCCACCGCCGTCCTGGTGCCTTCGTTGTGTTTCGCTTTCGCGGTGACGACGATCAACAGCAACAGCAAGGTCATCAAGCGCTGGAAGAAGCAGAACGTCACCTACTACCTGCACCCCAACGGCTCCACCGACATGTCGGCGAAGGCGTCGCTGGACGAGGTCCGCAAGTCGTTCAAAGACTGGCAGAACGTGCCGTGTGGTTCGCTGACGTTCAGCGAGGGTTACCACTGCAACACCGCGCTGAAGAAGTGCCTGTTCAACAAGGGCAAGTCCTGCACCAAGGACGCCGATTGCCCCGCGGCGATGAATACGTCGGTCTTGCCTATCACCGGCAAATACAACAAGCGTAGCGAGTTCGTCTGGATTGAGAATGCGCAGTGGAAACATGGCCTTTACGTGCTTGGCGTGACTGTCGCGATCACCAACTGGGCCGGCCAGATTGTCGAGAGTGACATCGCGATGAACGGCTACATGCACAAATGGACCAACGACCCGTACGAAGCCACCAAGAAGTCGAAGGTCCAGCACATCAAGAGCGTCGCGATCCACGAGATTGGCCACTTCATCGGCATCAACCACATGCTCGGCGGTTGGAGCAATGCGGACCCGCCCACGATGGCGCCCAACGTGATGCCCAACGGCAAGAGCGCGTCACTCAACGCGGACGACAAGAAGGCGATTTGCTACCTGAACCCGACCGGCGGTTCGTACAAGTGCTACAGCAACGCCGACTGCCCGTACATCAACCACAAGAACAAGCAGACCGGAAAGGAGTACTACGCCGCCAAGCTGAAATGTCAGTCCGGCAAGTGCTACTGGGGCGCGCCTCCCAAGGGCGGCACGACCAACATGGGCGGTCAGTGCTCGTCGAAAAACGACTGCGTCAGCGGCCTGGAGTGCGTTCCCCTCAACGCGACGTTGTCCTTGTGCAGCAAGCAGTGCCTGGTCAGCGGCACGTCATGCGGCTCGGCGTTCTTCTGCGCCAAGGCCCAATCGAGCGGCAACCAGGGCTGGTGTCTTCCGCTCACGGCGAAGTGGGACGGTGTGCCGAAGAAAGCGGCTGAACCCTGTCTGCTCTCCTACCACTGCAAATCCAACTACTGTCACCACAGCTTCTGCCGAGACACCTGCGCGCCGTCCAAACCCGCGCTCAAATGCGATCTCGACAAGGAAAACTGCCAGTCCATTCCGGGCAAGTCGTTCGGCGTCTGTGTGCCCAAGCCCGGCAGCGGCGGTCCGGGGCCGAAGAAGAAGACCGGCGACGAGTGCTATGCGCCCGAGGAATGCGACTCGAACATCTGCATGAAAGAAAACGCCAAGGCGACCGCAGCGTACTGCCGCGCCACGTGCACGGGCCCGGGGACCTGCGACGCCAACTTCAAGTGTGTCGACCAGGGCGGCGGCTACCAGGGCTGCTTGCCCGGGCAGGAGACGTATCCCACCGGCGCGACCTGCAAGCTCGGCAAGGAGTGCGTCAGCGGCCAATGCGTCATCGACGGCGGCAAACAATTCTGCACCCAGACGTGCAAGCCCACCGACCCGCTGACCTGCCCCTGCGGTATGGAGTGTCACGACAAGGGCAAGGGGCCGCAGTGTTTCCACGGCAAGCCCGTCGCGTGCCTCGGCGCGGGGGATCCCTGCACCGCCGGGAGTCAGTGCAAGTCGGGTCTGTGCCCGGTTGGCGTGTGCCTCGCGGATTGCGATGTCGTGGCCGGACCGGTCGGATGTCCCGCCGCCGAAGCCGGGTGTCTGCGCTTGCAGACCGGTAAGCGAAAGGGCCGTTGTTCCAAACCCGGCAGCAAGCCTATCGGCGAGGTATGCGCCGAAGACGTGGAGTGCGCGACCCTGTTGTGCGCCGCCGATCCCGACGTCGGTGGCGGCAAGCGATGCATTCAGCCGTGCGCGGGCAAAGACGGCTCATGCGGCACCGGACTGTATTGCCATTCGCTCGGCGGCGAGATCGGTGTGTGCGCGAAAACTCCGGTGACCAACGGCAACAACAACCCGCCCGATGCGGGGCCCGTTGGCATCGATGCAGGTGGTTCGTCGAGCAGCGGCGGCTCCAACCTCAGCCCGGGCGTGGGAACGACACCGCCTGCACGCTCGTCGACCTGTTCGGTGCAGCGCAGCGGCTCGCCCGGTTCGATGTGGTTGGTCGCGCTGGCGATGGCCGCGCTCGTCTGGTGGCGCCGTAAGCGATACGCCTGAAGAGTCGCCGCGTTGCTCGCAAACGCTTCAATCCAGTGAAAGCGGGGCGCCGTGGCGCATCGTGTTGACGGCGACCGTTCGCACCACCGAGTGGCAGCGCAGTAGACCGTCGATGTCGTCGGTGGCTGGTCCGCGTGGCTCGTCGTAAATCGCCCACAGGTTAGCGCTCGATCGGGGCCCTCCCGCGGCTTCGATCACCTCGTGCCATCGATGCACAGCCCCGTCGCAAACCACGGTTGCCGCCGGAAACGAGTGGATCGCGGATACGGCGGCCTCGTGCGTTGTCACCTCGATCAGCTCGAACAAGTCCGGCGAGATACCGGCGTGGGTCGCAGCGGTCCCGAGCGCGGACCACGGCCCGATGGCGTCTGAAACGGCGATGACACGGGCCGCGTTGCCACAAGCAAGGGCGGCGAGCACGTGGGCAAGGGCGTGCGGGCGAACAGCGTCGGCGGCGACCAGGGCGACGACGGGACCGCGGGCGAAATCGTGGTGGTTGTCGGTTTCCTGGCCCGGAATGGACCGCGTGGCGACGAGCTCTGCCGCGAAGACAGGCGCGCGCTTGAGCAGGTCGGCACCGCAATCCTGCAAGACTTCGAACGCGCGGTGATCGAGCGAGCCGCGAAGTGCGTCGGCGGCCGCCACGAGTCGCGCCACAGCCAGTCGCCCAGCGGACGGGTTTGGAGCACGAGCAGACGCCCGGACCGTGATATGGGCTTGTGCCTCGCCACCGCCTTCTACCGGCGCGGGCACGGTCACGGGGCCGGTCGGGAAAGCGGGCCGATAGAACGCGTCGAGATAATGGCGCCCGCCTGCCTTGGGTCCGGTCCCCGACATCCGGAAGCCCCCAAACGGCTCGATGGCAACGCGCGCGGCGGTGTTGGGTCGGTTCACGTACAGGTTGCCGCAAGCCAGGCGTGCCACGAGCCAGTCCACGTCGTCGCCGGATTGCGCGTAGATGCCGCCGGTGAGCGCGTATTCGGTGCCGTTGAACAGCGCCACGGCCTCGTCGAGCGATGTGTATGGAATCACGTGCACGATCGGGCCGAAGAGCTCGCGTTGCGCCACCGATTCTGGCTGCTGAGCGGCGCTGGCGGGGAGCAGGAAGGCCGCGGGACCGACCAGGTTGCCCGGCTGGTCGATGAACTCGGCGGTGCGATCGGCGAGGACCCGTCCTCCGACGCGACCACACTCTTGGGCGGCGTCCTGCGCGGATTTGCGGAGGCGATCGGCGTCTTCAGCCGAGATCACCGCGTTGACGTATGTCCCGTGCGCGATGGCGTCACCCACCTCGAGGTTGGCGATCGCGCCTGCGAAGCGGCTCGCGAAGATGTCGGCGACGCGCTCATCCACCAGGACGCGCGACGCTGCGGAACACTTCTGACCGGCGTGCCCAAACGCCGCGTACAGGCAACCGCTGACAGCTTCATCGAGGTCGGCGTTGGCTGTCACGACAACCGCGTTCTTGCCGCCCATTTCGGTGATGACGAGGCGGCCATCGTCGGCATCGACGGCGCCGGGTTGGGTCGCCAACTGCCGATGGATCATCGTTCCGACGGCCTTGCTGCCGGTGAATACGCAGCCGGCGGCGCGGGGATGGCGGACCAGCGGCGCGCCAACTTCGGGCCCTCCGCCGGGCAGGTGAATGAAAGCGTCGGCCGGGACACCCGATTCATGAAGGAGATCGGTCAGCGCCTGCGCGATGAGCGGGGTCTGCTCAGCGGACTTGAGGATCACGGTATTGCCGGCGACAAGCGCGGCGGTCGCCATGCCAGCGGGGATGGCCAGTGGGAAATTCCACGGAGCGACGACGGCGACGACTCCGCGCGGATGCCATTGGCGCGATGCATCGCCTTGTGAACGTTCGCGTCGCAGCGCCTCGCGCCCGTAGAACTGCAGAAAATCGATCGCTTCGTCGACATCTCCGAGCGCTTCGGCGCGGGCCTTTCCGGCTTCGAACGCGACGAGCGCGGCGTATTCGAGCCGTCGAACCCGCATCAGCTCAGCGGCGAGACAAAGGTGCCCGGCGCGCTTGCCGACATCGGTTTCAGCCCAGGCGGGCAGGGCGGCGGCAGCGGAACTGACGGCGCGGTCAACATCCGAAGGTGCGGCGCTCGCGATGCGTCCAATCTCGCGCCCGGTTGAAGGCGATGTGACCGGCAAATCCTCCCCGGAACACCACGACTTGGGGGCGAACGGTAGCGATTTTGCCGCGAACGTCTCCAGCGCCGTGTCGAAGGCGTCTCGATGACCGGGGCGATACAGACGAGCGGGGGCGACGTTGACGAACTCAAGCGGGTCGGGGCAGCTGGACGTTTCGCGTCGGGCCGCCTCTCGGTTCACGGCGAGCTGGCCCAGCACGCGCCTTGGCGTGGTCAGCGTCGTGGTGAGGTCGATCCCCTTACGCGCCATGGTCAGGACACCCACCTGCGAGCTGTTCTCCATGACCCGGCGCACGAGGTAAGCCATGCCGACGAGCAACGAACCGACCGGGATGTAGTTGCGGACCGCCCATCCGGCGCGCGCCATGCCGGTGCTTAGCGCCTCATATGTGCGGTGCAGCGCCTGGTGCTCGACATCGGGCGCATCCGGGTAGGCGATTTCACGTACCGCCCGCGCGAAACAGTGGTCGCGCAGGTTGTGGCTGCCGATGCAGAGCTGCGCCACCTTTCCTGCTTGCAGGATCGCCACCGACAAGCGCCGAAAACAGATATCCGTCTCGCACTTGTTCATGAACTGCGGCGCGTCGAACCCATGCGCGTCGGCCCCGGTCGTCTCTTCGTCCCAGTAGGCGCCCTTGACGAGGCGGATCGGCATCACGACGCCACGTTCGCGACAGAACGCGAGCACATCGGCCAGGTGCTCATGTGAATCGACAAGGTACGCCTGCACCACGATGCCGATGTCTGGCCACTGCCACAGCCGTTCGTCGGCGCGGAGGGCGCGCTTCATCATCTCGAACGTCAGGTTGCGAACGGCGTAGTGCTCGGCGTCGAGCTGGATGAACACCCCGCCGTCGTGCGCGGCGCCGAAGATCGCCAGCAACCGGGATCCAACGTGGCGCCAGGTCCCTTCGACGTCGTCCGGGTCGAAGTGAGCACACAGCGCGCTGACCTTCACCGACACGTGGCCAAGCGGAACATTCGCGTCGTTTCGGGCCCCGCCGTGACGGGCCGCGGAGCCGTTGACGAGCTCAAGCACGCGGTCGAGGTAGCTGTCCGCCTCTGTTTCGCTGATGACGAGCTCGCCAAGCTGATCGAGCGTCGCAGAACGTCCGGTGCTGGCGAGGGCGTCGAGGGCGTCACGCGCCTGGTCGATGGTCTCACCGGCGATGAAGATGCCGGCCAGTCGCTTGACGACCGTTCGGGTCAACCCGGCGACCCACGCAGCTGGGATGTGTGGCACCGCGGCCGCTCCAGCACGGCACGCTGTCTGCATCCAGCCGGGCAGGGGGCCCAGCTCACCGGACTTGCCAGCACGGGCGGCGCGATCGGAATCGTCGGCCACGCGGCGCAGCATCTCCGCCAAGAGGCGCTGGACCTCGATGCCTTCGTGGTCGTGATCGAGCGAGGGCAAGAGCGCGACGAATCGCAGGGCATGCACGCGTAAGACCGCGTAGTCGGCCTGCAGACCGAGCCCGACCTGGCTCAGCGATTCGAGGATCGGCGCGCGGTAGTCCGACATCTTGGCGGCGACCTCGATGGCCAGCTGCCGGGTTCGCGTCTCGATCGCATCCAGGTGCCGCAGAACGCCGTTGTCGATCAGTCCCGATGTGACCGCGAGGCCAGCCACCTGGTCGATATCGAAGGGCGCTGCGTGCGGATCGGCCGCCACCCACGCTTGTCCGAACGCGGCGAAATCTGCGGGCACACCGGTGATCGCTGCCAGGAAACGCTCGCTGGCAAACGTCGGTGAACCGAGCCGAAGCAGGCCCTGGTTGGGGTCGACAACAAGACCGAAAAGCACCGACGCCGCGTCGATCCCGGTGCGATAAGGCCCACGCCCGATGACGGTGAGTTCGCGTTCGAGCGCGTCAGCAACCGTGGCAAGCAGCGCGCCGTCGTGGTCGACGACCGCCTCGCGAAGGCTCTCAGGCACGACGATTCGCCACGCTTTATCCGCGACGTTGACGCTCACGCTGAACAGCTCAAGCAACGCGTGCATGAGCGGAGAATAGGCGTCTGATGAAGTCGCGTCGAGTTGTGTCGGTCACCGATTCAGGCGTGCGTTTGGCGCGAGTCAGGACTTGATGCCGGCGACTTCAGCGATGCGTTTGGCTTCCCGCACGCCGCTCGGCATCGACTCTCAGCGGATCTTGGGCGGCCGCCCGTTGCGGTACAGGACGATGCTGTAGATCGTCAGCAGGCTCGTCAGCGACGCGGTCAGCAGGTGCCAGTACGCCGTTCCGCCCCCGACCACGGCCGCCCACACGAAGAACGACGTGAACAGGCCGCCTGCGACCATCCCTTGCACCGCGAGCCGCCGCATGCGCGTCCGATAGACGTCGAGCAGCAAGCGTTCGTGCGCCGCGATTTCGCTCGCGATGGCGTTGGCGGTTGAAGCGCTCAGTCCCGCTTTGGCGAGCGCCTTGGCCAGCATTTCGACCCGGTCGTCGTCGATCGTGAGCGGATCGCCCGGCGCGCGAATCCAGCGCACGCTCGGTGTCAGGTCGATAAACGTCTGCGCGCTCGCCGACTCGTCGGGCGGATTGTCGAGCCGACCCGCCGCTTGGGCAGCGTCCCGTGTTTCGTCGAGAAGCGCCGTCGATGTGGCCTGGTCGAGCCCTTGAATTGTCAACGTATCGACGATTTCGTCGATAGACCAACCAGCCACGATGGCGTCTTCGACCAACGAGAGGAGATCCTCGGCGGTCTGCGCGGCGGTCCACAACGGTGCTTGGACTGGGCGATGACCAGGGCCGTAGGACACGCGCGTCTCCTGCGAGGGTGGGGCCGCTCCTTGCGCGCGACCACCGGCCCCCCTACCTTGCCGACTCGCGGGCTATGCTCCAGCCCACGTGTTTGAGAGCGCGCGACGATGCCCCGCCAGTCCAACTCGGTCAAACCAGCCACCGCCATCGCACGCCTCGCCGACCGCTATGGAATCGCTGTCGTTTCGATCATCGGCATCAACCTCGCAGTGCAGGTGCTCTTCGGCATCGTCGGCAACGGCAACGCGCTCGAGTACGTCTACAACGACATCCTCGCGCTCTCGATCGCCAATCTGGCGTCGCTGAAGCTGTGGACGCTGGTCACCTACGGCTTCCTCCACGAGCTCGACAGCATCGGCCACGTGCTCTTCAACATGCTCGCGCTGTTCTTTCTCGGCCCCATCATGGAGCGCCGCTGGGGAACGGCTGGATTCGTCCGTTTTTGGCTCGCCTGCATCGTCGGCGGAGGCATCGCCGGGGCCGTGGTCTACGGCGTCATGGGCGACCCCGTTCAGCTTGTCGGCGCGTCCGCGGCCGTGATGGGCGTGGTCGGTGCGTGGTCGTGGCTGTTCCCCGAACAGAAGCTGCTGCTGTTCTTCGTCATTCCGGTCAAGGCGCGCTGGGTCGTCCCGGCCGCGGTCGCCATCGACGTGGTTCTCGTCGCGACCGGCTCCAATATCGCCATCGCCGCTCACCTCGGCGGCCTCGCGACCGCGTGGCTGCTGCTCAACGGCTATCTACGCCCGCGGCTGCTTCGAACCCGCTTGCTGCATTGGAAGGCAACGCGGCAGGCCAAGAAGCGCCGCAAGTTTCGCGTCATCGACGGTGGCAAAGGACAAGACGACGACGACGATCCGCGCTGGAACGTTCACTGAGATCGTTGCGGGTTCTCAGCGCATCAGTTTGACGCGCGACGGGAGCTTCGGCGCGATCCTGGACATGCCAGCCGTGGCGTGAATCGTGCCCTTGTTGTCGATCACGAACGCTTCGACGTCGGTGCTGAGCCCGCTGATCATCGCGATACCTTTCTTCGGTCCGAGGGCAAGCAGCGCGTGGCTGACGGCGTCGGCTGTGACCGCATTTGGGCTGACCACGGTCGCCTGTACGACCCCGGTGGCCGGCTTGCCTGTGGACGAGCTGAGCACGTTGTGAAAGCGCTTGCCGTGCCAAATCACGGCCTGTTCGTGGATCGAGCGGGTGGCGACGCCGTGGCTGCCGACGTAGACCTGCGCGAGCTCGGTTTCGGGTTCGTCGGGATGCGCGACCGACGTGTACCAGTGGCGTGTTCCATTGCTGCCCATCGCGTATTGATCGCGCCCGATGCGCAGCCGATATGCCGTGATCCCGTGTGACTCCACGATCCGGGCGAGGCGCTGTAGCGCGTGTCCGGCGATGAGCGGCGCGACCGTGATCCGCACCCCGGGGCGCGCAATTCGAACCGAGCGATTGGGCTTGAGGATCAGCGCATCGCAGCCGGTTATCGCGAGTCGAGCCGCGACCTCGTCATCGAGCGGGGGCACGAACGGGCGCCGCGAAAAGGCCCACAGGTAGTCGAAGCTGCGCATCGTGGGGTCGAACCCTCGCTGCGTCTGCCGGCAGAGCTTTAGCGCGAGCGTTAGCATCGTGTACGTCTCGCTGCTGACGATAACCTCTTCGCGCCCGGCGAAAAGATTGATGCGCCCGATCTCGCTCATGATGCCGGTCGGACGGAATTTGCGGCCGATGCGCGCGACCTCTTCGAAGGCCTCGTCCATCGCCTTGCCAGCGCGGTCGGCGTCGGCGGTACGGACGCGGATCCAGACCGTCTTGCCGTCGATTATCTTGCTGCGCGTGTACAGGTTGATGTCGTTGCCGCTGGGGTCGTCTGGATCGGCCGATACCGCTGTTTTGACCTGTACCACGGCCGAGCCAATCGCGGGATTCGCCGCTTTTTCAGCCGCTTTCTCAACAGGTTGGTCAGCCTTTTTGGCGGCATCTCCCGGCGCCTTTGTCCCGCCTTGAGCTTGCTGCGTTGCGGCCGTGACCGCCGCCGGGTTGGTTGCTGCCACGCCGACGAACAACGCGCCGACCAACAGCGCCAACACCGGCATCCGAAAACCGCTCACCATCGTCACCTCGATTCTCTGCGTTCACCGCGATCGCGCGACTGCTGAGCCCCACATCGGGGTCGGACCGTATTTTCGCTTGTCGCCCTTGCCCAACAACCATGACACCGCCGAAACGATTCCGTCGACCGTCATCGGGAACATCGGAAACTGCTCGCCGACGGCCGCGATGGTCTCGGCGTGCCAATAGTTGTCCGGGATCGGGTTGAGCCACACACGCTTTTCATACGCCTTGGCCAGCCGCTCGAGCCGCTCGATCCCGGGCACTGAATCCGAGGTCGCCATCTCGATGCTCCCGTGGGACGCAAACAGCTCGTACGGACCCATCCAAGCGTCGCCGACCATGAACAGGTGCGTGTTGGGTGGCACGCTCTTGACCAGCTTGTCGAACTCGACCTCGTCGTAGCGCGCGATATCGCTGTAGACGACGTTGTAGACGCAGTTGTGGAAGAAGTAGTTTTCGACGTCGCGCAGCCCGCCGGCCTTCTTCAGCGCCGAAAAGAACGACTCCACCAGCTTGGTATGCGGCTCCATCGACCCGCCGGTGTCCATCATCAGGATCACGCGGGCCTGGTTGCGGCGTTCGGGGCGCTCGACGACCTCCAGATCCCCGGCGTTGTTGGCGGTGCGGCGGATGGTCTCGTCGATGTCGAGCTCGAGGCGGCGCGATTTCCGTTCGAGGCGGCGCAAACGACGGATGGCGACCGCCAGGGCACGTGTGTCGAGCACGCGGTCGGCCCGGTAGTTTCGGAAGCGTCGCGCCCGCGCACCAGCGATCGCGCTGCCGCGTCCACTCGCGCCTTCACCGACCCGCATACCGGACGGATGGGCGCCGCCTTGGCCAAATGGGCTGCGTCCGCCCGTGCCGATCCAATAGTCGCCGCCGTCGTGGCGTTCGGTTTGCTCGCGAAGCCGCTCTTCGAACAGCTTCCGAAGCTCCTCGAGGCTCATCGACTTGAGCCGCGCGATCTCCTCGGGGTCGAGGGCAGGGCGCTTGATCGGTCCCTCCAGCCACTCGAGCAGGTCTTTCTTCAGCTTGTCGGGCAGCTCGGCCTCTTTGAAATAGGCGGCGAACGCGAGGTCGAAGCGGTCGAAGTCGCCCTCATCCCTGCACACGAGCGCCCGCGCCACGTTGTAGAAGCTGGCCAGCGACGGCTCGACCTGGTCGACGTCGAGCGCCTTGAGCAACGCGAGCCACTCGGTCAGCCCGACCTTGAGACCGACCTGGCGCAGCAGCGAATGAAAACCCAAGAACACGTGCGTCGCTCCTTTGTGGATCCGTACCTGTGACCGTCTACGACCAGCCTTTGAAGCGGTTACGGCGCGTCTCTTTCTGCGCGTCGTCGTGCACACGGCCAGCGTCGGACTCGTCCTTGACCAGCACCCCCTGGAACGGCAGCCCTTCGAGCTTCTCGGGATCGATACCAGCCAACCGCAGCGCCGCGAGCCAGTCGATCAACTCGGAGGTGGAGGGGCGCTTGCGCATGTCTTTGACGGCCCGCAACCGAAGGAATCGGCGCAGCGCCGCCGCGAGGAGTTTGTCGTCGACCTCGGGGTGGTGAACCTTGCAGATGTCGCCGAGCAGCTGCTCGCCGGGGAAGTCGATGTAGTGGAACACGCAGCGGCGCAGGAATGCGTCGGGCAGCTCCTTTTCGGCGTTGGACGTGATCACCACGATCGGGCGCTCGGTGGCCTCAACCTGGCGGCCGGTCTCGGAGATTCGAAACCGCATCGCGTCGAGCTCGTGCAGCAGGTCGTTGGGGAACTCGATGTCGGCCTTGTCGATCTCGTCGATCAGCAACACCGACCGCGTCTTGTCGTCGAACGCCTCGCCGAGCGGCCCGAGCTTGATGTACTGCGAGATGTCGCGGACGTCTTTGTCTTCAAAGCGGCTGTCGTGAAGTCGCGCGACGGCGTCGTACACGTACAAGCCGTCTTGGGCGCGCGTTGTGCTCTTGACGTGCCAGGTCCGCAGCGTCATCCCCAGGCCTTCCGCGATCGCGTGGGCCAGCAGCGTTTTGCCGGTGCCGGGCTCTCCTTTGACGAGCAGCGGACGTTGCAGCGCGACGGCAACATTGACCGCGGCTTTGAGCGTGTCGTCAGCGAGATACGATTCGGTGCCCTGCCAGCGATGCAGCGGGGATTTCGTTTGCTCAGTCATGCTTCTCCGGCTCTTCGTTCGGGTCGTTCGGGTCGTTCGGGTCGTTCGGGTCGTTCGGGTCGTTCGGGTCGTTCGGGTCGACTTCACCGGCCATCACGAGCGACCGAGAGGAGCGTGAGCCTACAGGCTACGGCCGGCCCGCGACAGCAGGTAGGATGGCGACCGCGTGACCGAGGGCTTCTCGGACGCCGCCCGCAGATGTTGGTCGATGCCCATATTTCGCCTGATCGATGAGCATGTATTCCCGCCGACCGGACTCTCCGAGCCGTCCGGGCTGCTCGCCGTGGGCGGTGACCTCGACCCCAACCGCCTGCTGATCGCGTATTCGATGGGCATCTTCCCGTGGTTTAACGAAGGCGACCCGATCCTGTGGCACGCCCCGCTTGAGCGCACCGTGCTCCCCGTCGAGGCGCTGCGCGTCAATCGCTCGACCCGAAAAGCCCTGCGTCGCAACGCGTATCGCGTCACCTTCGACACCGCTTTCGACCGCGTGATCGACGCGTGCGCAACGATCCATCGCCCCGACCAGGACGGGACCTGGATCACAGGCGCGATGGCGGCTGCGTATCGTGAGCTTCACCAGCTTGGTTTCGCGCATTCCGTCGAGACGTGGCGTGACGACGAACTTGTCGGCGGCCTGTACGGGGTCTCGCTGGGCGGCGCATTCTTCGGCGAGAGCATGTTCGCCATGGCCAACAACGCCTCCAAGGCGGCGTTCGTGACCCTCGTGACGACGCTGAACGCCTGGGAGTTCGACTTCATCGACTGCCAGGTGCCGACCGAGCTGCTTGCGTCTTTTGGCGCGCGCGAGGTGTCTCGCGATCACTTCGAACGGATGTTGGAGCTGGCGCTGGCCAAGCCGACGAGAAAGGGCAAATGGCCCACGCCCAGGCCTTGAAGGAGCTGTTCGGGTCGCTCAGATGGCGTAGGAGAAGCCAATCCGCGTGTTCAGATCGTAGCCGCGCACGTACTCGGGCGGCCGGCTATCCAGCGCCAACACGCACTTGACCGAAAGCCCCAGCTTCCTGGTCAGCGCCACGGTAAGCACGCCGTCGATCAACGAACGGATATCCGACCAATCGTCCAGCCGTGGCTGCGCGTAGATCGTGCCCGAGATGGCCGCGTTGTCGGTGAGCTTCATGCTCCCGGTGATATACGAGGACAGCCGGTGTTCGGCGTAGAACCCTTCGATATCGCCCGGTTTGGGCTTGAGCAGCTCCTCGCCCTGGAACATGTAGGCGATCCCGAAAGCGGCGTGGGCGGTCTCGCTAACCGGGACATCAAAGCGCGGCCCGGCGCCCGCCAACGTCCGAATCCGCAGCCGTCGCCAGCGATCGTATTCGTGTTGCCCGAACGCCTCGACGCTGACGGTGTCGTTGAGCTCGCGGCGGTAGCGCACGTGTTCGAAGATTCGCTCGATGTAGGGCTCGTCATTCCATCCGTTTGGTGTGCCCTTGAGCCCGTACGCGCCGCGCGCCGTGAACAGGATGATGTCGTCGCCCATCTTGTAGAACGTCGTGAGCCCGGCCGAGCTCATCAGGATCTGGGTATTGCCCATGCGCAGGTCAAAACGCAGTGACACAGACCCGCTCAGCCCCTCGTCGACCGCTTTGCCTGCCAGGTTCTGCACGTTGACGATCTGCGCGCTGGCAGGCGCGGCACAAAGAGCTACCACCGCCGCGCCCAGGAGGGCCGCCGAGAACGTGCGCGCCGATGTCATGGGGGCCCGAGCTGGCTTCATTTCTTGCCGCGGCGACGTTTGCGATCGGCCCTCTTCCACGCCTTGTACGACGCCTTGTTGGCTTTCTCCTTGCTCGTTCCGTAGAGCCCGTCGTGCGCCTTGGACCAGGCGATCCAGGCCTTGGCGAGCGGCGGACGGAAGGGGTCGACATCGGTCCACGTGTCACCCTTGTTCTTCATGTAGCGCTTGTACGAGCCGGTCCACGCCTTGACGACCGTCTCGACCGCGGCGAGGTAGGCGGTCAGCTGCGCCTTGGACTTGTCGTCGACGCCCGTGACCTTGTCGATCCGCGCGCGGTCGGTCTGCAGGTACTTGGTCAACACCTCGGCCCACAGGCGCAGGCTCTTGAACTTGATCATGTTCGGGTACTGCCAGCTTTCGCTCGCGAACCGGTCGTATGCGCCGAGTGTGTCGTCGAGAAATGGCGTGTAGTGCTGCTCGAGGGACTTGGTGAACGCGTCCTTGTCGATCGCCTTGGCCACCTCGGAGGGCGCGTCCAACGGGGCGAGGTCGTCAGACCAACCCGCGATCTCACCGGCGAGCCGGTCGAGCTCCATGCCGGCCGTGATCACGCGGTCGCGGGACGTCTTCGCAGTCGCGGTGATGAGCTCGATCTTCGGCGCGCCGATCTTCTTGGCCATCAGCGACACCATGCGGGCGTGCTCGACATGGTCGGCGGCCAGCGCGATGTAGCGGTCCAGCTTCGGGCGCTTGCCGATATGCTCCTTGGCGAGCCACGACACGCGACGCCAGGGGCCCCGTTGTTTGCGGGTACGGTCGCCATCGCGGCACACGGCGTCCATCACGCTGAGCTTGAGCCACTCCACGTTGCGGCGGCGCATCTTCCGGAACTGAAACGGCACCATGAATTCGTTGCGGCAGCGTTGCAGGTCTTTTTGAATCGCGGCGACGGCGTCTTTCATGTGCGCCGCCCAGGTGTCCGCCTTGGGCCTGGGCGCCTCGATCTTCGGCTTGTCGACCTTGATGGACGAGTAGTCGATCGGCTTGGGCTTGTGCGAGAAGAGGTTTTGTACCTTCTTCTTCTTCTTCTTTTCGCCGCATCCGGTCGTGGTCATCGCGAACGTCGCAAGCACGACTGCGCTGACGCCCACGCGGAACAAGGCGGTGGCGCGACGCATACGAGCGGCCAGCAAAAAGTGGGTTGGGCGGACGGTGCGGGTGTTCATGAGCGGCTCCAATCGGCGCGCGTTGTAGTCGCCGGGAGCCGGATTGCCAAGCGATCTCCCGCCGAGCCACAGCAATGCAGGTCCAGCACTATCTAGTAGGCGTGGCTGCGTAGCGGACCCGCCGACCGGATCCCGAACGGGATCCGGGGAGCCACCGACGGGCGCGGATCGTTTGAGTCGGGCTGCCTGAGGAACCGAGGAAGGTGCAACGCACCGTCTTTCAACGGAGAGCCTTCGGCTCGCTTTCGGTGATGGTGCCTGAGCACGCCGCTAACGCGTCGTGCCGGTCGGTTCGGAGACGGAGTCGGCGCCCGCGGCCGATGGCGGACTCGGAAATGGCGGATGGCGGATTTTCGGAGCTCGGACGGCAGGAAAGCGCCGGGCGCGGGGGTCGGGAGCCCTTTGGGATTCGACCCGAGGCCCCGGGGACGGTG
>Ga0114933_10000301_pt1 | contig 60963 bp, 56 predicted proteins | sample 4SBtaG_FD_89691 | JGI IMG/M metagenome (GOLD analysis project Ga0114933, IMG submission 89691) | Deep subsurface microbial communities from Kolumbo volcano to uncover new lineages of life (NeLLi) - 4SBTROV12_W25 metaG | ecosystem: Environmental > Aquatic > Marine > Volcanic | place: Kolumbo...
GCATATTGTCCGATGGGTGGGAGCCAATCACGGATTTGTGGAAAAATGTTTTCACCTGGAATGTATTCACCGAATGCCAACAAGATTGTTTTACTGTAATGTGGCGGTACGATTTTACCGTTTTCATCCAAAATAAATAGCGAATTGGTAATGAATCCTGAATTGCTGTCGCTGCTATAAGCACCTGTTATAAGGGGGAGCTGGCGTTCTGCCAGATATTGTTTCAACCTTATTGCATGTTGACCCTGTGAATGGTTAACGTTGAGTAGGGCAGCAAATGCAGCCTCGGGCCAGATTGCGAAATCAATATCACTACCCAAGTGTTTCTTAATCCCTTTGTCGGTTAGTTTAAAATACCGGTCTATAATGCCATGGCGAAATCCGCGGCCCAGTTCCGCAGCCATTTTTTCTTCATTTCCAATATTGCCTTGTACAAGCAATACATTAGCGGATGTATCAGGTTTGGGAAGGCGGTATTTTATCCATAACCCACCCGCAGTTAATGCGCCGAATCCGATCGCTACCGCTATTAGCAACATTATGCCCGAAATATTTTTACGGTTATTCCAGGCTAAAAAAAGGGGTAGATTGCACAGAATTGTCACGGCGCTGAGGCCACGAAAGCCAATAATCTCCGCCCATTGGTATATTGGAATCCCTGAGCCATACCAGGAATACCCAAAATTCCAATCAAAAAGGGTTAGGGTATAGGCTTCCGCAAGAACTGTCACTAATACCAAGATTCCCACGGAAAGCCGGTTTGACCATTGAAATGTAGTGTGTCCCCAAAACCAGATCCCGCCAGCCAGAGGGACAAACAAATGAGCCACCGATGCAAAAATTAGCATCCCAAAAATAGCAAGAGGCATTGGCAGATGCGCGAATTCATGCAAGAGATGAGATACCCAGTTAAACCCAATAAGTGTGAAAACAAACGCAGTTATCCAACCACCTATTAAGACGTTTTTAAGGCTTTTTTGCCGCAACCAGAATAGCCATAAAGGAACAAAGCAAAACAGTGAGGCCCAGGGAGGGAAGGGGATATAACTGGTGCCAATGAATATTCCAGACGTAACTGGAAGTAGCCAATCTTTAGGCATTTTTCTTTTTAGTACCGAAAAAGAAACGTCCATTGGCTGGTTGTAAATGAAACTTGCGACGATCGATTGGCGAAGTTGGAATTAGGATTTACTTTTGAATTCCTGTTTTGTGGTTTGGTCGGTCTTTTTAACTTGCCAGCTTCCCGGGCAATCGTAGATGTCCTTCCAGACTCCCTCGCCCTTATGAATTGATAACTTGCCATCAAATGTAGCAGCGTCATAGCCAACATAGGTAAAGGCGCCGACCATCTTGCCTGATTCGTCAATCGTTCCCTCTAAAACATAAGAAAAACCAGAATTATCTGTAAATTCGCCGTCTACTGTTGTACCCGAAATTTTAAGGATTCCACTGCCAATACCGTATCCACATTCACTGACTTCATCGGGAGAAGCAACTTGGGTTTGTCCTTTTACTTCCCATGTGCCATTAAATTTGGTTAGATTGGAAGGTCGGTCAGAGTTGACACTGGCTTTATCACAGCCGCTGGTTGTGAAAATTACAACAGCCAGCCCCAATATTTTTAATATCCCTTTCACGAGCAGTTTCCCAGAGTTAACATCTTATTGACCGACTGCATTAATTGCCACAGCTGTAAGCTTCTTTGCAGCAATGTCAGAATGTTGCTGATTCGCCAAGCTCATGGACACCTTATAAATATCGAAATGTCCAGAGGCTTCGTAATTTTGAAACATGTTGTGGAATTCCTTCATCCAAATCCCAAAGAAGATGGCGAGATCAAGATTCTCACGTTTATTTTTCCAAGCCCACGAAACCAGCTTCCAAAAGTAAACTCGCTGTTCACCTCGTAGGCCTACGTGATAAATCATCCTCAAAAAAACACCGAAATAGCGTACCATAATCGGCACATGGCTAAATTTAAAATCCGCGTCGTAACTGACTTTGTGTGCATTGTACTCAATTAGAAAATTGCGGGCGCGTTCATAAACGTACTTGGGTGAACAAATATACTCGAGGATTCGTCGGTAACCTGCACTTAATACGTCAACATCCATATTGGGAATAATATTGGTTTGGCTTTCATGAAAATCAAATTGATAGACCAATCGTCCTTCCCGTTTCATTCGGTTGTATAGTTCTGTTCCAGGTGGAGCTTTAAGCACACTGACTCCGGCAACGACGATGCCGCTATCTTGGATAAAATCAATTTGTTTCTGAAAAATATCCGGTGTATCGGTATCAAGTCCTACGATGAAGCCTGCAGTTACAATAAAACCATTGCGATGAAGCTTTTTTACATTGTCGAGCATATTGCGGCGTGCATTTTGGCCTTTTTTGATCGCAATAAGACTATCTTCGTCGGGGGTTTCAATTCCCACGAATATATGCCTAAAACCGGCTTCCAACATCATCTGCATGAGTTCGTCATCATCTGCGAGATTGATTGTGAGTTGGGTGGCGAATCCCACTAACCGGTTTTTCTGTTTTCGCCATTCGATTAATGCTGGCAACAATTCCTGTTTGAGAACTTTTTTATTTCCAATTAGATTATCATCGGCAAAAACGACAAGGTCGTACTGATCAATATCACCCAATGATTCGAGTTCGGCAATAATTTGCTCTGGTGTCTTAGTCCTCGGTTTTCTACCAAATAGCGCAGTTACATCACAAAATTCACACATATACGGGCATCCCCGCGAATACTGTACGATTGCAAACCCATACTTTTTCATATCCGCCAGTTCCCAAAGAGGAATAGGTGTTTCGTGAACATTGGCCATTTCTGGGGTTAAATAAACAGGTTTTGCGCATCCAGCCTCAAGATCTTTCAAGAAACGCGGTAGTGTGAGTTCTGCTTCGTTCAATACGAAGTGATCGACACCAGGGAAGTCTTTGTACTCATGGGTAAACAGAGGTCCACCCGCAACAATTTTTGCGCTGGATTTTTGGCATTGGTCGATAATCTGGCGTACCGAAGTAGCCTGAACATTCATAGCTCCTATGAAGACATAATCGGCCCATTCAATATCTCTATCGGTGAGCGGCGTATCTAAATTTAAATCAATCAACCGCTTTTCCCACTCTTCCGGCAACATCGCCGCAATCGTCAGTAGACCTACCGGTGGGTAGTTCGCAGTTTTACCAGCCACTTTCAATACATGGTGCATCGACCAAAAAGCGTAGGGCATTTTTGGGTAAACCAATAGGATTTTCATATCGATTCTCTTTGTGGCGCTATCCATTTCGATTTATTCTTCCCCTGTTATGAAAACAGGATGACTTTTATTAATTCGAACTAGTACAAGGTTGGGGATCCCACAGGAAACGATTACGAACATGTGACCCACTCTCACCTGAGTATGAATTCTATCATACACAAAGGCCAAGATTTTGTGAATCGAGCCTGAAGGTTGTCGATGGGGCAACCGAGCTCGATTCTTGGGCAGCCTACCCGGAGAGTGGAAACAGATTTGCAATCTTTGTGCTTAGGTCGTTACACTTTTGTCGGTATGACTATTCTCTATGAAAGCAGTTGGTTCTATCGAACACTCATGACCGTTGTTTACCGATCTCACCGTCGGGAGCGGTTTGAGGCGGTTTCCCGGTGGGTGCCTGAAGGTGCGGATGTTCTCGACGTTTGTTGTGGTGATGGTACCCTTTCTGAGTACCTACCCAGTTCTGTTCGTTATCGGGGTTTAGATCAAAGTGCGGCGTTTGTATCCGCCGCCCAAAACCAAGGCCGACCCGTGGAGCAATTTGACTTAACACAGGACAAATTACCCCGTTCCCAAGTTGTAGTCTGTCAGGTCAGTTTATTTCAATTCTATCCAGATGTGGAAGCTGTTTTATCCCAATTGTTCGAAGCGGCGGAACAACGGCTGATTATTTCTGAATCGGTGCTGAGTCTCACCCAATCCCGTTGGTCATGGATTGCATCCATTGTCGCTTGGGGAACAGACCCGAATGGCATGTCAAATAATCGTTTCCGGTTTAATGCCGACAGCCTGAAAGAACTTTTTTCTCCTTATAGTCAACATATTGTTGATGCCCAAGAAGTCTGCGGAGGCCGCGATTGGGTCTATGTATTGGACAAATAAGGCTTAGCTTTTTATGCAGTTGGGTTAGCCACTCCATTTTTAGTGTTATTGAGTCTAATAAATGGATGGAATAAGGCATAGATCTATTAGGCATAGACAGAAACTGCTGGGCCTGTTGATTCATGTTTAAATAGAATTTGTGTTGGTCGTTTAGGTATGGGTCACTCTCTACAAGAGGTATCGGTTGTTGCCGATTCAAGGTGGTAATTTAGCCATGAAAATTGTCAGCTATATAATTTTAATATTTGCCTCAGGCGCTATGATTATTGTTTTTGATGAGGACCCGACTAGTGTGCAGATATACGAGTGGGTTTGTATGGGTGTTATGATCGTTGCCATCATTGCGTTGGTAAAGATTTTGTATAAAGCGCATATCGACCAGGAGTGGTGAGCCTTTCGAAGGATATGACAAGGGGCTAGTTATTGATATTAGGGACCAAAGGAGGATTTGGTTTATTGACTGGGAATACGGTTGAGAAAACTATCTAAGAAGAATTCTTTTTATCACAACTATAAATGTTTTTTCTGCTCTCTAATAGGTATACCGGTTACCGAATTTTCGGTGGAAAACCCCGCGCCGACGGTAGTTGTAATATCGATTGTCGCTAAACCCAAATTTGCGGTTCCTGAAACTACGGTGGTTAAAATAGCGGTGATTCCTAAATCCGCGGTTGCCATAGTATCGCCGGAAGGGTCGACTTCGATGATATCGGTTTGTTACTTTGTGGAATTTTGCCTGCTGTGATTGTTTGTAAACACCGTGTTTCGTTTGAAGGAGAATGTCAGCCTGGCTAGTGCCAACAAAGGATAGTAATGTGGCCAGGAAAAGTGTTGTTCTCCATTTATCTACAGTTAGCTTGATCATAAGGTGGGCCTCTCTTCTCATTGACAACCTAACCAAGTAGACCTTTCAGTCTGGTCTTTTCTTTCAAAGCAGCATATGAGGTCCGAGTAGATTATATTTGTATAGTCGGTGAATTTATCCGATTATTGATTAACCATACTCTAACCACATATTTTTTAAAACATATAAATTGATGAATAATAGAGCAGTACTATTGGCCAATTTAGGCTCACCTAAGCAAGCGGAAACTGGGGCTGTTCGCCAATATCTGGATGAATTCTTGATGGATCCCTATGTTATTCAACTGCCATGGCTATTAAGGCGGTTTATTGTCAGCTTGTTTGTCTTGCCGACCCGACCGAAAGCTTCAGCCAAAGCCTATAAAAGTGTCTGGTTAGACCAAGGTTCATCCTTGATTGTCATATCTGAAAAATTAAAACAAGCTTTGCAATCACGGGTGGGAATGCCAGTGGCAATGGCCATGCGTTACGGTGAACCCAGTATTGAAAGTGAGCTCATTGCTCTGGCCAAAAATGATAATATTTCTGAGGTGCTGTTCATTCCGCTTTACCCACATTTTGCAGAGAGCACTGTTACCACTTCGATTGAAGAAGCTAAACGAGTTATAAAAAAGCATAAGCTGGATATCAAACTCAAGTGTGTAGAGCCTTTTTACCAACAGACTGATTATATTGATGCATTAGTTAATAGTGCCCAACCTTACTTTGACCAAGAGTTTGATCATCTCGTGTTCAGTTACCATGGCTTGCCTGAATTGCATATTACGAAATTGGATAAATCTCGTAATCATTGCTTAAAACAAGCTGATTGCTGTCAACAACCGAGTGAAGCGCATAAAACCTGTTATCGTCACCATGTACTTCGAACCACTCAGTGTTTTGTAGAAAAGGCAGGATTATTATCGGCACAATACTCAGTAGCCTTCCAGTCTCGGCTTGGTCGTGCAAAATGGCTTGAGCCTAATACTGAAGACTGTTTGCGTGACTTGGCGGCGAGTGGTAGTAAGAATATATTGGTGATTTGCCCTGCATTTGTCACTGATTGTTTGGAGACTTTGGAAGAGATCGCAATTCGGGGTGAAGAAGTGTTTAAAGACGCTGGTGGTGAGTCCTTGACGCTTATCCCTTGTTTGAATGTGCAACTGCAATGGATTGAGGTTTTAGCTTCCTGGTGCCATAAATCAGACCTTCGAACGATAGGTGATTAACGCTTGGACTGATAGGATATACGGGGTATTTCCTCTGTTATGCGGAGTACCTCAGTTCTACATAAAGCATCTTTGGAATACCGAGTTTCCCAGTTTCAGTCTATAGTTTCAATCCATTCACAACGTTCCTTTATGATTTTAGCAGTATTAGCGTTGCCAATACCCTGCGAAATTAGGGCAATTACCCTTTCGTCATGGTCGTAACCGAGATGGGCTTCAAGAGGATTTGCGAGCTTTCCCATTCCGAAGAGATCAATGGTATTGGCAATGTTAATATTTATATTTGTGGTCTCTACACATAATCTGGAGTCCAGGTTTTTTTCCGCATAACCCGGAGGGACGGCATAGCTCAATATATCATTTGGGTCGCTGAAGGCTATGATATCAATTTCCTTGAAAATCCGTTTGGAATAAAAATCCCCTGTGGGCTTGCAATAGGCGAAAGTCTGCCCAGTAACTTCCGGTGGATCCCTGCCCATTTGCAATAATGGTAGCTGATTTGAAAGCATAAAAATGGGGATCCGCTTCTCTCGGAATTCGGCTATCAGTCTTTTTTTGAGGGCAATTGTTTCCTTAGAGTCGTTTTGGAAATTTTGTGCCCTTGTAGCGATAAGCTGCAGCCCATCGATTGTTATACGACTGCCGAGGCTGTGGGAAATCAATACATAATCGTCGATGGGGATATTTGTTATCAAGGCTTTTTGAAAGGGATCGCAAGGCTGATCTGTCTGTTGGGGCAAATCATTCCAATCGCCCATCATCATCCAACACAGGGATTGGTTGAACGCAGTTAATATATCGATGCGTTTTTTTCCAAGGTATATCATCGGATCAGGACCGGTGCTGTTAGAGAATTTTTTCAACAGGTCGTTTATTGCGGTACGGCGAAATGAATATTCTCCTGAATTGTCGTAAGCGAGGACTTGTTTATCTGTTGCAGTAATTGTCGACCACGTGAGTTCGTAAAATAAAAGCTCTTGGGTTTTTTCTTTGTTGAGTAGTCGATTTACTCGAAGATTTCCTAATTTTTTGTTTTGATCTGGAAAGTTAGTTAATGATATCTCCTTAAAATGTTTTGAAAGCATATTGAGCTTCAATTGTTTGGCCAAACCTTCCATTAAAAGGGTTGAATAGCCAGGAATCTGATCGCCAACTCCGTGAATCATCAATACTTTAGTTTTACCCTTTGACTTTCCTAGCGTAGCGGCAATACCGCCAAGTGTATTGCCCCAAATTTGACATCTACGCTGGTCCACTTCATCTTCTTTGTCTAACAATACCTCCGCGAAGCCTTTCGCCAAACTTGTACACCCGTTCAAAGCGACTAGAACAACTAGCAATATTGGGAATGTAATTTTGGTCATTGCGTTATCATTGTGTATTCATGTTGGTAAAATGGTCCAACGGATTGTAAGATGCGGTGGTCTATTTCACCCATTTTGGATTTTCTTTCGTCATTCTAGTGAGGTGTGGTTTCCACAGAGGCTTGGGCGTCGAAAATACATGTTGATACCTCTTTTGTCGACTTTTTTGCTAATCTGCTCGATAAAATTTTTAAGGCAATGGGTGGCTTTAGTATTCTCAAGCCCGGTTTTTAGTGTGATTCATTTTGGTTGATAGATGGCCTCCCAGATTCCCAATGATCCTAAATCAATTTCAAATTAGCGGTTGGCTTTGTTCTGTTCATGCGGTACCCAACCGTTTCATGTCAACTTTATTCATGATGACGTGCTTCGCCTGGCTAACACTCTGTCTGTCTCCTTCAATATCAGCTACTGAAGTATCCACCCAGGAAAAGCTCAAAGAGGAGGAGTCAGAAGTTGCTATTCCATTTGGCTCAATCACAGTTAGAGCGAGTGCAGTCGAAAAACGTATTGAGGAAATTAGAGATAACCTTTCCGATGCTACCTTCGAACGGGAAATCAACGAAGAATTTGCTCAGATCAAATCCGAAGCTGAAAAAGCTGAACAGCAACTAGATTCGAAATTAGCACTTCGCCACACAGCGTCCGAATTACAAGCGTTACGAGTCAGCTGGGAAAATTTTGCCGAGCGTTTTGGTGCTGCAACAAAAAAACTGGAAGCCCGTATATTCCAGGTTGAAGCCCAACTTGAAATGCATGTGGAGCAAAAAAAGATTTGGCAATTGACCCGCCGTGAGGCTAAAAAATCATCGACTCCAGTCGCGATACGTAGCAGAGTGAAGGAAATACTTGACGCTTTGCAGTTGCTTACAGGTGAATTAACAAAGAGCCGCAGCAGGATTTTGGAACTTCAAAACCAAATCTCGAAGACCGATGATAATGTTAGTAAATCGCTCAAACGCATTGACATGGCGAAAAAGAAGCTTGGCTCTGCTCTGTTTGAGCGTCAGGAGCCCATTTTGTTGAATGATGCTTGGCCGAAATCAGAGGACCTTGGAGAAATCCTAAGCCGGGTCGAAAATCGGCTGATTGGGTTGCTAGAGGAACTCGCTGCATATGTCATGGTTTACATTGATCGCCTAGTTATACAGATTGTGTTGGTGGTTTTTCTTGGTTGGTATTTGCCTCGCAAGCGTCTGGAATTCACCCAAGGTGTTGGGCATCAAAGTCCGCAACAGGATGACTCGGGAAGAGGTGGTGTTACAGAAGAGGTGTTGAAGTATCCTTGGGCGATAGCGTTGTTGTTTGGTCTTCTTCTAACACCTTTTCTATATCCTGGTCGTCCGCTTGGTTTAAGGCTTGTCTTGGCCTTTTTCGCTCTGCCAGTTTGGTTGACGGTCGTTCAGGGAATTTTACCCGCAGTTCTTAGAAGCGCGCTTGTCGCTGTTGCTTCGCTAGCACTTCTGGAGACTTGTCGCCTGCTTTTGGGTGGCTTTGGTCCTTTTTTACGTTGGATGCTTTTTTTAGAGCTTGCTGTGGGTTTGGTAGTTGCCCTTCGTGTACGACAACTCGAACAGCACAATCAGTTTACCCTAACCTTTAGTCATGGGTTCTGGTTCAGTGTTTTTAAAAAATGGCTTAACCTATCTATTTTGGCCCTTTGTATCGGATTGTTCGCGGTTTTTTTCGGTTACTCTAATATTGCTGAACAAGTTCCAATGGTGGTGATTTGGGGTACTGTTGCCGGAGCTGCTTTTGTGGTTATTGTTCGGGTTGCCGAGGTTGTATTTCAGAGCATGGTTGATAGCGGACGGTTTGATCGCTTTCAATTCGACGAGGCTAGCCGGCAACCCTTTATGGGTTTAATTAGACGAATATTGCGGATTGGAGCCTTCTTTGCGTGGCTTTATTTAATCCTCAGATCTGTTCAACTTTTGGATCCGCTTTTAGAGGTCGTAGGTTATGTTGTCACGGCTAGGCTGGGTTACGGGGGGCTTACCGTCTCGCTGGGTGGAATACTCAATTTTGTCTTTACTCTGTGGCTATCCTGGGTGTTGGCAAGATTCGTTTGTTTTACCCTAGAGAAGAATATTTTTCCGAGAGTTCGGATGGCTTCTGGCGTGCCCTTCGCCATATCGACCTTCAGTCGATACACTATTTTAGTGATCGGTTTTCTCGCTGCTATGGGAATGCTTGGCGTACCGCTGGACCGCGTTACGTTACTGCTGAGTGCTTTGGGGGTTGGTATTGGATTTGGTTTGCAGAATATCACTAATAACTTTGTATCCGGAATTATCCTATTATTTGAGCGTCCTATTCGAGTGGGTGATAAGGTGCAGCTGGAGGAGCTGATTGGCATTGTCTCGTCGATTGGAATCCGCGCGAGCAAGATTCGAGATTTTGACGGTGCCTACGTTATTGTCCCAAATGGTGACTTCATGTCCGCACGAGTTATCAATTGGACCTTTGCGGATAAAAAACGTCGGATTATTCTTCCGGTAGGTGTGGCTTATGGGACGAATCCAAAGCAGGTGCTAAGAATTTTGGAAGAGGTGGCACATGCTCATCCCGAAGTTTTAGGTGATCCTGAGTGTGAACTTTTATTTAGGAAGTTTGGTGATAGCTCGCTCGATTTTGAACTTAGGGCCTGGACCGAGAGTGACCGGGGTTGGATGGCCGTTATGAGCGATTTGGCGGTGGCGATAAACGATGCCTTTAAAGCCGCAAGTATCGAAATCCCCTTTCCTCAGCGGGATCTTCATTTTCAAAACATTACCGAGCTAGGACATGCATTGTCGGATGTTGTCCCTCGGGAGAAACCAAGCGGGTCCAGCAACAAATAGGGCGGGTTGTTGACGGACGGTTAATCGACTTAAAGTGCTGAGTCCCGTGCAGATTCTCTCGTGCCCAATTCCGCGAGAGATCGCTTATATGCAACATAGTATCGGTATATATTTCCAACATAGCGAATGGGCTCTCTTCCGACCTCCGCAGCGACTACCAGTTCTACGTTGTTAAACCATAGATTGGGGTCTAAGCCGCGTTTGGCGGCGACTTTTCTAAGCCGGTTAATGCGGTTTGGTCCAGCATTGTAACCGGCCATAGTGAACAACATCTGTTCAAAAGGAGCCAGCGATTCGTCGTGGAAATACCGGTCTCGCAAGATGCTAAGATATTTGGTGCCCGCGTGAATATTTGTTTCCACTGAACTAATGTCTGGTATTCCCACTGCCCGATCAGCCGCAGTACTCGGTAGGATTTGCATGATACCTACAGCACCAACGGGACTACGGGCATTTTGGTTGAACCCGGATTCTTGGTAAGCAAAACTTGCTAGCAGTAACCAGTCAAAGTTATATTGTCTGCCGTACTTTTTGAATAGGTCAACTAATTTCTTTAGTTCGTCAAAGGGCTCTCGAGCAAGTGCCGGCTTAACCCACGTGGTATTTTTTGTAAAGTAATTTACAATGATATTGGTGATCTTCGTACCTAAGCGATTTTTAGCCACGAATTTATCCACGAGCTGTTTCAGTTGCGGGCTTTTCTTTCTGATTGCTAGTGCAATACTGCTGTTTTCCCGTAAAATAATATCGTCCCGCACGTTCATATTTTTAAAGACCCGAGACCAAAGTTCCAGTCGGTGACTATCAATAATAGTCATTGGAATGAGTCCAGCATCAACCATCTCAAGTAGGTCCTCCGCCTCAAGGCGAGGGTCGGATGACGTTATTTGAATGGGTGGCTTACCCTGCTGCGTTAAGCGTTCGTTGATTTGTGTGAGGCTTTCGAAATAGCTTGAATGCCTTGGAACCACAACTTCCTTTCCTGCCAGATCTTCCACACCGTCGATGGAAGAAATCCCAGGGCTTATGACGAGAATTTCCTGAATGGTATTTGTAAACGGGGTTGAAAAATCTACCTTTTCTAATCGGTCCGGGGTAATGGTTAGGTTTGCAAAAGCTATGTCACCGTACCCTTGTATAAGATAGGGGATAAGCTGATCCCGCCTTACTGGAATGATCATGACTTTGAGGTGTTTAGCTTTGGCTCCAATATGTTGTTTCGCGAATTCTTCGAGCAGCATCGATCCCCTATAAACGCCGCCCCTCTGCCGACCGTTATCGATGAAATAGGATCCAAGAGTAAAAGTTGTTAGTACTCGGATTAGACCCCTTTCGGTCATTCCATCGAGGTCACCAACCCAGCGTATTGCAAGAGGTGCCCAAATATCCGCCAAAGGTGTTTCGATTTGTTGAGCCGATACGGCCTCTTCACTTGCCTGTTTAGAATCGAATTTTCCATCGATGGCAAGCGATACGATTACGGTTACACTGATAAAAGCCACCAAGCAAGCGAGGATCAATGGGATCCTTGTTTTTGTTTTTAAGGACATTTTATTGGAAAAGCTTTCAAAATATTATGTAACGTAGTTGCTCTAAGTGAATTTTTGCTTAACTTGGATATGCTTCTTAGCATCTTCTCTTACTGTGTTTCGAAATGCAACTAGATGATCATCCTATCCAACTGTTGAGTTAATTCCTCCATGGATAGGTTTTCGGCCGTGACTGCGTCCAATCTAAACATGGCTCATTTGTATTAGATATTATGAGATGGGAATATAGGGTATAAACAAAACAAGATTGATGGATGGAACAAAAACTTTGTTGTGTGAGGGTATCTATTGTTGCTTGGGTCCAACCTTGTTGGTGGTTAAGGGGGTATCTACTTCGCTCTCCTAGGCACAAGATGTAGTCTATGAATGAGCGAGAAATCCTGCCCAATAGTGGGCGTAGATCACCCACGGACCGCGAACTCAAATCATTCTTAAAGGATAAATGATCAACCACAATATCTAGGGGTTACGAGAGGGAAGTGGATACCCCCTTTTATATATAATGTTCAGTTTCCTGACGTTTTGCTTGATAGTATTGTTAATTAAGTACAGGGAACGGTTTTTAAAAAATTATCTTTCAATTTGATTGCAAAATTAAAACTATACAAATTTTACAATGCCAGTATTTTTATAAGAGGAAAATCATGAAATTATCCCAGTTAAAATTACTAATCCCCCTTTTGGCCATTTTAATTAGCGGCTGTACCAGTCTTGGTAAAGGCATGGCACAGGCTTTTCTGGAGAAAGAAGAAGCCAAGGATACCCGGGCCTGCCAGATTCGAGGTGAGTCTTTCTCAGGGCTTGAACCCTTTGTTGACAATGAAGAGGTTACTACCAAGGTGTTAATGGTTCATGGTGTTGGTGATCGTGGTCCAGGTTATTCTACGCAGTTGATGGAAGAATTGGCCAAGGAACTCGATCTGAACTTTATCGGTAAACGTACTAAGAATTTATCCCTTACCAACCCAATGGATATCAGCAAAAAACTTGGTAATCTGAGAATCAACCAGTTGCTGAATGAAGATCAGACACGGGAACTATTGTTTTACGAATTGACTTGGTCTGAAATTACAGCCGATGACAAGCAAATACTGGCTTATGACAACTCCGGTGAACAAACCTTCCGGCGCGCTGATATCAATAAAATAATGAAGTCATTTTCTAACGATACCGGACCCGATCCGATGATTTATCTGGGAAACAGCCGAGAAGATATTTTAGTTTCATTTGCTCAGTCTTTTTGCTGGATGATGAGTTATGACTGGGATTCATTACCTTTAAAGTCTAATCAGTTCTGTCTTCCTGATTCTGAAGAAACGATCGTCAATCTTAAAAAGGACCACTTTGCATTGATTACTCACAGCCTAGGGAGCCGTATTACTATCGATGGACTGCAACGGTTAGCTGAAATGCTTGCAGACTTAGATAGCCACATTGCTAAAATGGACAACAGTGTTAAAAATAAACTGAAAAAAAACATGGGATTTGTGGAGGTTTTACGAAATCTTAAAATACCTATCTACATGCTTTCCAATCAATTACCTATGCTACAACTGGGTCGTACACTACCCGAAATTACCGGACGGACCGAAGCTTATTGTTCTGCTAAGGGTGAGCATTATCAGGAGCGAATGGTTAGCCAAACAAACATCATTGCGTTCAGCGATCCTAATGATCTTCTCAGTTACTCACTACCACTTGACTTTGCAGAAAAATACCTGGATTCCAGACTCTGTGTGGACATCACCAATATTAATATCAATATCGCTAGAGTGATCGATGCATTCGGCTTGGGTACTTTTGCTAATCCTATGGTGGCACATATTGGCTATGATACCGATGAACGTGTTGTTGCCTTAATTGCCAAAGGTGTCGGCAATTCAAATACTGCCCCAATCGTTACTAAACGTTGTACTTCATTGGTGACTGTCGAATAGCAAGATGAAAATTTTTCAAACTTTGATTTTTTGCATGGAAAAAGACATGGCAAAGTCGAACATTAAGAGGTTCTGAGTAAGCTAGCTTTTATTCATCATGCAACATGAGATTCAAGATTTTTCAATACAGCACACAGATAAAAAAAGCTATGAAGCAACGTCAGGTTGGAATAACAGGAAACTAGAATAGTTGCCAATCGAAGTAAGCGATTTGGAATCCCGGGTTCCCGGAAACGCCGATCGAATTGGTAGCTATATTTCTCAAGAATTTGCGTAGCTTTGTGCCCGGAAAAATGTAGCCACTTCAAAGCCCGAAAACAGCTGATGTGGGAGAAGTTTGAGCGTATCCAGGATGCGTGGTTACCGCTGCCCTATGTTACTCACCCTTGGCCCGATACGCGATTTCGCCGCCATCACCCGAGGCAGGAGCCGTATGAGGTAACTCCGCATGCACGGATCTGTACGGGGGGTGCCTCGTGAGAGGCATTCCTACCGTGACTAGGTTTCATTTTTATCATACGATAGAAAACTCTTCCAAACTCCAAACGGCTCCCATATTTTCTGCAGGTCTTTTTTTGCAACCAAATATCTTCACCGAGTATTGTACAGCGATACCTGTATACAAACGCAGATACTCTTTTTCTTAGGTTTCACCAAGATTGTTTAACAAGTTTCTCAATTCAAACGGTTTGTTGGCCTGTACTTTCACTGAAAATCGCTCTTTGGTGTCGGATTCTCGCAGGTAGGTATAGTCGGTCCCAGAGTAGAGTTTATCGAGAAATTTTTCCAGATAGGGCTGGAAATTCGTCAATGTTGCTGCGTTATTTGGCGCAACCAGGCGATCATTGGCAAAAATCTCTAATTCATGTCCGTAAAACTTAATTTTGCCACTCATTTCTTTCTCGAGTTTATCTGCAGCGTTCAGGGTAATTCTACCTACATGAGACAGCCGCTGTTCGAGAGTTCCGGGTAATTCGTGTTTACTGTAATAAACCAAGCCACGCCGATGGTTAGTTTCATCAATAGCGTAATTGCCTTCGTGAGCGATGATAAGAGCACCTGGACCATCTGTTACATGTGCGTATTCTGCTACATCGATCAACACGCCCGGTAGTTCCCGGTTTTGAATCCAGCGATGAAAGATAGGGATACACTCCAATAAATCAATATCGGCTGATTCGCAAAGTATTTTGATGCCGAGCTTATGCAATTCCATATTGAGAGGCAGTCAGAGAATAGAATCCAGAGTGAGAGAACGCTGGTTTAAAGTAGATTTTTTCATAATTCGTAGTAAGCGGGCATATTTAACCTAGACCAAATAGAAATCCAACAAAAATCGATTTTCCAGAGTAGGATTCTAATCGCAAATAAAGTTCTGCGTCAGAGCCGAAGTTGCGGTGTAGTGCCTGCCGCGCCAAGGAGTCCCAATGGTGCAACAGGTTGTTCGAGTAATCGAGAGTGGCACGCATAAACCGCTTCAAGAAATAACTGGGCTTCTTCGATTAAGTGCCGCGCACCTTCTTGAGTGAATTGTCGGTTCTTGTCGGCATGTCGTTGAAATATATATTGGGCAAATTTACCACCAGCGTATTTATCTTGTATTAATCCGGTGTCATAAAATCGTTTACGGAATTGTTCAACGATGGCGTCTGGATCATCAGTTATATCCAGATTTTGGGTGCGAATCAGACCCTTTGCAGCTTCGAGCATGGCAGCGAAGGCCTTCTCATCCGCAGCTTTAAATTCACTATCATCAAATTTCAGCTGGGCTTCAAAATATATTCTTTCAGCTGATTGTAAGTCGAAGTCGGCCCGCGAAACTACTTCACCCGCACATTCACCTCTACCGATGTCACTGATTGAAAATTCCCGTGGGTCGTGCCAGTCAGAATAATAGGAGCTATCTTCTTCGTAAGATGGAACAACAGCCACTTCATCGACTAAGACTTTTAATGCTTTCTTACCAATTCGCTGGGTGTAGTCTAAGAAACTCTCTTCTTTTTGCCGTTCTTTCAGGTATTGGTCGGTAATCCGAGTGATGAATTCTGGAATATTACGGGATGGGACAGCGCCGATCGTTAGTCCATACGAACCACCGTTATTTTCCCATTGTCCACCAAGTACAACTCTAAAATGTGGTACCGTGATGCCCTTCACTTTACGACTTACTCCATAAAAACCTAAATCAGCCAAGTGATGTTGAGCGCAAGAATTAAAACAGCCGCTGATCTTGATGTGTAAACCACGAATAGCCCCATTGAACTCTTGGGATTTTGCTGCGAGCCGAGCATAGAGTTCACTGGCCAAGCCACGCGAAGAAGCAATACCTAGTTTGCAAGTATCAGTACCAGGGCAGGCGGTGACATCGACAATTGTTCCTGCACCGGGTGCTCCCAAATTTAAAGCTTTTAAGTCTTTATATAGGTTTGCTAAGTCAGCTTCATTGACCCACCGCAATATCAAGTTTTGATCAACAGTGGCACGTACTTGGTCGCCAATATAGCGCCGGGAAATAGCCGCTAATTGTCGTAACTGATAGGACGAAATATCACCCAAAGGCAGAGTAACTGTTGCCGCTATATAACCAGGTTGCCTTTGTACGTAGACGTTGGTAGCTCGCCAGGCTTCGAAATCAGGATCGTTCTTTGAATCGATGGGGTCTATCGTGGAAGGCTTAAGCGGGTGATCCTCATAATCCGAAATTGTATTGAGATATTCAGTCCATGCCGGATCATGAGTTAAAATTTTTCGCTCTTCCTGTACTAACCGCCGAAACTCTTCAATACCCAGTTGGTCTACCAGGAATTTCAAGCGTGCCCGACTACGGTTCTTCTTTTCACCTAATCGGCCAAAGACTCGGCATATTGCTTGTGACAGGGGCAGAATTTCGGTCTCCGACACAAAGGAATCGAACAGTTTGGCTGGATAAGGCACTGCTCCCAAACCACCGCCAACGTACATCTCAAAGCCTCGTTCGACAACACCATTTTCTAAGCGAGTTCGAGCAATAAAACCTAAATCATGAATGCTAACTAAGCCACATGCATTTCCGGCACAGCCAGAAAACGCGGGTTTAACTTTGCGGCCAAAGTCCTGAGCATCGGGATGACCGAGCAAAAATTGTGAACAGGCTTTTGCATAGGGTGTTACATCGAAGACTTGTTCGCGGCAGATCCCAGCGATAGGGCAAGCTGTTACATTACGGACCGAATTTCCGCAGGCTTCTTGGGTGGTTATTCCCACGGATGCTAGTCGTCGCATAATCGTGGGAGTGTCATCGATATGAATGTAATGCAGCTGAATATCCTGCCGGGTGGTAATGTGCGAGATGGAATCGGAATATTCTTCTGCCAAATCGGCTAGTATATCCATCTGGTCAGCCGATAGGCCGCCGTAAGGAATTTTGATGCGCAGCATCCCCGGCGCGTCCCACATGGTTTCAGGACCCTTAGTTATCTCCTTCGACGGAAATGTTAGGGTTTGTGCTGCGATGCCGTCATGACGTTGGCCATTATCGTACCGTTGGCCATATGCACCGCGCCTCAACCGTGTTTCAGCAAATAATTTATCCTCAACTTTACCCTGCTTTTTGAGTTCGATCTGGGTTTCAAATACATCAATGTCCTGGGCAAGCTTGGGATCAATTTGATTGGATAGGAGATCTTTCCACGTGTTCATGTCTTTGTCAATTATTTAGCGACGAGAATCGCAATTTAAACGAAATATGGAATTGTACGATGTGTGCATATAAAACAAAAGAATAAGAGTTACTATTTTTATTCGAAAGGGTTATAAGATTGGGTAATTAGCCAAACTAACCTACTCTGTAAGTTCAAACTTAAGTTGGCCCTGATTCCTCAATCCGGACATCCTAGATTCTTCAACCTGAAATGGTGGCTTCCATACGGTATGCTGGGTGGCAGTTTTTTTTCTCAGCGAATCAAAAAATTTCGCTTTACCTCTGGGTTTAGCGGGCCTATTTTGATCAATTTGAAATCAACAGCTTGGGTTCTGATGTATCGTGAAGTCATCGATTCAGATTTATGTAAGCCGGGTCATCCAGCCCATCACTAATGCATTGGGGCTGACTGTGCCGATGATTTCGCCATTTTCAAGAACGGGGGCCCGTACCAAGTTATGGGTAGCAAACAGACGGGAGCAATAGCGAATATCCATTTGCGGATAGACCGATATGACGGGTTTTTCCATGATTTCGTATACGTTAACTCTATCCGGAGCCCGGTCTTTCGCTAGCACATGACGAGCGATATCACCAACGGTTATCATACCGTATTCATCATCCTCGTGGTTCTTATTGACAATAAGAACAGCAGTTTTCAACGATCGCATTCTGTGCAATGTTTCGTGGATGGTAGCGGTTCTTTCAATCGTTCCAAAATTCGTTTTCATGACATCACGTACCCGGATAACCGGTTTTTTGTCATTCATAATTCATCCTCGACTACGTGGGTGAGTTCTTCCACTTGATGCATGACCCCAATAGCATCTTCTACATCGACTTGAAATGCTATGCCAGTGCCCGGTTTGGTGTCAAATTCGGCAACTCGCGCGATGGCCTCTAAGATGGTTCGACTGAGGTGCTTTTCAACTAACAGCAGTAACACATCCCGTTGGGTTTCCAGGGTCAGACCGAAGAATGTTTTGGATTGTTTAATTCCTTCACCTCGGGCATTATTGATGACAGTGGCTCCGGTCGCACCGTATTCGCGCGAAGTTTCCAGAACCAGGTCAGTTTTGTCATCTTCAACGAATACTACGATAAGTTTAAAGCGCATGATGATTGTCTATCTATTTGTGTCGATTGAATTCGCTAATCCATTTCGAGATTTGTGCGTAGCCGAGCACGGCAATTATAGGGAAAAGACTGGCAAACGCAATGAGGCCAAATCCATCCAGTACTGGATTTCGGCCAGGAACATTAGAGGCAAGACCTAATCCTAAAGCCGTGACCAAGGGAACTGTAATCGTTGACGTAGTGACGCCCCCAGAATCATATGCAAGACCAATAATCATTTTCGGTGCAAAAATGGTTTGGGTCATCACCACAATATAGCCAGCGATAATGTATAAATACAGTTCGGTTCCGGTGACGATGCGGTAGGCTCCAAGTGCGATACCGAAAGCAACGCCAATCGATACGGCTAACCTTAAGCCCTTGGCATGAATTGCTCCTCCGGATATTTCCTCGGCTTTTATTGCAACAGCAATAAGCGATGGTTCGGCTAATGTGGTAGCGAAACCAATCGATGCAGCGAAGATATACACCCAGTAGTAGGCAGCCCATGATAGGGTAACATTGTTATTACCATATTGGATAAATGACGGCGCGGTAAGTTGCTGTGCCATCAATTCGCCTAAGGGAAACAGAGCCATTTCCAAGCCTTTTAAGAATAATGTTATACCAATTAGTACGTATAAAAATCCTATTAAAATGTGTTTTGGGTGAGCGATGGGTTCGCGGATGACCACAACTTGAAATCCGATGATAATTGCTACGATGGGAAGAACATCTAGCATAGTGGCCATCAGCGAATTGCTAAGGTCGGTAATGAAATTCATCAGACGAACATTCCGTAAGCCATCACAAAAATCATGGGGGTGAGCGATGCGAACGCAATCAAACCAAATCCATCAACCATGGGGTTTCTGCCTTTAATCGAGGAAGCCAATCCTACACCTAAAGCAGTTACAAGCGGCACTGTAATTGTAGATGTCGTAATACCCCCAGAATCATAAGCAATACCGATAATTTCGGGCGGTGCAAAGGCAGTCATCAACACAACACCGCTATAACCCGCAATGATTAAGTATTGGATTGGCCATCCACGAAGAATCCTTAACACTCCGACCACGAGAGCCAAACCGACGGAAAACCCAACGGTCAAACGTAACCCAAGAGTATAGGAATTTCTAGCATCCGGAGTATCTTTGATTATCCCACCTTTAGAAGCAATTTCGGCCGCTTCCCCCGCTACAGCGATCAAAGCAGGTTCGGCTACTGTGGTTCCAAATCCCAGACAAAAAGCGAACACCAATAACCAAAAAATACTACCCTTACGAGCGAACGCATGAGCCATATTTTCCCCTATTGGAAACAAACCTTGCTCCAATCCATCGATAAAAAAGGTTAGGCCTAATATAACCATGCCTGTCCCGACAATAAGATTAACAATATCGGGGAGCGGTTGTTGTATTACAAGCACTTGAAAAACAAAGACGACGACCAAAATAGGAAGCAAATCCAGAAAACTGCTGAACAATTGCTTGATGAAACGATGTCTGATGATTTTCCAAGCCGTGTTTATTTGTTTGAGCTTAGAATGTATCGGATTATCATATGAATTTCCACCATTCATAGAGTAAACATGAGCAATTTCCATGAACGATAAGACGAGACAAATGCCTCCTCCTGGTTTTTTCCGGAGAATGGCAGCGATTCTTTACGATGGGATTGCATTGGGTAGTTTATTTTTTTTGACCACAGCATTGCTATTGCCATTTAATCAAGGGAAGGCTTTTGACCATGAGCAATGGTCTTATCCTTTGAGTTTGCTTTTGGTGAGTTTTATGTTTTTTGGTTGGTTTTGGACACACGGTGGACAAACCTTAGGAATGCGTGCATGGAAAATCCGTGTGTGTACCCGAGACGACCAAGCTATCGGTTGGCACCATGCATTGGTAAGGTTTGTTATTGCGTTGGTTTCCTGGTGTGCTGGGGGACTAGGGTTTTTCTGGATTCTGTTCAATAACAAGAAACTAAGCTGGCACGATCTGATTTCGAAAACGCGAATTTGTTCGGAGAAACGAAAATCTTGAAATGTGACTGTGAGTTGTCATATCAAATCTCACCTGATGGATTCTAGTCTTCGGTTGATGTTTCTTTCGGGATCAGTTCGCTCAGCTTTTCCTGGTTTCGGAGTTTCATATTCATTGTTTTGCTGAAAAGCATCAAGGTACGATGAATTAGAGTCTTGTGGGCGCAATAGTCTTTGGGAATGGAGGCAGTTGGTTTGTCAAAGGTTGGTTGTTTAGCTCATCGTGCCAAATTGAATTTAAGTTTCACTTCTGAGCACTCTTTGTGCCTACACAATACCCTATAACACTATATCTGCGAGTTGGATGTATAAACGAGCGTCCAGGATATGTCCAATAAAAAAATAAAAATAATTGACATTATATGGTGTTTTAATTAAAGTTATAAGAAATGAAAAAGTACGATGATTAAATTCATTTTAATTTTCATGCATTCGACGAGGACGAGTATATGGTTGTAAGTTTGGTTTTTACAAAAAAACTCCACATTTGATTAGAAGGGTTTGAGACTTGTTCATCAGAAAATTTCACCTAAAAATCTGCTCCAACAAACATCATTTCAAATTCCCGAGTCGTGTATCTTGACGAATTAAAATCACGAAAAAAAATGGTTTTTCCTTCTGGTGTGACTGACGGAGCTTCAATTGATTTACCTACAAAAGCTCATGAAAGAGCTGAATCGGGTGTCACAAAATATTTCCAGGATTTATCCAATACTCCACCTTTAATTGGTGAAGAAGAAATTGGCGTTGCTAAGATGATTGATACCGCGTACTTCAATATGGTGAGTACGTTGTCACTTTTTCCTGAGACGTTTAGGGTTATACTCGCTCAGCCGGGTGCTGATTTGAGTCAAAATAGCGTTTTCCCTGCCGGAAAATCAAATGGTAGGCCAATACAAGTTTCGAGTGTCTATTCAGTCGCGTCAAAATTTAATGAATCTACTACCTTAAGGTGTGAAAAACTAGATCTAAGTTCAGAAAGTCAGGTTAGACAACTTGAGGCTTTATATAAACGATGGATAGCTATTTTGAATGACGACAATAATCAGTCAGAAATTTGTGCATTTTATAGAAGGCGCTTGCAACAAGAATTTATACGTTTAAATTTGACGTCAAATTTTCTTCTGGAAATTTTGGGGTACACCGTTCTTGCGATGCAAGACATATTGAACCATTTAAGTGCTGATGGCCAATTCGATTCGAACCAAAGTACAGGTGAGTTCATTGTTGGGAACACTGGATTATCTAATATTCATGAATTATCTGATTCGGTCAATAGTGGGCGTTTCGGCAGTCATAAAGTACCGATTTTAACAACCATATGGATTAGAACAATCGAGTCGATTACTGGTGTGGGTATTCATCCAGACCACGTTAAAGAGTTTATGAATCAGTTGATAGACGCTCGCAATAATTGGTTAGCGGCTAGATCGAAGTTGATTTGCTCTAATCTTAGGCTGGTTGTTTTTTTTGCAAGGCAATATCGGTCGAATCAGCTTGAAATATCTGATTTGATTCAGGAAGGAAATATTGGTCTGCTGACTGCCGTTGAAAAATTTGATTATAGGAGGGGTATTCGTTTTTCTACTTACGCAGCATTCTGGATTCGACGACATATCTTACGTGCGATTGCCAGTCAGGATCGAACTATTCGGTTGCCATTTCGGTTTAATGCTGAATTAAATAAAGTTAATTCAGCATCTGACCAACTACACCAATTATCGGATTGTAAACCTACTGCGAGGGAGGTTGCTGAAAAGGTCGGTGTTTCAGAGGCTAAGGTAAGTGAGCTTTTTGAATTATCGAAAAATGTGGTTGTCACCGATAAATTTGGAAAAGAGGACGGTGACTCCACAGAATTGCTCGATTGTCTGGAACAAAACACATTTCCACCGGCAATGGAATTGATGCATCGACAAGATCTACAGGAGATCGTTGAGACCGCATTGCAGGGGTTAAATTCTCGGGAAGCGAATATTTTGATCCAACGCTTTGGACTCGGTGGTGGGGAAGTGAAAACTTTGAGAGAAATTGGAGAAAGTTTGGGTTTAACTCGGGAACGAGTTAGGCAGATTCAGGAACGCATATTGGAAAAATTACGCAAGTCTTATGCGCCGATACTACGTGATTGTCTAGAACAGTCGTAGTTTTCTTTTTTTATTTAGTTAATGACCAGCTAGAGGTAAACCGTATGAAACCATTCGTAAAAAACCTAATACTCTGGAGTATCCTCGGGGCAGTTTTTTTCACTGTTGTCACTAATATTGGAACAGGCCCTGTATCGGAATCAACGGCGGTTTCCTATTCCAGTTTTATTAATATGATCAGTGCCGGCCGAGTTCGACAGGTAACAATCGATGGCGAATCGATTAAGGCTCGGAGTGAGTCCGGAGAATATTTTATGACTTATAATCCCGGAGATCCTCATTTAATTGATGATTTACTCAAAAATGGGGTGGAAATTAAATCCAAGCCACCGGAAAAGCAGTCGACCCTGATGCAAATACTGATATCGTGGTTTCCCATGTTGTTATTGATTGGGGTGTGGATTTACTTCATGCGTCGTAACCAGGCAGGCGGTATGGGTGGAAACAATGCCATGTCATTTGGGAAGAGTAAAGCTAAAAAGTTAGAGCAAGATCAGATTAAAGCGACCTTTGCGGATGTAGCTGGAGCCGACGAAGCTAAGGAAGAAGTCTCTGAGATGGTCGAGTTTTTGAGAGATCCGAGTAAATTTCAGAAGGTTGGCGGTCAAATCCCGCGGGGCGCATTGATGGTGGGTCCTCCAGGGACTGGGAAAACGCTACTTGCAAGAGCGATTGCCGGTGAAGCGGAAGTCCCATTTTTTAGTATTTCTGGTTCCGATTTCGTAGAAATGTTTGTTGGCGTTGGGGCTTCGCGTGTTCGTGACTTATTCGAACAAGCTAAAAAAGAAGCACCTTGTATTATATTCATTGATGAAATCGATGCCGTGGGTCGACAACGCGGAGGTGCTGGTTTTGGCGGGGGGAATGATGAACGAGAACAAACACTAAATCAATTACTCGTGGAAATGGATGGTTTTGAGGGTAACGATGGAGTGATCTTGATTGCCGCGACCAACCGTGCCGACGTACTCGATAAGGCATTACTTCGTCCAGGGCGTTTCGATCGTGAAATCTCTGTTGGGCTTCCCGATTTGCGGGGTCGAGAGCAAATCCTGAAGGTGCATATGAAAAAAATACCCGCCGCGGACGATGTCGAACTGAAATATATTGCGCGCGGAACGCCAGGTTTCTCGGGTGCTGATCTTGCCAACTTGCTTAACGAAGGCGCATTATTTGCGGCGAGAGCTGGCGATACGCTTGTCACAATGGCGCATCTGGAAAAAGCTAAGGACAAAATCCTTATGGGAACAGAGCGCAAATCAATGGTGATGAGTGATGAGGAAAAAAGTATCACGGCATATCATGAAGCGGGACATTGCATTGTCGGGAGGTTGGTTCCGCAACATGACCCAGTTTACAAAGTCAGTATTATGCCGAGAGGCCGCGCCCTAGGTATTACTATGTTTTTACCCGAAGCGGATAGTTATAGTGCCAGTCGGCAAAAATTGGAAAGTCAGATATCCAGCTTATATGGCGGTCGTTTGGCCGAAGAACTTATTTTTGGTTATCAGAAAGTCACCACTGGTGCGTCCAACGATATAGAACGGGCGACCGAGCTAGCCAGAAATATGGTCACCAAATGGGGGTTGTCCGACAAAATGGGTCCACTTTCTTACAGCGAAGATGAGGGTGAAGCATTTTTTGGACGACCGGGTGGCCAGTCGAATGCAGTATCTGGGGAAATTTCGCACATGATTACTGACGAGATTCGATCTCTGATCGACCGGAATTACAAACGGGCTGAATCTATCCTAACTGAGCATATGGATATTCTGCATAATATGGCAGATGCTCTGATGAATTGGGAAACCATCGACCGGTTACAAATAGACGAACTGATGGCAGGTAAACGAATTGAGCCACCCAAAGATGAGGAAGACACTGGATCCAATTCGTTTTATCCACCGTCTGGTAAAGGAAAACAGGAAAATGCACAGAAGATTGTTGTCGGTGGACTCATACAGCAGCAACGGTCGCGCTTTTAGCCTGTAGGCTTACAGATAATTAGGGTGGTTAACAAACTTAAATTAACCATTTCTTGACGAGTATGTATTCAGTTAAATCGGTTAGTAGCTTAACAGGGCTTAGTGCTGATACTTTAAGGGCGTGGGAACGTCGATATGGGGCTGTTATTCCACTTCGTGATGAAAATCAGCGCCGGATTTATGGCCCAGACGATGTGGTGCGCTTACGTTTGTTAAGTAGCGTTGTCAATCTAGGAAATCCTATAGGGCGGCTTGTAAACCTGGACAATGACCAGTTGCGTCAATATCTCAAGGAAAGTCAGTTGGGTGAGCCTAAAGCAGAGGAGACCCAATGTCTAATCTCGCAGCTGATCGAATCGGCCAAGGAATATCGAAGTGATTTAATCGATGAAGCGCTTGGCCTTGCTCTAACCAGTATGAGCCCGTTGGAAGCTGCAAGGGATATATTGGCTCCGACGCTTCGGGAAATAGGTGAAAAATGGCATCGGCATGAAATTAATGTTGCCCAAGAGCATTTACTTTCGTCGAGTATTGAGCGACGGCTTGTTTCAGTGATCAACATCTATCAAAAACAGCGCGCTGGACCCAAGGTATTGTTCACTACATTAACTGGCGAGCCCCATGCTTTTGGTATATTACTGAGTGCTTATATCGCTGCAAGCCACCGATTAAATTGCTACTATTTTGGCCCGAATTTGCCAGTGGATGAAATTATCGTCTCGGCAAAACAGATTAACGCAAAGGTTGTTACTCTCAGCATGGTGTACCAACCGCTTGAAAAGGATCGAGTTGCAGACCTTTGGCGATTGTGCGAAGCGATGGACTCTTTAAGCCAGGTGTGGGTGGGCGGTAAGGCGGCCGAGGCTCTAAGCAAAAATGAAATTCCGCCAAACTGTGCAATTTTGCGGAATTTGGATGAATTCCAGGATAGGATCAAATTTTTGTGAAGCAATCGAGACCCGTTATAGAGGTGGTACGTACGATTCCGCGTTTGAATTAATTTCCATCAAGAGTTTTTCGATTTCCTGGGGTGGAGCCGGGTAACGTCCTGCCAGCTTCCGAATCAGCACGACCAGCCGCCAGGAACATTTTATCGCTTCGACGAGGTCTGCTGAGATAATGGATATTGCACGGATACTTGGGTGTTTTAACTTTCCAGACGTTAATGGGTAGCCATATTGTCGTAAAAAACGATGATTAATTTTTTCGATCAGCCATACCCATTCAGAATCTAATTTTCTTTGCCATTGGTCTGATGGCTGTTTGATGGGTTGGGTAACACCTTGTAACCAAGGGTAAGACCGCATATCGTCAACCGGCGCATATTTAGTGTGGTTCAGCACTGCGGTGTGCCAAGGTTCACCGACGTAGTGAAGCACTTTTTTAAGGGTTCCGGCTGTATCTATGGTTAAATCTTCAAGCCGAATTTCCAGAATACGGTCACGAAATTTGCTAATGTTGGCTAGCTGGGAGTGATAATACCCTATGTTTAGGGAAATACTGCCTGGTGCCCACGGCATCTGTGAGAGTGAGAATATTGTCGCTCTCGGATCGCGGACGATATGGATTACCCGGGCGTCCGGAAAATCTTTAAATATACGGTTTAAGTAAAGGGTGTGGAGGGGCGTTTTATCGCCAAATCGGTACTTCCCGTATTGGCTGGCAACACACCGCATGATTGCCCGGTAGGCATCCGCTATGTTTTTCTTTGGTACCGAAAAGCAGAATCTATCGTTAAGATCTTTTCGAATGATTTCGGGATCGATGTTTAACCCCGCAAAAAAGTACGATCGAAAATAACATTCAATCCAATCGCTCGTGTTTGCGCGTGCTGGAACGAATTCCGATCCCAAGTAAAACCCAGCTTCCTGGGTAATGTGAATGTGGGGGTGGGAATTCAATATCTGGCGCAACAGTGTGGTGCCGGAACGGCCACTGCCTACAATAAATATCGGTGCTCGGTCAGGGTCAATTTGAGTCATAACCAAAGATTGGACATGCTTTTAACAAAAGTCCTAAGAAACCTTGAGCTATTGCTTAAGCAAAAAGCAAATAATGCGATCGGCAATTTTACCAAAGGGAGGGGACAGCAAGGCATTCAAATTTGGGCGCTTTCGGTTGAATACAGGTTTTAAGTGGCTAAAGGTATCGAATCCTGTTTTGCCGTGGTAAGCGCCCATTCCGCTGTCACCGACACCCCCGAATGGAATGGTTTCAATGCCGGCGTGGACCAGTGTCTCATTGATACTCAAGGCTCCCGATTGGGTTCCGATCTTGAAACGATTAATCAAATCGTTGTCGTGGCTAAATAGATAGATCGCCAGTGGGTGTGGCCGCTGATTGATGTCATCCAGAACTTCACTAATAGACGTGAAAGTTAGAATTGGAAAAATTGGTCCGAAGATTTCCTCTTTCATTACTGACAGCTCATTTACCGGGTTGATCAACAAGACCGGGGCAAAAATACGTTCGTTATTGTGGATTTCATCCTGATCGCCTATTGTGACGAAATCACACCCACTTTGCTTGGCTTCATTTGCCCATCGATTTAATCGGTCGAAGTGGTTCTGACTGATGATCGCTGTATAATCCGGATTGTCGGCAAAAGAGGGGTACAGACGCCGAACGCTCTGCTGGAATTGCCGTACAAACTCGTCCATCTTGGATTCATGAACAAATCCATAATCGGGTGCTATACAGGTTTGTCCTGCGTTAAAGAGCTTACCAAAGCTGATGCGGTCAATGATCTTCGAAATATCGGCATCGGCAGCGATTACCACGGGAGATTTGCCACCCAGTTCGAGGGTGATACTGGTTAGATGATGCGATGCTGTTTTCATCACCTTGATACCGGTTGAAGTTGATCCGGTAAACATTAGGTGGTCGAAAGGGAGGGCGGCAAAGTGATGACCCAAATCCCCATCACCGACGAAAATTTGGATCAAGTCAGATTGCAGGCTATCGGTTAGTTCGATCAGGAGTTTTGCGGTGTTAGTTGTGAGCTCAGACATTTTTAAGAATACCCGGTTACCCGCGGCAAGGGCACTAGCAAGGGGTGCTAGACTCAGATAAATGGGATAGTTCCAGGGCGAGATAATACCAACCACTCCTCGTGCTTGGGGTAATAACTGGGCTTTGGCTGGTTGAAAACACCATGGAATATGCTGCCGTCTCGGGCATGACCAAGAATTGAGATGTCGTGATGCGTACTGTAGGGCAAACGCCGATGAAAATACCTCGGCGATAAGGGTTTCATGACTGGATCGTTTGCCGAAATCATTGTTCAGTGTTTCTACAATCCTGTCTCTATTGTCGATCAGATTACGTTGGAGGCCGGTGAGTAAGCGTCGGCGTTCGTCAAGTGGAACAAACGGCTGTTCCAGATGGGCCGTTTTAGCCGCGTAAAAAGCCTGCTCAAGGTGTTTCATCGAAGCCTTTTTAATTTGTGGTATTGGTTTAGCTATTATCGTGGATTAACGTCCAATATAACTGCGTCCCCGCCATTGGCATTTGTTTCCAGTCATCGACCGGATGAATGCCGTCCATTGGATACCCAAAAGCACTAGAATTCCAAAAGGATGGAGTAGTGCGCTTGCAAAGGATTGATTGAATCGAATGGCGAGGATTAAACGTTGTGCGATGGAAAAAAGAGATATTAAAAGCGCCCAAGACAAGAAAATAAGTGGGGTTGATGTGCACAAGAATAAAAAAACGAGGAAAAAGCTAAAAACGTGCCCACCCGATAATAAAATAGTCCAGACCGGCAGACCCGTCGGCGTCGCCATCCCTTCAGTTGCATTTTTTGATAATCCTCGCCAGACCTCGAGCCAATTGGAATACATATGGCAACTAGCAACGCCTGATGCGTCAAAAACGTCGGTATTAAAACCGGCTTTTCTAAAATTGCGCGGAATTGCCAAACCATCGTGCATCAGCTCGCCAATGGCATGGTGGCCCCCGCTTTTATCGTAGGCTTGCCGCCGCACGGCGATGAGTTGGCCGCAAGCAGCGCCGAAACCGACGAGTTTTGAATGGCGCATCCCCCAGAGAGGAAGATAACCGATTAGAAGAAAATGTATCAGCGGGATAATCAGCTTTTCGCCAAAGCTAATGGTTTGTTGGTGTGGAAAACCACTGAGAAGATCGATTTGGTGCGATTCCATATGCGCGATGATACGAGCTAGAAAACTATCTTTTAATCGGACATCGGCGTCCATAAACAATAGTAGAGAATGCCGCGCATGTTGGGATAGTATGTGGCATGCGTGTTGTTTGCCAACCCACTTATTGGGTAAGGGTGGTATGTTAACCAGTGAGACCTGAGGATGGGTTATGGCTATTTCTTTGACTTTGGTTGCTGTCTGATCGGTCGAACCATCGTCTCCAACAATAATCTGAAAGTCCACGCCACGGTTTGCTAACACCGACTTGATGGCTAATTCTATATTCCCTTCTTCGTTTCGGGCTGGAATCAAAACCGATATGGAGGATGTTAACTCCCTCTTGGGCATGGCAAGCGGCGTAAATAGTTTTAGATTCCAGAGAATAAAAATCCCTGAAATGCTGGTTAACGACGTGCAGACGAGTAATAGTTCCTCATTCATTAATTTTGATATCCCCATGCTTCGGGTGATAGGATTTACCAAAAAAACGTGCTTTAAGCTGTTGTGTCAGATGATAAATACCACCGACGCCATAATTGCCTTCCAGCACTGTTTCAAAGTGTTTTTGTTCGCGAGTTGCCGCCATCTTGGCAAGGTCATCCATGGATTGGCAGAGAAGACTATCAAGAATCGACATGATGTTATTGCGAGGAAGCTGTTTCAGTTTTACTGACTCAATGGGCTGTCCAAACGAAACCAATGCTTCAGGGTAGCGCTCATCCCAGAATGGGTACTCGATTGCCATGGGCATGAATATTGACTCAGGGCAGTTCTTTAGCAGGTAACTGATGCCGGGTCGTAAGCCAAGAGGGCGACTACGCGGATCAGAAAACTCGCCTTGAGCGCTTACCCAAAGGCAATGATTCGGGATCGAAAGCAGATGTTTGGAAACCCTTAAAAATGTACGAATTCCCTGCCGCGACTCACTGTCTACACCGTAGATTCCAAGGCGTTTCATAAACGCGTAGTTTTCCAATGCCTTTAATTCCATGGGACCGAAACCTATTCGAGAGGAGAATTTTTGGTTAGCAATGAGGATATATATCAGTGGGTCCCACCACGAAGGATGATTCGAATAAATGACAAGCGGTTTGTCACCTGCATCAACCGGTAAGCCGGTTTTAAGAATTCGAAGGCTGTGAAAGTTTCGTTTTAAATACCATCGTAAATAAATCGCAAAACAAAGCAGCAATCTCGGTGAGCGCTGGTCAATCACTGATCGAGCATCATCTGGGTGCTGGTTCATTTGTAAATACGGAATCGTTATGAAGTTAATTTGCCGAGTCTGTTAAATCGTGATCCAGCGAATCAGCGGCAATCCAGCCCGACATCATAACCATCGGCATTCCTGGGCCAGGGTGCGCTGCGCCTCCGGCGAGATAAAGTCCGGAAACGTTACGGCTGCGATTTCCGGGTTTAAAAGCACCGAGGAATTTCCCGTGACTAGACAACCCGTATATAGCACCGTTTAAGACCTTATAACGATCGTGTATGTCCTGTGGAGTCAAATTTGATTCAAAAACGATGCGATTATCAATATCCTCCATTCCCGCTGAGCGGGCAAGTTTTTCTAGAATAATCCGACGATATTTCGGGAATAGTTCCCGCCAATTATGGTGGGATCTAAGATACGGCGTGTGGACCAGCACATATAAGGCTTCTCCACCCGGCGGTGCGACAGAGGGGTCTGTTTGCGCTGGGGCCGCTATATAGCAGGTGGGATCGGGAGCAGGTTCGCCTTTTTTGTATATCGACGCAAATTCGTCTTCAGGGTTTTCCGAAAACACAAAATTGTGATGGAGGAGATGATCGTAGCGTTTTTTCAAGCCCAAATACAAAACTACGCCGGAACAAGCCGGTTCGTCGCGCCTCCATTTGAACGGTTGGATATCACCGTCGGTAAACAACTCCTTATAGGTTCTCAGCGCATCCATATTAGAAACTACGGCTGAATACTCTATCATTTCACCGTCGGCCATTTCAATTCCTCGAACGCATCTTTCAATCACTTGGATGCGTTTGATTTCTTGATTGGTATGAATCGCAACACCCAATCCCCGAGCTAGTTTTTCGAGCCCGCAGGCGACGCTATGTGTCCCACCTTTTGGGTACCAAATCCCATCGTGAGTCTGCATATGGGCGATCGAACACAATACAGCGGGTGAGGAAAGTGGTGATGATCCCACGTATTGAACGAAGTGATCGATCATCTGGGCGACTTTTTTATCCTTGATATGCTTTCTAACCGTTTGGGCAACCGAATACCCCATTCTTAAACTTAAAACATCCTTTAAGGTATTGAGGTCGAAATTTTTTTTAACATCAATTGTATCTCGCAAATCCTCTACCGATTTCCAGAAAAAAAAGCGGTCGGAGATTGTGTGCAGTTTTGAAGAGACGCCAAGAAACTTTTTATAGCCGTCGCTATCGAGTTTGTTTGAGGTGAACCGATCAAGGTTGACCGCCATGGATTGGAGATCTTCTACCAGATCCAATATTGACGTGTCAGAGAAAAAACAGCGCCATTGTGGGTTAAGACGGATCAGCTCGATTTGCTCGGAAAGCGATTGACTGGCTTCCGCGAATATTCGTTCAAGTACTCGTGGCAATGTAAGTATGGTCGGTCCCATATCAAATCGAAACCCCTCAGCTTCTAAAAGGGCCGCTTTCCCGCCAAGCCAACTGTTCTTCTCAAATAAATTGACCGAGTATCCACGGGCGGCGAGAGTACACGCCGCCGCCAAACCGCCCAAACCTCCGCCGATAACTGCAATTTTTTTATGTTGATTCATCGCCTGCTGATTGGGTGCATTAGCTAATTGGGTTAATGACGTTTTCCGTTGAAATGTATGGATTCAAGTTTTTTAATTGTGCATCTTTGGCTAGTAATTCCGATGTAATTCGGGCGCCTTCGAAGATAACAGGAAGACCGCTACCAGGGTGGGTGCCACCACCAACCAGATAGACTGATTCTAACTCTTCGAAACGGTTATTTGGGCGCCACAATAGTAACTGGTTTAAGCAGTGGGATAAATTGAAAGTTGCCCCGTGGTGGATGGCGAGATCTGATTGCCACTGTACCGGTGTTACGATCTTTTCAACTACGATACGCTTTTCGAGATCCACGAGCCCCAATGTTTTCAATCGATCCAAAACTATTCTTCTGAATTGTTTTGTATGCAGGTTCCAGTTAACCGGATTGGAAAGGTTTGCGACGGGTACAAGGATATATAAGCCACTACAGCCTTTAGGGGCCAAGGAGTCGTCCGTTACACTGGCATTGTGAATGTAGATAGACGGATTCTCAGGTAGAATCCCACCTTGCTCGATTTGTGCAAGAAACCGTTCGTATTCCTCACCTAAAAATATCGTATGGTGCTCCAGATGATCGTAACGTCCTTTAATACCAAGGTACATCATAAAGGTTGAGCAGGAGAACTGCTTTCTATTTATTTTCGAATGATTCCATTTTTTTAATAGTGACTGGGGAACGAAACGTTCGACGAAATGCCCGAAATCTGCATTAACCACAAGGGAATCTGCGCACTGGGTCCCCTGTTTGGTTTCTACCGAATAAAAGCGTTTGCCCTTAAAATTAAGTTTTTGGACCGGGTCGTTAAGATGAAATTGCACGCCAAGTTGTTGAGCAACCCGAGCCATCGCATTCATCACTTCGTTGCAACCGCCTCGTGGGTGAAAGACTCCGTATTCATACTCCATGTAAGATAAAATCGTGAACAAGCTTGGACATTGAAAAGGCGACATTCCCAAGTACTTACTTTGGAATGAAAAGGCGAGTCGAATTAAGGGGTGTTTAAAATATTTTTGTAAATCCTTGTCAACCGATCGAAAGGATTTGAGTAAAGGTAAAGCCTTCAATAGGGTAGGGGAAAACAAATCCTGAATGCTGTCGAAAGGCTGTTGGAGTACAGGTGAAAATAGTCGAAATTTTTTCCGATTGTCATCGATGAAATGTTTCAGGTTTTCTGAATCGGTTTTTGAGAAACGGGCAATTTCCGAGTACATGCGCGCCAGGTTTGGCGTTGCCTTGATGTCACTGTGATTTTCAAAAATAAGGTGGTACTGCGGGTCTAGACGAATGAGTTCGATTTCATCATCCAGATTTCTCCCACAACTCGCAAAAATCTGCCGAAGAATTTCTGGGTATAAAAAAAAGGTTGGACCCCGGTCGAATCTGAACCCGTCGATATCAATCCTTCCGGATCGACCACCAACATGGTTTAGCCTTTCGTAAACATCGACCTTGAACCCCTTTGCCGCTAGTAGCATCGAAGCAGCGAGTCCGCCAGGGCCTGCACCCATGATAATTATTGATGGGGTCATCGAAATTTGATTCCTTCGCTGGTTATTAGATTATTTGGCAGTGGGTATTGAATGCGCATTACGCGATTACTTGTTCCCAATTAGTGTAATCGGAATGCGGGTATGAGGCTTTTCTATGAGCACACGGGATTCCAAAAAGTCTGGAGCGCCAAATTTCAAATTGGGATTGCCGCTAAATCCAAAAGGTTCTTCCGGAATCCCAAAAAAATTCTTATCGAATTGCCCATTGTTGTTCAAATCCTGATAGACAATTGCCGCATATCCCGAAGGTTTTATATTGCTAAAACTGACTTCAACACTCTTGCTAGACGCTTTTATCTTGCGGACCAATTGGCAATTTCTTTGCTTAAAGCGAATTGGGTCCACACATAGTGCAATCATTACCGGACCATCGCCCTTTTGCACATTGGTAATATCTACACTGACCGACAGAGCTACAGCTATGGGAGTGAAAATTAAGCAGCCGATACCTGGAAGAATATGGAATCGTATTACTGTCCGATTGATCATTATTTTTTAATCGGCTTCATCGGCTTCGTGCCGTACACGTTCTTTACATTTGGGCGCTATGAGGAAATAGAGTAGATGTGACCCACCAATATAAAGGCCGTAATACAGTAACGTGTTATCAAGCGGAATCGAATTGGTCGCAGAATACACCCTTGTTCCAAACCCACAAAGAATCAAAAACAGCCCCATCAGCAATGCCTCAGCGTAACCATTTTTGGTATAACGTGTCACCCATAGCACCAGCTGAATCCCTGCGAGGTTGGTGGTGATAATCAAAAGATTATTCCGCAAAGGTCCATAGAAATATAATTCTTCCCCAAAGAGTAGTGAAGGGTTATTGAGCAAAGCAATCGAGCCAATAATTTGGGCAAGAACAGCAAAATTGAAATTGATCCACACAGCTTTTTTAAGAAGCAACATCAATGACTACTCCGCATAGAATTTCTCGATCGATACTTACATGACGCATCGTTTAAATGACCAGTCTTGTTCACCATACTTTGTGTTAGATAGAAGAATCTACGACTCCGAATGGGACTCTATTGTAACGGTAAACCATGATAAGTCCAATAAAAAATAATAAATATTGGACAAAACTTGACTTATATAGAAATTTACTAATAATACGGTATTAAATACTTGATTCGAAAATTGATCGATCCAGTATGCGAACAGTCGTTTAACGAATTCAAAGATAATGTGACCGGAATGCGTATCGTTTTGGCGTATGCTAGGTCAGGAGGTGAAATTTTGATCAATAAATGGAACCTAGCGGAAATCATTAAGTACACAATACTGGTGTCAGCATTTCTCTATTTAGTGCCTTGGATAGGGTCGAGTCTTTTTCAAAACAAATATGAAGAGCCGGATACCATCACATTGGTGGATTCCAAACTAGAAATTCATAAAAACCGATCCCATGAGGCTTTTATCCAATGTAATAAGTGGGTGGTCCAAGACGTGGGTGAATTAGCTGAAATTGAATTTTTGAGCAATGATTACAAGGCCTGGAACTTGTCATCGGGTAGATATTTAATTCAATCCCAATTTTGGGTAAAAGATGAGACGGGCGACAACTTACTAAAGGAATATGCTTGCAGGATTCAGTTTATTGCTAGCGGTGAATGGCAACTTCAAGGGTTGAATCTCAAAGATTCTTAAACAAGATTACGTTATCTCTTATTGGAGCTAAAGGTAATCATTGCTGTATTGGTTAATTGTCAGGCACTATCTATCGAGTCCGGTCCCCCTCCTGTCTTGATAGACGGTTCCCTCCGAGTGCATTGTCCAATCGGAGGGGGCCACTTCTATGATTTTTGACACCATGATTTTACAATGAGGTGTTGAAGGGAAAAAGCCATGTAGAGTCTATCTCGTATTGCAAGATAGCAGTGTCAGATTGGGTTATTAATGTGTGAGAAAATCAATAAGACCCAGGAAGAATAGTGGGATCAATGAATTATATTGCTAGATCGGACTTAACGTCGATTTTGGGTCATGGATATTAGATTAGCTATTGCTTTGCATATAGAGTAACTCAGACAGAATCCGGGTAGCCGCTCTTCTGGAACGTGGCGATGTAGTCTTAGGGTTTTTCGCTACAGTGTTTTGTGGTCGCCTTCATGAATGGTTACTGCATTTTTAAGAAACGGGATGATTTGTAGTGCTTTTTATTTTGCTAGAATCGTTCAGACCCAATTCGGTTGGATTGGTTGTTAATTAAGGCAAGTATTCGCTTTATAATGATTGAATATTTAATTTAATTTGGTTCATCTTTCTGATGATTTCTATTCTTGGGTAGTGGCCTAATTGTTATTAGATATGTGCTCTTTGAGCTTTGTGTTCTCCCATTTAGATTTTTTGGTGGGGTGGAGTTCCAGTTGTTTTAGTTCGGTGTCTTATTCAGTGTGTTCGAAGAGCAATGTTAGCGAATTTGGGTGGTTTGACTATAATTAGACCAATGAATTTATTGTTAATTAATTAGTAGAAGGTGTCTGATCGAAACGGTTATTTTTGCGAGTTAGTTAATGCAGCAAGTGATTTTTGTTTGTTGATTGAACACGTGGAAATATACGAGAACAGGCAATGGCTCGGTGATATGGGCCGGTTATTATCTCGATTGCAAATGGCGATGACGCATTTGGACGATCGCAGTATCGAGTATAGTTATTTTTCGGTTCCAGATTTAGGGGAAAGATTCGAACTGTATTGCAAATTGAACGACAAATTGGGCGAGCGCGATGCCTATATGTTGGAATTTGACACAGATGATGATGTAGTCGATATGACAGGAAGCTTGGCGGGTGATTTTGCCGATATATATTTTGAATTGAAAAGAGGCCTAAATCTTAGTCTATCCAAAGACATCAAGCAGGAAGACAGTCTCCTCATGTGGCAGACCGGATATATTCTCGTGTGGGGTAGGCAGCTTGTGAATGCGCAAAAGCAACTTTTTTCGCTCAGGGCCGCTAATCAGATTTGATATGTCTTTATGTTGTGATATCGCCTCAATCATCTTCTGATTTTGCGGTGTGTCGAAATCAAACATCCAATCAACGCTACGAAGATGGATAAAACACTGGTGATATCCATTAGATAAACCCCAAAATAGAGGTGAACGAAAGGGACAACTCAAAAAGGTTTCAACGTGGCCAGGAGAACGATTGCAACAAGAAAGAATACCGGTATTTCATTGATCCAACGGAAGAATACGTGGCTATTTTGATTTCTCTCTTGTTTGAAATCTGCCGTCCATTTGCCACAGAAAATGTGGTAGACCACCAATAGTGTAAGTAATACCAGTTTTGTGTGAAGCCAACCACTTTGGCCATACACATCCCAAGCGTAGTCGCTTAACATCCAGATACCGAATACCCATGTCAATATCATCCCGGGGGTCATGATGCCATAATAGAGCTTGCGTTCCATTATTTTAAATCTTTCCCGGCTAGGTTGATCGCTGCTGAGGCTGTGATAAACGAAAAGGCGAGGTAGATAAAAAAGTCCCGCGAACCACGTGACCATGAAAATCAAATGAAAAGCCTTTAACCAAAGCATGGTGCATTTAATGGCGAGGGAAATAAGGTATGGTAATTAGTATGTTCAAAATCGTTCGGCACCATTTCGGTATAATCCTAACCGGTTTATTTTGGACGCAATCGCCCCTCATTCGAAGTATAGGCATCGCAAAGTGCTCTGTAAAGCGGTACTTGGCAGATCATCTTTGAAGTGCCTGCCGCTATAAATGCCGTGGCCATGAGCGGTATGGAAATTTCATGTGCATCGGTGATTTCCATGATCAGTACAAACGAAGTGATGGGAGATTGTAACATTCCAGAAAAGTAACCCACCATGGCGAGTAATATCATAGCGGTAACGGGTGCGACCGGGAACCAGTCAGCTAAGTTGGCGCCGAGTCCGGCACTTATGGATAGTGATGGGACAAAGATACCTGACGGAATCCCGCTGAATGCAGTTGCAATAGTAGCGATCGTTTTTAAAAGTGGGTAAAAAGGATCCATTCTTGATGGATTGTTGAGTATTTCTTTGGTTTCTAGATACCCGGTGCCCAAAGTAATACCACCGGAATAAACAGCTGTAATAGCAATGATAAGTCCACAAAAAAAGGCTATCCCCACAATAGGGATGTGGGTGCTGGAAAGTACTTGCCCACCTTTTATAATAATGATGCTAAAGAGCCCTCCTAAAAGCCCGGCGATAACCCCGCAGAGAGGGATTGCCAGCCAACTGAAACCCCAAGGCATTACTAGAGATTGGTCATCGAAGAAAATGTAGGTATTCAAAAACGCATAAGCGGTGATCCCCGAAAATATTATCGCAGTTAAAACTAAGCTGCTTATTCGTTCTTCCAGCGATCTCCCCATTTCTTCAATCGCAAAGACTATACCGGTGAGTGGGGCACTGAACATTGCGGCGAAACCGGCTGCGCTACCGGCAAGTATCAGCCCCTTTTCGAGATAATGGGCAGGAAACCTCACCGCTTTACCGAGTGATGTCATGATCGAGGCGCCTATTTGAACCGATGGTCCTCCTAAGCCAACAGATGCACCGGAAAATAGACCCATAATCGGGAGGATCATTTTCCCAAGGGCAATACGAATTGAAACCAAACGGTTTCTCTCCTCGAGTTTTTCATCGATTTCTAGGGCGGCTTTTACTTGCGGGATACCACTGTTTTCAGACCCTGGAAAAAACCGGTAGGTTATCCACGTAGTCAAAGCCAATCCAAGAGGTGCGAGAATAAAACTAAACCAAATTGAATGGTGGTAGATTTTTCTAGATATTGATCCTGACCATTCGCTAAGATTAATGAGGAGAACTATCACCATGCCGATTAATATTGCACCAGCCCAAAATACCAGCCGTTGCCTCCAGGTTGTGGGGGAAAACAATGGGTGAGATGATGCGGTATTGAATTTATCGCGAATAGATTGGGTAATCTTAAGCAAAGATTGTATCATTAGAATTCAAGCGTTAATGTCCATTTGGACCGAAATTTCAGCTGAGTACCTAATCTCCTTTTTAAACATTTATAGGATTCAGAATACTTCACAATATGATTAATGCAGGTATAGTTGGGGGTACCGGTTATACCGGTGTTGAATTGATACGTATCCTGGCTCACCATCCCAAAGTTAGAATAACAGCTGTCACTTCACGGTCAGACAAAGGCGTTGCGGTGAGCGAATTATACCCCAACTTGCGAGGTGCGGTTGATTGCGTTTTTTGCGAGCCCGATGTGAAATTCCTTATGGAATCAGCATGTGATGTGGTGTTTTTTGCAACTCCGAATGGCACGGCTATGGGTATGGCCCCGATATTGTTAGATGCTGGTATAAGGGTGGTCGATCTATCGGCGGATTTCAGGCTCAAGGATCCAGAGGTATGGGAAAAGTGGTATGGCGAACCTCATAGGTGCCCAGAGTTATTGGAACAAGCCGTATACGGTTTGCCCGAAACCAGCCGTGATCAGATTGCGGAGGGACAGCTAATCGCTTGCCCGGGATGTTACCCAACAGCAGTCCAATTGGGGTTTATGCCCATTATAGAAGCCGATTTGGTGGATAGCGAGCATCTGATTGCCGATGTCAAATCGGGATTGAGTGGGGCGGGTCGCAAAGCGCAAGTGACGGCATTGATGAGTGAAGTTGGGGAGAGTTTTAAAGCCTATTCAGCATCCGGACATCGCCATTTGCCGGAAATTTGTCAGGAATTGGATAGGTTTTCGCGCCACTCTGTTAGTTTGACATTTGTACCCCATCTGGTTCCTATGATTCGAGGGATCCATGCAACTCTGTACGCTACTTTACGTGATAAGGATGTAGACATACAGGCTATATTCGAGAAACGTTATGCTACCGAAATATTCGTGGATGTACTTCCTAAAGGAGCCCATCCACGTACCGGAGATGTTAAAGGCTCGAACCGTTGTCAGATTGCCCTTCACCGCCCACAAAATGACCAAGTCATTGTCGTGCTATCGGTTATTGATAACTTAGTAAAAGGTGCGGCGGGGCAGGCCGTACAATGCATGAACTTATCCTTTGGGTTTGATGAATCGCTAGGGTTAAATGCGTTTGGGATTTACCCATAATATTAAGGCTTGGGGATTGGTGCTAATAGGACGTGGTGCAGGATTTTAGAAGAATTATGTTCTTGACCTCGATTTTCCTGAAAACCCTATTCAAATTTAGGAGGTAGAATTTTGGTGTTAACAATTGGGCACAAGCTCATTTTCCAACCGACTATGGCTCGGCGGACCAGTAAAGTTTTAATTGTGATAGCTGTAGTTTTAGCTTTTGCGGGTGGGTTACTGGTGGGGCGGTATTTCGTAGACAAGTCAGCCCAAGCTGCGCTTGACGAAAGAGAACGGTTGTCAACGGAATTCGAGCGAATATCAAAAAGTGATACCAAAAAAGGTAAGGAAATCGCGATTCTTCGAAGCTCTAGTGAAATTGATCGACTAGCCGTTCAACACGCTCAAAATTCAATGGCTGAGCTCCAGGATGAGTTGTCGGAGACTCGGCAGGAACTTGCATTTTATCGTCGTATAGTTTCGCCTGAAACTAAGGATAAGACCCTCTTTATTCAAGATTTTAAGATTATTCAAGGGACAATACCCCAATTTCGCCTGGCACTATCTCGGGGAATCGGTAAAAAAGGTGTTGTTAAAGGGTTGGTTCATATGACGTTTAAAGGTAAGTTAGCGGGAAAGGACAGAACATTAAAATTGGCGGATATCGCCAAAGATCATAATGGGAAGCTTGCTTTTAAGTTTCGGCATTTTCGGTTACTTATTGGATCTTTTTCATTTCCAGATGGATTTGTCCCAGAAATAGTGACTGTGCAGGTTGTGCCTAAATCTAGAGGTGCAAAAAATATCACTAAAAATTGGAGTTGGAACGAACTGACCAAATCTAATGATCCGGGTTTAGGAGCAAAAGTTTGAAGAGCAGATAAATTCGAATACCAGAAACAGCCTACTAAGCTATCGATTATCGTTATTTGGTCTACACTGCAATTATAATAGACGCCAAAAGTGTCGGTTTCGTGAAAGCTTTTATTTATCGTAACAACCAATAGTTTAGGAGGGGGTGTTGTAATGTTTGGAAAGAAGGGCCAGAAAAAAATGAAGGAAAATCAAATTTCTACCGTAATAGGGCAAGGCACGGAGATACGGGGTGACGTGGTTTTCTCGGGTGGTTTGCATATCGACGGTAGAATCAAGGGGAATATCAAAATACGAGGTGATCATCACACCGTTGTGTCTTTGAGTGAAATTGGTGTAATCGAAGGAGAGGTGAATGCACCGTTGGTCATTCTGAATGGCGAAGTGCAGGGTAACGTATATGCTTCGGAGCGGATAGAATTAGCGCCCAAGTCGAAAGTTTTTGGTGATGTGAGCTACAAACTCATCGAAATGTCCGAGGGTGCATCGGTTAATGGCCGGTTGATTCATATCGAAGATCTGGATGCAGCCGTACCAGAAAAAAAAGATGTAAACCCAAAAATCGAACAACAGCCTAAACTTAGTCAGGAGAATACGTCGTCGTTTCGCCATGATAAGCGGAAAAGCGAACGAGTTAAAGATCACAAAGCAGAGCGCGCTGTTACAACTTGACGTTAAATATGCCGCTGGGTCATAATGCTTCACTGCTTTGCTATGAAATAGAGATTGGAAATGGGTGAAAGTCAAAATGCGATTGTTGTTACGGATAACGCGGCGAATCGGGTTAGTCAAATAATAGCGGATGACGCTGAAGAAAATCTAAATTTGAGGGTGTATATAACAGGTGGAGGGTGTTCAGGCTTCCAATACGGGTTTACCCTCGACAAAGACGTTCAAGACGACGACACCAAAATCGAAAATGGAGAGGTTACTGTGTTGGTTGATTCAATGAGTATTCAGTATTTGGCCGGTGCAGAAATTGACTACAAAGAAGATTTGTCTGGCGCACAATTTATTATTCGTAACCCAAACGCTTCTACAACCTGCGGTTGTGGTTCATCCTTTTCGGTTTAATCTTCGACACAAAACTGCAGCCCGGATCTCCACAAAATCAAAGGCCGCGGTACTTTTTCGGTAGCGGCAGGGTGAAGCCCTAAGGGGGATATTTGCCAAAGCAGTACCTTCTTACATGTTAATGCGCGACTATCGAAGCGCTATTCTGTTCCTATATTATCCTTTTGTTTCTGCTGCTACTACGTCTCGTCGCTATTCACTTGGATTGCGCGACCAAAACAGTCCTTATATTTTCTAATTGGCTGAGCAATGGCTGTGTGGATGTTTTGAAATCGGCTAAATATTGTTTCGCGATAGGCTTTGATTTGGGGAGCTTAATAGTCAAGGGGTTTTTATGGATACCATTTACTCGAAATTCGTAATGCAGGTGTGGGCCGGTTGCCAAACCGGACTTTCCGACATATCCGATAATGTCTCCTTGTTTTACGCGGGTACCAGTTTTACGTTTGCCATTGTATCGTGACAAATGAGCATACAAGGTACTATATTTTTGCGCATGGCGAATTATTACGGTTCTCCCGTAACCACCTTTGCGTCCACGATGTACAATTTTTCCATCCCCTGTTGCACGTACTGGGGTCCCTGTGCGCGCTGCATAATCTACCCCTTTGTGTGCCCGAATTCGATTAAGAATGGGGTGGCGTCGCCGCAAATTAAAGCGCGAACTGATACGGGCAAAGTCTACCGGTGATCTCAAAAAAGCCTTGCGGAGGGATTTCCCGTCGGGTGAATAGTAATCTGAGCGGCCGTTGGGCGCGGTATAGCTTAGCGCTTGGTAATTGATGCCACGATTTTCAAACTCCGCCGCAATAATTTCGCCAGTTTCGAAGAGTTCACCGTTTAACAAAATCTTTTCGTAGATTATCGTAAATTGGTCGCCTACTCGCAAATTGAGCGCGAAGTCGATATCCCATGCAAAAATATTGGCCAGTTGCATGATGAGCTTGTTTGAAAGTCCGGCTTTTTTTGCATCGACATACAACGAATTTTTGATCAGTCCGTGGGCATATGCTATTTCGGTCTGGGTTTCTTTACTCACCTTTTTGGCCGTAAATCCAGAATCTGACTTCGATATGATGATCGACTGTATGGGGTTTTTTTCTAATAAGAGTTCGACGAGATTGCCCTGACCATCAATTCGGATTTTTAATTTTTGTCCTGGGCGAATTGAGTTCAATTTTCGAGTCAAATGATTGGTTTCAATCATGTGGTGGAGCGTGGTTTTGGACAAACCTAATTTGGAAAAAATAATGGCTAAATTTTCTCCCGATTTTATTGTATGCTCGATCAAGGATTCCGATTGGTTAGATGACTGTTGTGGAGGTTGTGGTTTTTCTTGCCGTTCTGGAAGCGTTAAGGATTGAACGATTCTTGACTGTTGGGGTTTAGCTTTTGAATCGTCAGACGTAGCGTTTATTAACGCATGGCTGGCAGTAGCAATGATAGTGATACCTAAGCCGAGGATTAGGGAATTTATTAATTTATTTTGCACAACTCGAGTCCGTATTTTATAGTCGAGATCGATAAACCATGGATTTTCAATTCTTAAAAACCTAAATCCGTGACTTCACTACACATAGGGTACAAGATACCTGTAGCACATAGCGGTCAAAAAAATACCCAATTAACCTAATTGGGTGAAGCTAAGATTTTTTGATACCCTGTGATACAGATATCTTGCATCCTACGATCCGCATTGAAGTCACGGATTATGCTTATAGTTTAGGGCATTTGGTCTCTGTCGCCAATAAAAAATGTCTAAATGAATTCAAAGAGTAGTAATAGGTTTTTAAAAATTCTATTGTTGTTAACACGTAACCATAAGATAACAAATAATAAAATGCCGAATTCTGAAATGTTAACGCTTTTAAAAAGGGGAGCCGAAGAAATTCTTGTTGAGTCGGAATTGGAGCAAAAATTGAAAACTGGAATTCCCTTGCGAGTTAAAGCCGGTTTCGATCCGACAGCGCCGGATTTACATCTCGGTCATACAGTATTACTTAATAAACTTAAACAATTTCAGGATCTTGGTCATGAGGCTATGTTCCTCATAGGTGATTTTACAGGGATGATCGGTGATCCCACCGGCAAGAATGTTACACGCAAGACGTTGACCCGAGACGAAGTTAATGCAAATGCGACAAGCTACCAGGAACAAATTTTTAATATTCTTGATCCCGAAAAGACAACAATTATGTTCAATTCCAGCTGGATGAATGAGATGAATGTTGCCGATCTCATAAAGCTTGCGGGAACTCACACTGTTGCTCGAATGCTCGAGCGTGAAGATTTCGATAATCGTTACAAAAACTGTCAACCAATCGCGATACATGAGTTTCTTTACCCGCTGATACAAGGCTATGATTCCGTTGCAATGAAGGCAGATGTGGAGCTCGGAGGAACCGATCAGAAATTTAATCTATTGGTAGGTAGGCGTTTACAGGGGGTCTATAAACAATCGCCGCAAATCGTATTAACAATGCCGATTTTGGAGGGTTTGGACGGGGTTCAGAAAATGTCTAAGTCGCTTAATAACTATATTGGTATCAGCGAGCCACCTGATGAAATATTCGGTAAAATTATGTCTGTTTCTGACCAATTAATGTGGCGGTATTTCGAATTGCTGAGTTTTCGGTCGATGGCTGAAATCAATAAATGGCGCGATTCGTGTCTTGAAGGTGCTAATCCACGTGACTATAAGGTTTTGCTAGCCCAGGAAATCATCGAGCGTTTTCATTCAAAGGTGTCGGCAAATAGAGCCTTGGAAAATTTTGAAGCACGCTTTCGCCATGGAGCTCTGCCAGACGACCTGGTGACCCAACATCTGAAGGCTGTTGGTTCCAGTTACGCGATCGCTAATTTATTAAAGGATGCTGGATTGACAAGCAGTACGACGGAAGCACACCGGATGTTGAAACAAGGGGCAGTTCGTATTAATGGTGAGCGAGTTTCAGATTCGAAACTCAACATTTCTTCAGGTACAACTCATATTTTTCAAGTCGGCAAAAGGAGATTTGCGAAAATATCAGTTGAGTAGTCGAGAGTGGAGGCTACGAACGGTGTAAGCGTATAATGGAAACCAGAAAGGAGAACCCTAATAGTAGAGTTATTCCCAGGGTTAAAAAAAATGCGATATTGTGAAATGACGTAAAGTCAAAAATCAACGTTGACATTGTGAAGGAGAAGATCCATTTTGAAAATGGACTTTGGTATTCTTTGTATACAGTTGGATTCGAGAATTTGATATACAAAACGAATAAATATCTAAACGAGCCCGGGATTAGAATCCAGAGACCAAATTGGCTTTTAGTGAATAACAAAAGACAGAGTGTGAGCATGAATAAGGCATCAACTTCTTTGTCAAAGTATTCGCCGAATTCCGACTCAAGATTCGTTTTTCGAGCGACGTAACCGTCTACGCCGTCCAGGATCAAAATGAAGATAGATGCGATTATCACCCATTCATTGGGTATATTGGCGAACATTAATAAAACCAGGATCCCTACTAGCCTGAATCCAGTAATAGTGTTGGCAAAACCGAATGTTTGATTGGGGGTCCAAAAAGGACGGCAGCACACAATCAATGTCGTAAATGAAGCTAATGCCCAGGGCGAAAAATAGCCAATGGGTAAGAATACCAGAATGGTCCAAACACCTACTAACATTGCTAGTGCATGCCATTCTGACCAGGTTACTAAATGGTTTTGTAAATTAGATTTGTGTTCTAAGTCCATAGATTGTCTGGACGGGATCTCTGATTTTTTTAATGACGGCGTTGGAAAACGTTATCGTACAATGATTGCAGGCGGGCTTGTCCTCCACCAAAATCACCCATCCAATATATTGAAAGTTCAAATGCGAAGAGTATATCGAATCCAGTGAATTGGGTTAACCATTCTGGGATACGTATTTTCGTGGCAATATTTCTTATCGCCATCATTCTTTTTAATTCGGATCGAAGTAAAATTTGGGAAGAATTGTGGCATATCAATCTTTCCATCTGTGGTGTGATGGTGATCGTCAATGTGTGTCTGGTAGGGTTATTTGCCAAACGATGGGCAATAGTTTGTGCCGCTTTGGGTATTCAAGCTCCTTTTTTCTGTTATTTCAAAGCAATTTGGGCGAGTCAATTCGCCGGTCAATTAGGTCCTACTCTGGTTATGGCGGAGGGAGCTCGATACGCTATGGTTCATGATTATGGAGGAAGGTGGCCAACTATCACAAGTCAAATTATAGATCGGTTATCTGGGCAGTTAGTTTTGTTTGGGATAATTCTCGTTTTATCACCTTTTTATTTCAGCTTGTCCGGTATCAATTTTGAAAAATGGATTTGGTTGGTATTTGTTGAACTATTGTTATTGGGCCTGATTGGGAAATGTATGTATCCACGATTGTGCATTAAGGCTGATTTAAACCGAGAAACTCTAAGGGATATTCTAAATTTACGTTCGTCTCCTGGGCACTACCTGATTTCTATATTGATTCAAACCCTTTTGATCGCCAATTTGGGATTGGCCGCATTCGCACTAAATACAGAATTTGACAGTTTCAGGTTTCTATTGCTGGCTCCGTTGGTATTTGGCGCTCTAACTTTTTTGCCTATTTCTATTTCTGACTGGGGGACGCGTGAAATGACCACGCTATTGATCTTAAGTAACTTAGGGATGGAAGCGGAACAAATTGTTTTGTTTTCGTTGTTATTCGGGCTAATTAATTTCCTCAGTGCCTTACCGGGTGGATTTAGCCTAATTCGATCGGGTTGATGTTGTACCTCCGTAGGGGAAGATCGATACAGTAAAAATTATCCACGCTTCGACAGAAGTATCCGGCAAAGCGTGGATTTATGGTTTGTTATATCGAAATAGAGCTAAATCCTTAACTCGAATGCAACAATGTATCGAGGCGGTCGAGGTCATTGATCACCCGCCACGAACCTTCGCCAGATTCGATGCGCTGTTGCCAGTTTTCTAGACGCGTCATGTATTTGCGAGGGTCTTTGTTGTCCTTTGCCAGTTTGGAAACATTGACAGCAACGACCTTGAAGCCATCGAGCACAAAGGGAATATCCCGGACATAGCCTTTTGGTAGGTCTTCTTCTAAGTCGGAGAAGATGATGATGGTTTTGCCGTCAACACTTTGTTCATTTAAAAATTCGATTCCCTGCAAAAGACCTCCGGTAACGTCTGTATAGGCTGCCGGGCGAGCTGATTTCACAAAATTATCGATCGCATTGCGAAATCGACGTTTCTGTTGATTGGTGGTGCTTGGTCGATCATCAAATCGGACCTTAGCAATAATATCCTTCTCACTGAAACTACCTGTATCAATCCGGGCTACAGCAAAAGCATCGCCAGGGTCTAGTTTGGACAAAATGACATTTATAATTTTTTGGGCTTTTCCTAATTCCTGAGTGTAAGTTCCCGATGTGTCAACAATCATATACACACCTTCGGTACGAGGGCCTGTTTGCTCGGGAGTTGAGCAACTCGTCAAGATTGTTATTAAAATTATTTGGCTAAAAGCGATCAGCATTTTCATGAGTGTGCCCCTTTTACAGCTAAAGTGGAGTGATGGTCGTTTTCATCATTTTGTCCCCGAACGGGGCTCGCAGAACGTTGCCCTCGATTGGTGACAAGGCGTTCGATCCATAACGGCGCGAATGCTAGCAAATCGTATAGATGAAGGAGCGTATGTCCAACGTATCGACAGAAATTACCCATTAACCTTGATAGATAGGCCATGCTCCGCAGTAACGAGACTCCAAGACTGCCCATAACAGTACGAGATGAATGAATAAAGGTTTCCAATGGAATAGCCATGAATACCAAGGCAAAAGGTAAAATGAATCCCATTCCCATTTGTGCGACCGTAGTGATCCAAAGGTATTCCGAGGCGATTACACCCTCTCCACCGCCTCTGAGTATGGCATTCGTGGCGAGATCGTCCTGCATAATGATTTCGCGCATAAAGGCGAGTCCCGCCTCGACACTAGCGAGAGAAAATAAAATTCCAAAAGTGATCCACAGCATCCGAATGCGCATATTATCTTTAAGCGCTCTGATCACTGGAAACATACGAGTAATTCGCAAAGATTCCATAAGGAACAATCCCATTGATATTTCAACTAGGATAATTACCAGTGCTGAAATATCCGCGACTTTAAAAGCTCCTATAAAACTTGTTCCCCCGACCATTTCGGCCATTGGTCGGGCAATTAAGTGAAAGTTGATCATTGCCCCACCAGCGGCTATTAATAGGACAAATCCTGAAACGAAAAAGTCGGTTAGCGAGGAAGATGATAGTTTGTTCATTGCATGATCTGTTTTCCCCATAATCGCTTCTTGATCTTGCATATTTTGATCGACAACTTTTAGGCGTTCTTGGAGGCTATTGATGCTTTTGTCGGCGGTGGTTAGAGATTGATTGACGTCTCGCCATTCAGGTACCATCTTTCTCAACAATTCATGACGCTTTCTGCAAGTATTCCGATATTCTTCAATTGCAGTCTTCTGCGCATCGTTTAAAGCCGTTTGGATGTTCCCAAGAATTTTGTGAACGGTGGGATCACCGTTGGATTGTATTTGTGCTATTGCTTCAACAGCCTTTACCCATCCTGGGGGATCTGGTGGAACATCAGTGCTTTGGTGATATTCCTCATCGATTTGGCTTATGGTTTCGGTGAGCTTGCGACGGAGTTCAGGAAAACCTGCGAGATCGTTTCTGACAGTTGATTCAATGCGTTCAAATTCCCGAATAATTATGTGTTCAGCTCCCTCACGCCCCGCGGCCAACAATACTGCTTGGTTGCGTTCCGCAAGTTTGCTTTGGGCACGTATAAGTGAAGTAGAGGAAAGCTTGAATGCGTTATGTAAAACACGAGTAATCGATAATATTAGTTGGTGTGCGGAAGATCTCGACAGGTATGCCAAGACACTCAACAAGATGAACCAAATCACACCCGATAGAAGGGGATTTGGTACGATAAAAAAGATATTTTCAAATGACATTGGGGGACTCCAATATTAAGGGCTTAAGAACGAATTATCGGTAGAATTTAGGGTGTTAAAACAAAGGATAGTCAAGATTTTGATTCAATCCGGGATTGGGTAGGTATTTCTTGCTCTTGAGCAGGAAAATTACCGGAAATGTTGAATGCGATTGAAAAATGCTGTCTGAAACCCACAAGTTTTTGAGACTCTCAGTGCTTTCTCTTTGCTAGGGATGGCAGCTTTTTCTGTATTGCCTGGGATATCCTAACCAAACACATTGACAAAACGATAAATACGGCAAAGAAAAATAACTTCAGTCTCATTTTCAATTCACTCTGAGTTTTCAAATTAATCGGTAATGCGTGAATTTTGCATATTCCACGCATTACCGAGTTTCAGATTTAAAAACTTTAGTCAACACATGCTAAAGCAAATGTGCGTCAGTTCACGTCTAACGGTTAAGCATCAAAGCTGAATTGGAGGTTTAAGGATAATAACCGGATTTGGATGGGTTGCATTAAATTGATTGACGCTAATCACTAGCGAAACAAGGGAATCAATATGGCGAAATTTATTGAAGTGATATTTATTCTCTACCCGTCGATATATACGACATTATGACGGTCCAAAAACATTCCAAATACGTTGAGGCGGATGTTGTGGGAGTTACTAGGTGGATTGAATAGTGCTCTACATTTTTGTTTCATAGGGATTAATCATGTGTGGATCGGTTTCCATGGAGTGTTCCCATTTTGGGTGGGATTTCAGAGGGAAATACATTTTTAGTTCGGATTGAATTATATCGAGATCAATCTGTTCGATATCAATACCATCTTTGTTTTCGAGTTCAAGATCATCGTGGCATGAATAGATGAATGCTAACAGATAGTTTTTATCGTCTTCGAAATATTCGTTTGGTTTATTCAACTCCCGAAAAGCTTTTTTGAAACTATCAGTGGCCCTATCCTTTCGGTTTAAAGAGTAAAAGGCGTGGCCCTGCAATATGTAGTACTCGGTTGTCCATTGCCCCATGGGACGGATATCAGGCCCCCTTAGACGTTTGATCAATTCCAATTTGGACAAACATTCCTCATGTTTGGATACAACGGCCAAATCCCGCGCTCTTACCCAATTGAAACTAATAATTGGCGTAAGCCACCAGGACAGACGAAAAATATTCATGGAAAAAACTCCTACGTATTGAATATGCGAAGGATGTATATTGAAATAATTCTTGATCGTTGTCGAGAATTAGAAATTGCTGTTGCTCAAAGTAATTGCGTTATCAGGATCAAATATTGCCTTCGGCATTAGCCTTGATTAGGTATGCCAAATCTAATAGGTATTCGGATTTTTGAATGGTTTTTGTTAGTATTCGACTTTTAGAAGTTACCTTTGATAGTGGAAATTCGACACCGAATAATAATTCGATCTTATGCCGCACCACCATTTTCTTGCTAGAGAGATACGTCCGTGAATCGCTATTTCTTGTCGGCGGGTAGGATTTTGAGTGCGCTGCAAAGTGGGTTTGTGAGCTTGCTCCGGCTATGGTCCATTCCTATCGTACTGATGCTGACTGTTGCGTCCGGATATACAACGTATTACGGCATGTCGCGGTTTATAACCGATTGGATCGCGTTGATTATCACGGTTGCTGTGCAGTCAATTATTGTCATTTGTTCTTTGGAAATTGCTACCATTCATTGGAGGGCAAATCGTAGTCGATATTTCCTTGTATCAATTGCTCTTCTGGCTTCAGTGTGTGTTTCCGTTACTTTTTCATATTTTAAGTTTTACGAGATTTCCCAAACCGAAACGCTTCGCATACAAAAATTATCGACGCTTCAGCGAAGTATCGATGAGTTTTTGGATCGTATTTATGCTTCCAAAACCTCTATCCTTGCGGAACAGCGTGATAAGTTGAATCAGGCAAAGCACGATACGAATCTGGCCTATATGGGAAAACATCCGGATATGGCGCCAGGTTATGCAAACCTAGTGGGGAAAGGTGTTTTCTGGAAATATTTCAATGACATTGCAAAAGCTAAGAAAGCCGATCTTGCTGAGCTTGAGGCCAAGTTTATTACTTTGGATCAGAGCATAGGGCAATTACGCCAGACCGTTCGACTGTTAGATCTTGATTCTGCTCGGAGCCAGGAGGAATATCAGGTCGTCTTGACACAATTTTCCTCGGTACAAAAAAGTTTTGACGAATTGGTTACAAGCCAAGGTCGTCGGTCGGTGAGTGCACCTATTTTACCGCCCTATGAAAAGTTTATTCAAACCATTACTCCTTCGTTTAGTATGTGGGAGGGGTTTTCCTGGTTTGCATTTGTTTGTGCTGCGATGGTCGATTTTTTTACCATTATATTGTCCCATCGGCTTGAATCGAATGCTCCAGGTGCTATGACAGATAGCGAGCAAGAGCTCGCTTACCATTGTTTAAGACAGTTTTCAGAATTCAGGATTAATCCGAACGATGAGTTAGAGATTTCCATCGAAAAAAATCAAATTGAGAAAGCTCGTCGTTATCCTGATTGGATGCGTTTATTTGGTACTGCGTTTTTGCTAAACAAAGGTTTTCTTCGCAGAGTTAACACAAGATCAGTAGAGTTTTCCCCGAATCTTTATTCCGTTTTTGCAAAGGTCATGAATGATCAAGCCGCTCGGACCGACCGAGTTATCCCACCAAGTGACCAAGCAGATCTTGGGGAAAATGAGAGTTTCGACAATATCGTAAAACGAATGTCTCGTGGATAATCTTAGTTTTTCAAAGTTATTGGACTCTGCTGCTCACGAAGACAGTGAATGGTATCCTGGATTTGAAGGGGATAGGCGGATCGTGAGTTTCCAGTTAGGTCCTTTCCGGCGAAACTTTTCTAGACCACGGAACTTTAGCAAGCGTTTTTACCATCGGGTATACGACCTTAGTATCGAAGATTGGGGAATAAATTGGGATATTTCGATTCTCAGTGGATTTTGTCTTATCCATAGTGAACTCTCAGTGCGATTTCAGGCCACCGTTGAGTATGCGAAGGAAAATATCGATCGACTTCCAGATATCAATCGTCATATCAAAATGAGATTTGGGGGTTTACTCAAAGATGCGACCGAAAATGAGCTCCGCAAGGTGGAAGATGTCGAGTTAATGTCTACGGGTTTAGAGCAAATTGAGGCGAACATTGAAACCCTAGTGAATGAAACCTTAGTGGCTCAAGGTATACAGTGCCGCACCCAATGTAGACTCGACCCGTCATTTAAAGAAATACCGGCAGATTCTCCGGTGATTTCGACAGGACATTTTCAGCACGACCAGACGATGATCCAATTTAGTCGTCGAAATTACGAACTTCAAAATCAACGAGACAAGGAGCGATATCGGCATGAGCGAGAAGAAGAAAGCCTAAGGCTGGACCACCAAGAAAAGGTTATTCAGCAATCGAATCGCGAAAGGGAGTTGGAAAAACGAAGGGAATCTGAGTTGACCGAAAGGATTAAGATGGAACTTGCCGAAAATGAATCGCGGGAAGCAGAACGACAGCGGAGCGAAGCCCAATTGTTTGCCGATCAGCTAACACACACTAATCGGTTGAAGGAGCTCGAAATTGAAGCGGAGCTGCTGGAGAAAAAGCAGTTGTCTAAATCTTCTGATGAAGTGGAAAGCTACGTTCGGCGTGATATCGAACTTCTTGTGCTGAAAAAACAACATGCTATATTAAAACAGGAGATTGAAAAAATTGCGTCCAAAGTAAGGTTTGGATTCAAAAAAAGAAAGTCTACGTTAGCACCCGATGATAAAAACGTAAGCTATAAGCTGCCGAATCCAGGGTCCGATCATGACGACCGATAGGGTTGATGTTCTGTTGCGGTAAATATCGGCAAACAACGAGTGATCGGTGTAGAGTAACAACGTGCTAAAAAAACCTTTAACCGACTGGCCTGAAAGCGGTTTTCCAATGAACGGGTACGGCATTGGTTTTAATCTATGGTGGACTTGTTTTTCCTTTTTAAAGAAAAATACTTATATATTTTAATTGGTTATGAATTTATTGCTTTGCATCAAAAAAGACCATTTTCTAGTTGATAGAGGAAAGGCTTTGATGCATAATAATGCACCTTCTGCTGTTTGACTACCGATATTGTTATGCAGACAATGATGTTAAAAGCTAAGTTGCACCGTGCGTGTGTAACCCATGCGGAATTAGAATACGAAGGCTCCTGTGCTATCGATGGGTCCCTGTTAGATCGGTCTGGAATTCGTGAATACGAACAAATCCAGATTTATAATATAAATAATGGCGAACGGTTTACAACTTATGCTATTCGTGCCGAAGATCAATCGGGTATTATTTCTGTAAATGGTGCCGCCGCACGGTTGGCAGCTCGTGGTGATTGTTTGATTATTTGTTCCTTTGTCGGACTTGATCAAAACGAACTTGAAAAATTTAAACCCGTATTAATTTATTTGAATAGCGAAAATAAGATTATCCGTTCGTGCCATTCTATTCCTGTCCAAGCAGCATGAGTCCGCAGTAAGGGATTAATCCCGTAACCGGAATACCTCGTCATAAGTTGTATCCGAATCATAGTCATTCCAAATCAAACCAGGTTGGGGGACCACTTTGGTGGGAATGGGGAAGGTTATTATGTCGACAAGACCAACGAGTGTACGGCCAAAAAAGTTAACGAATCCGTTAAATGCTCCACCGGTTACTCCAAACAGTGCGTTGTATTCGTTAGTAGCATTTATAATACATTTTGGAATTTCTAGCCAACCTGTAGCGACGTTTGTCGCTCCACCCAAAAATTTGTCCCCTGTTATTGCGGCATAATTGTCGGATTCGAAATAGTAGTATTCTTTAGCCGAACCAATCGATGGAAAAACGGTTAGAAACATTAGGGAACAAGCGAGTGTTGCAGACTTTATGAGTTTAATTTTCATAACAAAAATATATTAGGATGGCTGTATTTGCATTGACTTCCCAAGTATAGCAAAAGCAATTTAGCCTGTATTTCTCATAACTTTCTTAGTGATGGGTGGTGTGGGTGAAAATAAGAAGGAGCAGGAATGTTTGGGCGCGTAAACGTTTTAACAGCAAGTTGAATACTCAACCCAAACACTACGTAGTCAACGTGTGGAAATTTCGTAGCAAAAGTAGCTAGAAAAGTGGGTTAGAACCTTGTGACATCAAAATATCGATTATTTGCTACCACGCCGAAACAATTAGAGTCGTTGTTGGCGGAAGAACTCAGGCAATTGGGTGCAGAAGAGGTTTCAGAGACACCCGCTGGTGTCCATTTTCAAGGTGACTTAAGAATCGCTTATCGGATTTGCTTATTCTCTAGGTTGGCAAATCGAGTGTTATTGATTGTTGCAACATTTCCAGTGTCATCGACCGATGATTTGTACGACCATGTTAAAACTATCGAATGGTCTCGTCATATGGATACCGATTCGACCTTTGCTGTTGATTTGACGGAGAAGCGTAGCGATATTGGGCATACTAAATTTGCTGCATTACGGGTCAAAGATGCCATTGTGGACCAATTCCGAGAGGAGTTTGGGGTTAGGCCGTCAGTCAGTCTCGAACGTCCCAATGTTCGTTTGAATGCTCATATTGATCGTCGTATTGCACAAGTGAGTTTGGATTTATCGGGGGAAAGTCTACACCGTCGAGGATATCGGTCGATCGGGGTTGTTGCGCCGCTAAAAGAAAATCTAGCTGCTGCTATTCTACTTCGAGGGGGATGGCCTGATATCAGTCAAAAAGGTGGTGGTTTTATCGATCCGATGTGCGGCTCAGGGACTTTGGTGATCGAAGCAGCAATGATGGCAGGAGATATTGCACCCGGATTGATGCGAGATTATTTTGGGTTTTTAGGATGGAAAGGACACGACCTGGGATGTTGGGAAGAATTAAAATCCGAAGCGGAGACTCGTAAATCTATTGGGCTAGAAAAACTACCGCCAATTATTGGTTACGACGAAGATAAACGAGCGATCGTAGCGGCCTGGGCCAACGTTGAAAAGGCAGGTTTGCAAGGATATGTCCACATTGAAAAAAAAGTAGCTTTCGATATTGAGCCTCTTCAGTCGTTAAAGGGGAAGCCTGGTTTAATCGCTGTAAATCCGCCTTACGGCAAACGGATAGGAGAAACTCAAGGACTTCGCGAACTTTTCCGGCAGTTCGGAGCAACGCTCAAGCAAAAGTTCGTCGATTGGCAGGCTGTAGTGCTAATTGAAGACTCGGAGCTTGGGTTTCAGCTGGGAATTCGATCTAAACGTCCTTATACGCTTTACAATGGTACGATTGAATGTAAGTTGCTCAAATTTAGCATCGATGAAGATCGTTTTTTTGAGCCCAAAGAAACCGACGTTGTTAGCCAAGAAGATTACGCGGGTAGCATTTTAAGAAAGGCTTGGTGTATCAATGAAAATCAGCTTTTCGGCTCTGAAATGTTTGCGAATCGGCTAAAAAAGAATTCAAAAAATCTCGATCGCTGGGCGCGGCGAGAAGATGTCGATTGTTATCGCCTGTACGATGCAGACTTGCCGGAATATGCCGTGGCGATCGATCTTTATCAAGGAAAAGAAAAATGGGTTCATGTGCAGGAATATAAAGCGCCACTGAGTGTAGATGCGAAAAAAGCGGAACAGCGCTTGATCAGTGCGATTTCATATATTCCGAAAGTCTTAAAAATACCTCAAAAAAATATTTTTCTGAAAATACGCACACCCCAGAGGGGTAAAAGCCAATACAGTAAATTGGCCGATACCCGCCGTTTTTTTCAAGTACGTGAGGGCCAATGCCAACTTTTAGTTAACTTTCAAGATTACTTGGATACAGGGTTGTTCCTGGATCATCGGCGTACCCGGGAAATGATTTCAGAAATGGCAGTAAATAAGCGTTTTTTAAATTTGTTTGGGTACACCGGGAGTGCAACAGTTCATGCGGCACTGGGGGGTGCGAAATCGACCACCACGGTGGATTTATCAAATATGTATCTATCATGGGCGAAAAATAACTTGTTTTTGAATCAAATCAAAGGTGAACATCATCGGTTGATTCAGGCTAACTGTCTTAATTGGATCGAGGAAGCCACGCAAAATAAATTCCTAAAAGGCCATTACGATCTTATTTTTCTTGATCCTCCAACCTTTTCTAATTCTAGTAATATGGATACAGACTTTGATCTGCAGCGTGATCACAGTGGGCTAATACAGAAAGTTATGAAGTTATTGTCGTCCAGTGGATTGTTGATGTTTTCAACTAATTCCCGAAAGTTTCGGATGGACGAAAAAGTTTTGAAAGGTTTTCGGATCGAAGATATATCGCGTTCTACAATTCCAGAGGATTTCTCTAGAAAACCAAAAATTCACTATTGCTGGAAAATCAAAAATTTGTAAATAGATAACAATGAACAGGGTTCATCTGCACGCTTCTGGTCGCGTTCAAGGCGTGTTTTTTCGTGTTTCAACGCGCCAAAAAGCAAAGGAGCTGAATATTTCTGGGTACGTGCAAAACTTAAGCGATGGAAGTGTAGAAATAGTTGCTGAGGGTGGGGATCAAGAAATTGAAGCGTTTGTTAGGTGGTGCCGAGAGGGACCGCCTAAAGCCGACGTATTGTCATTACAAATTCAAAGCGAGCCGGTATCAAATCGGTTTAATGGTTTTAATATACGTTGATAAATGATAATAACTTCTAAATGTTGGATTGCTCGATTAACAAACATCGTCAGTGTTTCAAAGTTAGTCTGGTTTGGATGGTTTTTCATATTGGTTTCTGGATGTATCTATTTACCAGATAAAGTGGCCGCAGAATTGTCTGCACCTGATGGAGTGAGAGCTAATAACTATTTAATCCAAACGCTAGAAAACCCAAAAAAGGCTTCATCCAAAACCAATTGAAGGAGCGGTGATGGGTCGAGTTTTAGTGTGGTTTTGTTTAGTTCTTTCGGTTGGTGGATGTGCTCATTTTCTCGAAGGACGATTTGCGCAAGATCGTGGATTTAATGTGTACGACATGCGGACGGGATCTGCGGAAAAAGTCAATTTGAGTGGTTTGTCGCTGGATTCAGGTCAAATTGTCCTCGCCGAATCGGGTGGTCCTTTAAGTTTGTTTTTCTCATTGTTTGCTCAGGAATACTCTGCCACCGGGCATGGTGGAATATTGATGTTGGAGAATGGTCGCCCATTCGTGTACGAATCGGTTGGTATTGTCAAACCCAGTTTTTTTAACCCACCTACAGTTGGTGTAAGTGGCGGTATACGTCGTACCAAACTTCGCAAATTTCTACGTCGAAATATTTATACCGAAATTCACAATCCTCCAGCCGACGTTGATCGATCGAAGATGATTGAATTCGTTCGCCGTCATTTTGAGGCAAAAACGCCATTTGACGCCTATTTTGATTTTTCCGAGCACAAGAGGTTGTATTGTACTGAAATGATCGCATTGGCTCTTGAAGCTGGTGGTTCAGATCCTGTGGAGTTGACTAAGAATCGGCGTAATCCTTCTTTGGAGGTGGCGCGTGATTGGCTCGGGATTTCTAACGCAGGCGGTGTATTGGCTCGATCGTTAGTGCTCGACGGAGTTCTGGTTGCGATTGCCACCAACCAATCCGATTTGACCGAGGCCCTCGTGGAAGTTGGGGTTATGGAGGAATTACATCGCCGGTTTACTGTAAGTCAGAAGTTAGGCAACTTATTCGCATGGAAGTTTGGCGCTTTGGCGTATCGGGATGATATCAAACGTCTGATCAAAAAAGCGCATAGTGCGTTTGATTCCTCGGACCCTATCACCAATAGATTTGAAATATCCGAAAAGGTTAGTGTTTTGGCGGAAGGTTTTTATGGACCGACACGATGAAATTTTGCGAATCCTAATGAGCAAAAAAAATTGAAAGGTAAGATTCAAAAGTGAGCGTTCTGATGCTAAATAGCACTGACTTGGTGCGTTTTGTGGTCGAGATAGTGTAGCGCTTGGTTTAAAAATTTCGACTAGAAAAATTATTTAAACCGTTAATATTAAAAGAATAAAAAGGGTTGAAATGAGTGATATTATAAATGGCGCATGATGGTTGGGTAGATATGGTAAGAAAATTGCTTAATCGTAATCAAAAAAAGATTTAGTTAAATTTTGAAGTGGTTTGGGATTACTAAGGGGGGATTTTTATGAAACTAGTTACAGCAATATTGAAACCGTTCAAACTGGATGACGTTCGGGAAGGCTTGTCGGAGGTGGGTGTCTCGGGGGTGACTGTAACCGAAGTGAAGGGTTTCGGCAGACAAAAAGGACATACGGAATTGTATCGCGGTGCAGAATATGTGGTGGATTTTCTACCCAAAGTAAAATTGGAAGTGGCCGTTGATAACGATAAATTGGATGAGGTGGTAGAAGCAATTAGTAAAGCTGCCAACACCCAGAAAATCGGTGATGGGAAGATCTTTGTATCGAATCTTGAGCAAGTGATCCGTATTCGGACAGGAGAAACCGGCGCTGAAGCATTATAAAACTTTAAGTCGCTTCCTAAAGTTGGGTCGGTGGAAAGGCTTATAACAACCTTACTGGGGATTTCCGAATAAATATAGAGGAGAGGGGAATTTGATGAACAAAAATAAATTCATAGGGCCTTTACAGGTTCTACTGTTATTGCTGGTACCGTCCATTTCTCGGGCGGAAGATGTTTTGAGCAGTGGTGATACTGCTTGGATGCTCACTGCGACCGTATTGGTGCTGTTTATGACCATACCTGGGTTATCATTGTTTTATGCAGGCATGGTGCGTACCAAGAATGCCTTGTCGGTCATGGTGCAATGTTTTGCTATCACCGCGCTGATGACTGTGTTGTGGACGTTGTATGGATATAGTATCGCCTTTGGTGGAGAAGGAGCCTATTGGGGTGGCTTAGATAAAGTCTTTTTGAAAGGGGTGGGCGTAGACTCGCTCAGTGGCACTATTCCAGAATCGGTATTCATGGTGTTCCAAATGACCTTCGCGATTATTACTCCTGCGCTAATCGTAGGGGCATTTGCCGAACGCATGAAGTTTTCTGCGCTGCTATGGTTTATGGCGTTATGGCTGACTTTTGTATATGGCCCGGTTTGTCATTGGGTTTGGGGTGATGGGGGTTGGCTTGGAAATAAAGGGATATTGGATTTTGCAGGGGGCACAGTCGTTCATATCAATGCTGGTATTGCTGGGTTGGTGGCCTGTTTGGTATTGGGCAAACGGAAAGGCTATCCAAAAATACCGATGCCACCACATAGCATCATGTTGACGGTGGTGGGTGCTGCCATGTTGTGGGTTGGTTGGTTTGGCTTTAACGCTGGGAGTGAATTGGCAGCGGATGGTGTGGCAGGAATGGCTATGGCGGTTACGCAGATCGCAACGGCGACGGCGGCGTTGGGTTGGATGTTTGCTGAATGGGTTGCCCATGGTAAGCCCAGCGCTTTAGGAATAGCATCGGGTGCAGTAGCTGGGTTGGTCGCGATTACACCAGCATCCGGAGCAGTTGGTCCTATGGGTGCCCTGTGTATAGGTGCGGTAGCGGGTGTCCTTTGTTTCATTTCGGCCGCCCATTTAAAACGTGCGCTTGGCTACGATGACTCCCTTGATGTCTTTGGTGTCCACGGTGTGGGGGGTATCGTCGGTGCACTATTGGTTGGTGTATTTGCCGATCCTGATTTAGGTGGTGCTGGATTTGGCGATGGCATTAGTGGCATTGGTGGTCAGATTGCCGTCCAAAGTATCGGTATCGTCGCGACCCTGGCATATTCTGGTGTCCTGACCTATATAATTCTCAAAGTGCTGGATCTTGTCTTGGGTCTTCGAGTATCTGAAGACGAAGAAATGGAAGGTTTGGATCTTGTTCTACACGATGAGGCTGGTTATAACCTTTAGAACGTTGCGATAAAACAACATATTTTCTGCGTTTGAGGAATGCTTTCGTAGAATATGATTGAAAAACATATGGATGGTTTGGTAATTATCTGTTGTTTATAAACAAATAGAATTATACTGTTGTAGGAATATAACAAAGTTGTAATTTTTCTAAATGGCAATGTATTGAACACTGGGGGATGGATTAATGAAAAATATTTTATATTTTGGAGTACTTTAGATGAACAAAAAACGACAGTATCGACTTGCCTTAGTTTGTGCGATGGGCATGTCACATGGCATAGTAGCCCAAGGTAACGATTTCTCGACCGGTGAATTCGCAAATAAAAACGGCATGTTTGAAGCTTTCGTGGGATCTGATTTGAATGATAACCAGTTTTCAAAGGACACTGGAATCAATTTTGGCGGTTGGATGTCGTTTGGTCTGACTTACAATGCAGAGGATCCGGGTGATAATAACAATACTCCTGTCACATTTAACGATCGTGATCTTGAACTTCAGGGTAACCAACTGAACCTGTTCATCGAGCGAGCAGTGGATGCTGAGGGCGATTCTTGGGATATCGGCGGACGCGTTGACATGATGTACGGTACTGATGGGCGTTTTACATCGGCCACCGGGTTGGACGATGACATAATAACCGATGGTGCATCTCGTTTTTATAAGTTAGTGTTCCCGCAGCTTTACGCTCAGGTATTTGCCCCCATTGGCAACGGTGTTACTGCAACAGTGGGCCACTTCTACACGATTATCGGTAACGAAGTCGTCACGTCGCCGGATAACTTCTTCTATTCGCATGCGTATACCATGCAATACGGCGAACCATTTACCCACACAGGTGTTCTGTTAGAGACTCCGTTGACCGGGAACATTAACCTTAAAGCAGGTGGGGTGCTTGGTTGGGATAATTTTAGTGAAGATACCGACATTTGGAACTTTTTAGGAGGTATTGACTGGACCAGCGATGACGAAGCAACCAGTATTGCTATTGCTGCGGTCTATGGCGATGTAAGTGAAGATAGGCCAAACGATGATCGATGGGTGTACAGTGTCGTTGCTAGTCATAATTTTAGTGATAATTTGCACTACACGATTCAGCATGACCACGGTAGAGAAGAAGGTGTTGTTCCAGGTACAGATGCAAAGTGGTATGGAATTAACCAATATCTGGCTTACGATTTGAGTGAAACGTTGGCTGCGGGAGTCCGTGCCGAATGGTTTAGCGATGTTGACGGTACAAGAGTTCAGGGTCTAACCACGGGCGCGGGAACTGATTATTATGCGGTGACGCTGGGTTTGAATGCAAAAGTGGCGAACTGGATAACGGTCCGTCCTGAAATTCGCTATGATTGGTCGCATGGTGGAGCGGATCCCTATGATGTGGGCACCTCAAACCATCAATTGCTGATTGCCACTGATGTAGTGATCACCTTCTAAATTCTTAAATAAGCTGAATTCGTATCATCGGTGCATAATCTCTGTTTGTACCAGATGGCGATAGCCCTTAAAAATGAGACAGGACTTTGGCATTTTTAATGGTGTAATAAGTAAAAAGTAGGCACCTTTTTAGATTGGGATTAGTCTGGTCGGGTGGGTATACTTGAATTTGGGTAATAA
>Ga0114933_10000302_pt1 | contig 60947 bp, 97 predicted proteins | sample 4SBtaG_FD_89691 | JGI IMG/M metagenome (GOLD analysis project Ga0114933, IMG submission 89691) | Deep subsurface microbial communities from Kolumbo volcano to uncover new lineages of life (NeLLi) - 4SBTROV12_W25 metaG | ecosystem: Environmental > Aquatic > Marine > Volcanic | place: Kolumbo...
TCTGAATGTGTCATTCCCTGTACTTTAGCAAATTCCTCTGCAGTCATAGTTTGGCCAGGTTGTTTCTTTATCCACTCTTTTCTTTCTTTCTTATTCATATTATACACTATTTATAAAATAATGTCAAGGTCTTCTCAAAACTTTTGGTTCAGTATCCCAACGATCCTCAAGTTCCTTTTGAAGTTCTGATTCAGGAATATTATTAACAATCCATTGATATAGCTGTTGCATAATCTGATCAGGGGTCTTATTAGGTTTACCCCGCCGTTTGATAGTGATGTAAGTGAAGTCTTTAATAACACCCAATTTCTCACCATCCTTACTTTTAATATATTTACCGGAGGTTCTATTCGCCGGGGAAACCCTGGCATCATCATCTTTCCAGTGAATTGTATTTTCTAAATTATTAAGAATAACTTTGATTTCACCATTGATAGCTAATTTCTTACCCTTATTCTTAATAAGATCAAACATAGTATTAGCAGCACCAGTATGAGTTTGAAATAGAATATCATCCTGCACAATTCGGGGTCTAGTTCTATTATTGGTAACAGCAAGTTGATAATCAGTAAGAACCCATACCATGTGAATATTAGCTGGATTATAACCAGCATTCAATAGGTTTGGCATCATCTTAGAAATCGAATTAATATCCTTTGCTGTAATATCAAACATGATGTTGGGTAGTACAGACTTGTTCTTCATACCAGATAATAGAGCATTCATGGTATTATCTTTGATACCAAGTTTTTCTATAAATGCGTGTAGTTTAGATACATCAGCAGGTTTCTTTAGATTAAGTCCTTGAATTTCTGGATACTTATTTTTGATAGCACCTATCTTCATGAATGCAGTTTTCCATTCGTCTACGTCGCGAACTTTAAACTTCTCTTTCTCCATGAAGTTAGTTGATGCGAATCCTTTACCACTTCCAGCACCACCAGCGAGGAATACTATTTGGCCGTACTTCTTACCATTGTTAATAAGAAGTAGCTTCTCCTCAAGGTATTCGAGTGATTCGTTGAACTCTTTGAATGGTTTCATGCGCTATCCTTTTTTATAAAATATACTGCTAGTCCAGTAACATATAATAACATACTTAGTGGCATTAATAATATAAGAATTGGGTATTGTTCTATATTAGGAATTCCGAATACAACAAACACAATTCCTATGAGGACTACGCTTAGAGGTGCTATGCTAAATGATTCCATTATACTTCCAGTTTAGGATCGTTGGACTTAAAGTCTTTCTTACGCATTACTGTTTTGGATATCATATCAAACTCTTGATTCTTAGCGTCCCACTTTAATACAAATGGTATATTAACATGAGAGTTGATATCATGTAGAATTGCTTCTGCGTTCTTACCTAACTTAGATATCTTTGATCTATGTTTCTTATAAGTTAGTTTAAATATCCGTACAAGTTCACCTGATGAAATAGGTTTCTTATTACGAGCATCATTTACTCTATCTAAGAAATGACGAGTAAACTCTACATCAATACCTATTTTAGCAAACAGCTTATCTGCCATCCTCTCTACTGCATCTAAGTCTGCTTTACTTAGGTCTTCGGTAATAAACTCTTTAAATGATTCCATTCCTTTTATTCTTTCTTCTAATTATAAATCCTTTAAAACTTTTCATTTAATAATCCCGAATGTGACAACCCCATCTTCTTTGGCTTGTATAATTTTAATATTCATCGCCTTCAGAAATGCTATAACTTTCTCTGAACCAATCTTGTGAAGGAATTTAGGTAACTCCATTACTTGTTTACCACCACCAAAATGATATAGAACTGCGTCATATAACTTTTGCTGGACTGAGTTCATTGGTTTAGAGGCTACAGACTTCAGAAGATCAACTACAGTACCTTGAACATTAATCTCTGGTATTATTAATCTAGAACCACTAACTCTAAAATTAACCTCAGAAACCTCATCACCATAGGTGGAGGCAAGTTCCTTCGAAGGTGTGATCCATGTTATACCCCTTCGATTGGGTTTCCCGGGATCAACCCCAGAAGGATGACCTCTGTAATATGTGGTTTCCTCTATGAATTCCTTAAATGGCTTCATAGTCGTATGCGCAATCACCCTTTGAATTAAGGACAGAATGTATTCTGACCACACCAAGGAATTCGTACATATTTCTCATATTATTTGATGAGACTGAATCATCATAATAACAAACCATTTTCTTATTTTTATACTGAGTCTTTAGATGTGCTTTAACTAGAGAATGGAATAATCCCTCTTCAAGTCTCCCCTCATTTAAGACACTTTTAAATGATTTCATTTCCATTAACTCTTTTTATATTGATAAGAAACTGGTACATCTTCAGGACTATTAAACTTCTTAGCTTCTTTCTTTATACCCTGGAGTGACTTAATAATATCATTTAATGCCTTAGCATTAAAGTCGTTACCGTTCTTCTGAGAACTATAGAAACTCTCAAATGCTTGCTTAACTGAATATAACTCATTACCTATGACATGACCTGGAAGTCTCATAAATGACTCTTGGAGAGGTTTATCTTCGAGCACTGATTGTGCTGCATCTTTCAAGCTTTTAAATGATTTCATCGATTATATTTCCTTTTCTAAATTCTTTAACATTCTTTTTCCTAAGATTATTATAACATACAATCTCTGGTATCTTATAATATTTTATAGGTTTGATATATTTATAATTTTTAATTGCGTTTATGATCATAATGCTACGGGTGTTCGTACCTCGATTTTTTCTTCTCATCATCCTTGATGTGATCTGTTAAATTATCTGCGTTATTTAATATTTCTCCCGCATTTATATCAATTCTTTGTCTATTCTCTTTAGACTCTGCATCATATATAACCTTTTCAAGTTTGAGTGAAGATATCATTTCATTGGGTACATATCGCCATACATAATCCCCATCCTCTTTTATGATAGAGAATACGGTTTGTCTTAATCCAATCTTTACAATGATAGCATCAGCATCATCTATTTTTACTCTATCACCCTCTCCAAATGCACGATTCGTATAGAATATAATACCCTTTGAAACTGATGTTATAAAATCCTTTATCCAAATTGCTACAATGCCAGTCGCAAGGACCTTGATTATTGGCATCATATCGGATGTTAGGTTTTCTGCGAGGTGAATCTCGTCAATCATATTAGTCCTACCTTGGTGAGAGGAGCACGGGGAGAGCGCCAAAGAGAGCTCCACCCACAATGGCAAACCCAATAACCCATCCGAGTATCGTGATGATGAGCTCGGTCCTCTTAGCCCTTCTTTTAGCTTCTAAGATTTTTTGTCTTGCTCTTTCTTTGGCTTGATCCCCTTCGAAGCGTAGGAAATCGTCCCACATCATATGGCGTGTTCGAATCATGAGTTCCTTGAGTTGTTCTCTTTTATTCTTTATAGCTTCCTGTGCCATAAATAATTCGAGATCAGATTCTTGTTCCTTACCTTTTCTTGCAAGTTTTGCTTTTTGATCTATTGCTCTGCCAGCATCTGAGAATGTTGCAAGATGTTCTCCCATCTCAAACAATTCCTTACCGTGGGCTAAACTTTCCTGTATAACCCTAAACGCGGCATTAGCCATCGCCAATTCTGCCAGCATATAAACTCCATTTTATATTACAAATTAAAGAAAAATTCGGAAATTAGTAATCCTGTAAGTAACCATATTCCGAATAATATTACGGTTCCTACTACTTTAAATATATTCATGATATATCCTCTATATATTTATAATGAACGGTAATAAGAATATTACCGTGGTTTGAACTAAAAATGCAAATAGCACAATCAGTGTAAGGTCTACAAATATTTTAAAATATTTCATATCATTCCTCTGTGTCTTCAAAATATTGCGAATAATGATTGTTAATTTTTGGATTAAACCAATTATCATTTATTTTATGTTTAACATGACCACAATGCTTACATTTATTCGCATGGTGCTCTGGTAGTTTTGGTACTGGTGTTGGTATCTTGGTAATAGGATCCACACCTACCATAAGGAATTGTGCGGTGACACATTTTATTTGAGCGGAAGTTTTAACATCCTCTTTAACTCCTACTACATCAACTACCATTGACGTTCTTCCGACCTTTGTAATTTCCCCCCTCACCGATAATAGGCATCCTATATCAATGGGTTCTAGAAATTGTACATCCATAATCTTAGCTGTAATACAGTATAACCTACTGAATCTTCGGCTTGTGACCGAAGCAGTTTGATCTAATACTTTAAGTAATTCGCCCCCATGAAATTTATTATCAAAATTCGATTGTTCTGGACTTGGTGAAATAACAATAGTTGTTGATATTGGATTATCCATATTCTCCCCGTTTAGTGGTCGTACCCTTGTGGTTCTCTAATAACATCTCTTCTTTCTAATAAATCGTCGAGTTGATATTTGTCAATCGTTTCATATTTCATGAGACATTCGGTCATAGAATGTAAGATGTCTTCATTATCTTCGAGTATTTTCTTAGCCTTATCATAATTTTTGGTTGTTAATTTAATAACTTCCTCGTCTAGAAGTTTAGATATTTCTGGTGAAACTGTTTGAGCGGGTTGGCCCATGCTCCTACCCATGAACGGATCACCTTGTTCATCTTCATAGCAAAGTGGACCTACTGCGTCACATAATCCCCATCGTTTGACCATATTTCTAGCAATAGATGTTGCTCTCTCAATATCATTAGATGCACCAGTTGTAACTTTATCTTTACCGTAAACTAATTCTTCTGCAATCCGACCCCCATATAACGATTGAAGTTGTGATTCTAATTTTTCTTTTGATGCGGAATAAGAATCCTTTTCTGGTAGGAACATAGTAACCCCAAGAGCTCCACCTCTCGGCATAATAGATACCTTATAAACTGGATCATGAGTTTCGGTTAATCTACCTACAATGGCATGACCAGCCTCATGATATGCTGTCATTCTCTTCTCGTCCTCACCCATTATCATGGTTTTCTTTTCTACCCCCATAATGAGTTTATCTTTTGCCCTTTCGAGGTCTGCCATGCAGATGTTTTCTTTATTTTCTTTTGCGGCAAAAAGAGCGGCCTCATTAATGAGATTTGCAAGTTCAGCACCACTGAATCCAGTAGTACCCTGTGCAATATATTCAAGTTTAATATCCGCGGATATTGGCACCCTTCGCATATGCACTTGAAGTATTTGCCCTCTGCCCTTGACATCAGGAAGTCCAACATTAATTTCTCTGTCAAATCTTCCGGGTCTTAATAATGCTTTATCTAGAACATCTGCTCTATTGGTTGCACCGAGTACAATGATTCCATCTGAATCATCGAACCCATCCATTTCAACTAATAATTGGTTTAGGGTTTGTTCTCTCTCATCATTACCTCCACCGTGACCTGCCCCACGCTGTCTTCCTACTGCATCAATTTCGTCTATGAATATGATACATGGACTGGATTTTCTTGCTTCAGAGAACATATCCCGAACTCTAGATGCACCAACACCAACAAACATTTCTACAAAATCTGAACCACTTATTGAAAAGAACGGAACATCTGCTTCACCGGCAATAGCACGAGCAAGTAAAGTTTTACCTGTGCCTGGTGGACCAACCATCAATGCACCCTTCGGTATTTTTGCACCGAGTCTTACATATTTTGGTGGGTTTCTAAGAAAATCTACCATCTCAGAAACCTCATCAAGAGCTTCTTCTACACCTGCGACATCAGAGAAAGTAACTTTCTCCTTTGACTGTTCTAGTTTTTTAGCTTTGTTCTTTCCTACAAATTTACCAGCACCACCGCCACCTTGTCGCTTCATCCACCATATCCACACCCCTATTAATAACAATATAGGAAACCACGAAATGAATATGCTGAGAAAAAGAGAACCTTCCTTTGGTGGATTTGCAATGACATCTACACCATTCTGGAGGAGATCATCTACCATGTGGGGATCATTGGGAGCATATGTTATAAATTTTCCACCGTCATAATATTCACCAACAACGGTTTGATCATCTACTACAACTTTTTTTACCACCTTATCATTGACTAAATCTATAAATTTAGCATATGATACTTCCGATCCTATCTGCCCCCCTTTAGAATTCCCGAGGAAAGAGATAATAACTAATCCCATAATTAACCAAATTATTAGTCTTTTCATAAATTGAATCCTATAATTCTAATATTTCTGATTCTACGGAATGAACAACGTTGTTCATTGTCAAAATAGAATCGTAATTAAGTGATAGCGAATCAATCTCATGATTAACCAACCACGATGTTATTTCCGGGAAATCCGATGGTGCTTGCCCACAGATCCCAATATATTTACCATGTCTTTTGCATGATGTTATTGCCATTTCCATTAATTTGAGCACTGCTCCATTCCTCTCGTCACATCCGTTAATATTAGACGAATCTCTATCAACCCCAAGGGTTAATTGGGTTAAGTCATTAGATCCTATAGAAAATCCATCACAGTATTCTAAGAATTCATCCGCCAATAATGCATTACTTGGAACTTCGCACATGAATATAATTTTAATACCATGTTGACCAGATTTTATTCCATTTTCTTCTAATAATTGTATTACATTTTTTGCTTCATTTACAGTTCTAATAAAAGGAACCATAACTTGTATATTATTTAATCCATATTCTAGAATAACTTTTCTTATTGCAGAGCATTCCAACTCAAATGCAAGTTTAAATTCTGGGGAATTATATCTATATGCACCCCTAAATCCGAGCATAGGATTTTCTTCCTCTGGTTCATAGAGATCACCACCATAGAGGTGAGCATATTCATTAGTTTTAAAATCGGATAATCTGAATATAACTGGTTTGGGATATACCGAAGCCGCAATGGTAGCAATACCATCTGCCAGTCTACTTCTATAAAATTCTGTTGGTCGTGAATACCCAACAGTTTTTTCCGTTATGTGATCGTGCATCTCCTCAGATAATAGTGCATGATCGAGTATTGCGTTTGGGTGTATACCTATACGGGAATTGATTATAAATTCAAGTCTTGCAAGTCCAACACCATCATTAGGATACTTAGCTATTTTAAATGCCATATCTGGATTACCAAGATTTAGCATCAATTTTGTTTTTGTTTTCTTGTATGAAGAAAAGTCTATTTTCTCTGTGGTGTATAGTAGGAGTCCATCGTAAACATATCCTATTTCACCTTCTGCACAAGATATTGTTATCTCCTCGTCATTTCCTATAACTGAGGTAGCATCATCACATCCAACCACGGCAGGTATACCAAGTTCTCTTGCTATAATTGCTGCGTGGCAAGTCCTACCTCCTCGATTGGTAATAATACCAGAGGATTTTTTCATTATTGGTTCCCAATCAGGATCGGTTATATCAGTTACGAGTATATCCCCCTCATTGAATTGATTCATATCACTGATATCATTAATGATAGATGATTTCCCCGAACCAATTTTAGATCCAATGGGTTTACCTGTAGTAATTACGGAGGATGTTCGTTCTAATTTAAACACCTCATCAGAGCAAGGAGAATCCGCAGAATGAACCGTTTCTGGTCTAGATTGAACTATAAAGATTTCATTGGTAATACCATCAATCGCCCACTCTATGTCCATGTGGGTCTTTTTACCATATTTCTTAGAATAATGGTCTTCAATAATTACTGCAGATTTAGCTAATGATATAACTTCCTCATCACTTAAACAAAATTCTTGCTGCATGGATTTATCAACTTCAATATTATTCGTCCTATTAGACTCAGAATAAATCATTTTGACTAATTTGGCACCAAGCTGTCTTTGTATAATAGATTTATATCCATCCTTGAGAGTTGGTTTGAATACATAAAATTCATCTGGATTGACATTACCAGATACCACATTCTCACCAAGTCCGTATGCACCGGTGATAAATACCACATCATCAAATCCTGATTCTGTATCGAGGGTAAACATAACACCCGCGGTACCTCTATCAGATCGAACCATTTTCTGAATACCAATTGAAACTTTTACATCCCTGTGAGAATATCCATTACATATTCTATATGATATAATCCTGTCTGTAAATAATGAAGCGAATACGAGTTTACATGCATGTATAACATCAACCGCACCAAATACATTTAGATATGTATCTAACTGACCGGCAAATGAATTTGATAATGAATCTTCTGTAGTTGCAGAAGATCTGATAGCAACAGACCCACCAAGTTCATGATACGCTTGAAGTATCTCGAATTCTAATCGTGGTGGCATCTCTCCATTAATAAACCATGACCTAATAGTTTTACCTATTTCTGATAATGAGTCAATATCATCAATATCAACGTTCTTTAATATATCTTCAATTTTATGTTCGAGTTGATTGTGTTCAATAAAATCAGTATAACCATCTACCTTTATGGCGAATCCATTCGGTACATTAATACCAGATTCGGTGAGTTCGGAATACATTTCACCGAGAGAAGCATTTTTACCACCAACTATAGAGACATCTGATATACTTAATTCAGAATATTCTCGAATATAAGATAAATCACGATCAAATGCATGCATTATATTCTCCGATTATTACATACGAATTTCGAAATGTGGTGCGTCAATGAAAGGTCTTCGACCCTGATTTCTACGAAGATCTATATATGATGTCATTAGAGATTCCATTGGAGCGTTCCATGCTCTGATATCATTGAGGTGCCATGCTGCACCCCATCTAAGTGGTATACCAACTTCAATTGCAGATTCTTTCATAGCCTCTGCAATATCATCATAGACCTTTAGTTCCCAAGAAACCTGTGACCCAATATAAGCTACAAGATCAACCGCTTTCCCAGTAAGGTGATTCGATTTCATAGTTTTTGATGCACCCTTATTGAAAAGTTCTTCTTGCCTAGCAAGAGACCGAACTCCCTCAGATACACCAAAATCAATTTTAGTTAATGTGATAGCTCTATGAACACACGATACCAGTTGTTCATCAACACCCTCCAATCTACCTAAACTTCTTGATGATAATCTAAAATTTGACATATTATTCCTCTAAAATTGTTCCTCTTCGGTCGAGCCATCCATAGCAGTAGTAGATGATTTTCCACCTTGTATAGTATTGGTAATTAAATCAAAATATCCAGCACCAACTTCCTCTTGATGTCTTGCAAATGTATATCCATCTTTAAGAGATGCGAATTCTGGTTCTTGAACTCCCTCAACATAAGCAGTCATACCCCTCTCAACATAATCCTTCGATAACTCAAACATAGAATGCCACATATCATGAATACCAGCAAGGGTAATGAATTGCCATTTAAATCCCATCTCACCTAGGCGTTTCTGATAATGTGCTATGGTTTCATCATCTAAATTCTTTTTCCAATTGAATGATGGTGAACAGTTGTAAGCCAGCAACTTGCCAGGATATTGTTGATGTATCGCAGTCGCAAATTTCTGTGCTTCTTCGAGATTAGGTACTGCAGTTTCACACCAGAGCATATCAGCATACTGTGCATATGCAAGTCCTCTGGAAATGGCCTGATCGATTCCAGATTTAACCCTATAGAATCCTTCCTCTGTACGTTCCCCTGTAACAAATTCCTTATCACGAACATCTATATTAGAGGTCAGTAGAGTTGCGGCATTAGCATCGGTTCTAGCTACGATAATAGTTGGTACACCCATAACATCGGATGCTAATCTTGCGGATACGAGTTTTTGAATTGCTTCCTGAGTTGGAACCAGTACCTTACCGCCCATGTGACCACATTTTTTGGCAGAGGATAATTGATCTTCAAGATGTATACCAGACACACCATTCTCGATCATTGATTTGGTCAGTTCATATGAATTAAGAACTCCACCAAACCCAGCCTCGGCATCAGCAATAATAGGAGCAAAATAATCTACTTCCCTCGATCCCTTTGCCCATTGAATTTCATCTGCTCGGCGAAACGTATTATTAATACGCTTAACCATTTGTGGCACTGAATTATATGCATAGAGCGATTGATCTGGATACATAGTTTCGCTGGAATTGCCATCCGCTGCTACTTGCCATCCCGATAAATATATAACTTTAATTCCAGCCTTGACCTGTTGCATTGCCTGACCGGCAGTTATAGCTCCCATAGAATTAACATATCCATCTTCGTTAATTAAATCCCAAAGTTTTTTAGATCCCAGAGAAGCCATAGTGTATTCTTCATCCATCGAACCTCTTAATCGAATAACATCTTCGGCCGAATAAGGTCTGGAGATACCATTCCATCGTTCATTCTCTCTCCAATCCTCTTCTAAAGTTCTCACTCTGCCCAAATTTTCCATATATATTTTTGACCTCGTAATTGTAATTAATTTGCTAAATTTAGTATTAACCATACTCCAACGCATATGATTAATGGTATTGTCATTGTCAATATAGACATCCAAACTGACTTAGTAACAGATTTACATAACCCATTACATTGATAATTAATCTTTTCCAGTATTATTTCTACCCCAGACTGTACTATTTCGTTCACTTTCTTTCTTCTCCGTTTTTTGTTTATTATTAAATATAATATCCCAATTATCTCTAAATTTTTTATTTGTTATTTTTGACTGAAGCTTATCCCCAGTTATATCATTCTTTGCCGTCATGCCCTTCTCGTTTATAGTTCCATCGTGCATATGTCTTTCCAGATCTCATAATTATATATGTCACCTACAAAATTCATTTAATATTGTAGCATTTCCTTCGATAACCTCAACAGTATTATCTTGAATGAAGGTGTATTTCTCCTCCATTTTATAACCGCATTTCTTGTAATCACTCCAAGAAATGCACTCTATTTTACCGGAGAGTTTACCATCCCCATTCATTAAAGGAACTGATATCATTCCAGATTCAGTGATCATATTTCCTCGACCTTTCTTTTCAATTTATCACGCTTTCGTTTAAGATCTTTAATCTCCCGTTTTAATTCTTTCTTTTCATCTAAATATCTGTTTACATCACTTATATCACCGCACTTAGCCTCCATACGATTACCGATACTCTGTAATTCCTCTAGTAATCCCATAACAATTGAAAAGTTTCGTGTTTTATAACAAGCTCGCATTTCATCTATCACGGTACAAAAATATCTATTTGTCATGTAAATCCTCCTTTGTAATTAGGCTACCAATCTAGCAAACTCTTGAGCAATTAATTTGTTCATTTTCTTATTCTTTTGAAATTTCTTGAAATCCCGTTTAATTGTTGTAAGTCTTTTTTTATCAATAACATCACCCTTTGCTTCAGTTGAAAATTCTTCCTCCTCTGCATTGAGTCTCTTATCATGAACTACGATATAGTGATCATAACCAGCATTGTTGCTTGAGACCGAATAACCGCTTTTATCAACATCAATTCTTTTTGAAGTTAAGAAGAATCCAATCAAATTATATTTCTGACGAATTCTTTCGAATATTTTATTATTAATGATCTTCGGCATGTGACCATAAAGATCAGGATAAGGAATTTCTATATTGGGATGACCCTCAACAGAAACGATAAAGGTTTTAGTTTTAGTTGATCCAAAAAATCTAGAAGTATTATCGGGAGAAGTAACTCTCACATCCTGTGCATCACCATCGGTTAAAAAGATAACATTCAATTTATCAACTCTATTTCTTTTGAGGAAATCGTCAATCATAAGAAGAGAAACTGCCGAGGTTTCAACAAGTGGTGTACCTCCGAGTTTAAATGCAGGCTCTATAGCCCATCTATGTCGGGACCATTTATTATCATTATGATCATATGGTTTATGACGAGCAGAAGTAATAACAGATGAAAACATAACTCTCTCAAACATTTTATTTAATTTGGGGGTTGACCATTTAGAGTCTCCGATCTTAACCAAATTAACTGCCCAATTGTGAGTATCATATTTAGATTTATTATCTTCTCCTCTCCAGGATCTATATTTTTCACTGTTAGTTGTAAAAGAATATAATTCAAAAGGAATATTAATTCTTTTAGCAAACATGGATAATATGATCGATTGTTTAACAGTTTCGTGGAGTCTGATAGACATTGAGGCTGAAAAATCAATGTACATAATGAGACCGTGATTCTTAGAATCTGGCATATTTAGAACAGTTTTAAAAATCCGATCGTCTAATTTATATTTCCAGAGTTTATTAACGTCAATTGAACCTGAAGTGGATTCTTTGATTTTTCTAGATTCCATTGCAGATTTACGAAGTTCGAATTGTTGAACCATCGCATTAACTGCTGGTTTAATATCCGAAATAAATTCTTTATATTCTGAGGAATATTCATTTCGAAGTCTTGTATATTCTTCGGAAAAATCTTTCATAACATATTCTAGAGATTTTTCAAAATCCTTCTCTGAATATAACCATTCTTCCTTTAATTGTTTTTTAGTAAATTTAATTTGGGTTATTACAGAGTCGGAATGTGTTAATTTACTTTCATTGTTTCTAAAATTTTGATCGGTAACAGAATCATAGAGATTGTTATCTCCAGTGAGAGCTTCATCTTCCGTTTCATAGTCACCGGGTGGGATATCATCATCTCTCTGCTGAACCATTTGGGTTTCTTCAGAATCTTTCCCTTCTTCGCTTTCTTCTGAATCCCCATCCTCTGAACCAGAATCTTCTTCACTTTCTTCTGAATCTCCATCCTCTGAATCGTAATCTTCTCCTTCTTCATTTTCAGATTCTGAATCCTCTGAGTATTCCTCTTTCTTAGATTCCTCATTTTCTTTTGAAATGAAGTCCATTAACTCTCGAGAAATTGAAATAGTATCATCAAAAGTTTGAATTTCAAAAACCTTTGACATCATAACAGATTCAGCGAAAGAGAATTCAAGATCAATTGAATTATTTAATTTAGCTTTAAGATTAAGTCTATCAAGGAAACTGAGTTTATTTGGATCGACATCTTTAATTCCAAAGAAGTTATCCGCCATAAGACGTTTGTAACCTTTAACGAAATCATTAATTAATCCCGGATAAAATTCTCGAATCATTCGTTCAATACGAACATCTTCGACAATATTCAAAATAGAATGAGGAATATCAACAATTTTGGGAAATGCCTCTCCATCGTGAGAGAAAATGTCAGGGGTATAAAGAGCGTGACCAACTTCGTGCCCAATAAAGAGCGGATAAGCGTCGGAATATTCTTCCTTCAATATAGGTAATCTAAGTATTCGGTTCGCTGGATCAAAGGAGGCAGTTTTGAAGTTTCCCTCAATTACCTCCAAATCCTCTCGAGCCATTAACTTAGAAAGTAACGATTTATTCATAATATATATACACCTTTTATCAATTTATACATATATTATATCAAATTTAACAGTGAATGTAAACAATTATTTTCATTTATTTCACCTTTGATGCTGTATTTTTGTCATACCCACTAATTTAAACCATCTTAGACAATGCGGACATCTAATTTTAGATAGAGAATAAAACCTAACAAAAGACCCGGGTTTACCCTCATCACACGGACATTTAAAGTCTGTTATATCAACTTCTTTCATTTCCAAGCGCTAATACCAGATAATGAATAGCCTTAAGGAGATCTTTTTTATTTTTACCACCCTTTTTACCATATCGCATGAGATATTTAATGGTAGTATCAATACAAGAATCGGTCATAGACCCGCGCGCCTTCCATACATCTAAGGTTTGAACCTCATTATTTTGGTTGGTGTAATGCTCAGAATATGTCGATTCAATATATTTTTTGATTTCTGTTAATGTTGACAGTTCCGAATAATTATACTTAAAGTTAGTATCAGATCCATACATTCTTTTGTATTCCGAATCCTCTTTAAAATCTATTTCTGGATCTGGAAATTCGTTGAAATTTGGTGCACTATTCAACTCGAACCATTCTTCCCAATCAGTTTGAGTTGCTTTCCAATTAATAGCATCACAATTAATTTTGGAAAATTTAGAATCCATCATAGTACTCCATTCCTCACCCATTTAGCAGTGGGATGTCGTTTTTTAGTATAGGTTCCATGCCCAGTTTGTTTTGCTAGAGGTTTACCCCTAGCAGTTCTTTCATTACTTTTGAATGGTTTATATCGTTTACTCATAATTCACCTCACTCTTCGTATTTGTTTGATCTAGAATTAATGATATTAATTGTTTCTAATATATTCTTTGCCATTTTCTCTGATGCAACATCTATCATTTTACCGTCAAGAGATGCTGCACCTTGTCCTGCTTTAGATGCTTTGTATAATGCATCAAGTATTCTTTCTGCCGTGGTGACTTCTTCTTTTGATGGTGTGAATACTTCATTTGCAAGTGGTATTTGTGACGGATGTATTGCCCATTTACCAGTACATCCGAGAGCTGCTGCACGCTTAGCTGCTAGTACATATCCCTCTTTATCCTTAATATCACCGTATGGACCATCTACGGGTCTGAGACCATACGCTCTACATGCAACCACCATTCTTGATAAAGCAGAATGCCATTGATCACCAGGATAATTCTCATTGAGCCCACCGATATTGGTAGTTCTTGCTCGAGTAGATGCAGCATAATCGGCAACTCCAAAATGCATGGATTCTAATCTAGAATTAACACTCTTCCTTGCAATTTCATCAACATTAGACATACCAAGAGCAGTTTCTATTAGGCATTCTAATCGAACAGATCCCTTTTTGAGATTGTGTTTTATTTCAAGAGTATTAATGATACATTCAACCATGTATATATCATCAAATACACCTACCTTTGGTATTAATATAGTATCTAATTTTTCTCCGCAATGTTCAACCAACTGTATTACATCATCAAGCCAATAACCAGTTTCAAGTCCGTTGATACGAACACATATAGTTTTATTTGCGCCTTTCCAATCTAGATTATTAATTCCAGCAATCACATTAGCTCGTGCCTGTATCTTATCTGGTGTTGCAACAGAATCTTCCAAATCTAGGAATACAAAATCTGCATCGGAATTTAATGCTTTCTCAAACATTTTTGGACTAGATCCCGGAACTGTTAAATCACATCTCTGAAGTCTTGATATTGCGGGTTCGTATACTGTATAACTCATAATTTTCCTTATTCAATTATATTAATAATGATATGTATTAGTTCTATAACTCCAAGAGATAATATGTATATTATCATTCCTGAAGCTATTAATACTGTTATAATATCCCTCATTGATCCGGTTTTTTCTGGACAGGGAATTGTGCATCCTTCCATCTCAATTTAGCCCAAGTTCTATAGGTATCATCCTCGGGATCAACATTTTTGTCATACGTCTTATAAAATTTTATAAGCAATGTTCTATTTGATCTTTCCCATTTATCAAAATTCATTTCAAGACACCAATGCCTTCAATGATTCCCCATTATAAAATCTTCTTATTGTTTCAGATAATAAATCTTCAATACTAATAACTTTAATTTTGAGGGGGAGATCTTTTACTTGCTCAATGGAATCAGATATATATACCTTCCCTAGATTAGAATCCTCAATTCGTTGTATTGCCTTTCCAGAAAATACACCATGAATGGATATAGCATCCACCGATTTCGATCCAGATTTTTCTAATGCCTCTACAGCACCAATTAATGTTCCACCCCCATCAATCATATCATCCACTATGACACATTTTTTATCGGTAACATTCCCAATAACATTCATAACTTTAGATTCGCCAGGCTCTGGTCTTCTCTTATCAATAATAGCTATAGGAAGATTTAATAAATTGGAAAAATATCGAGCCCTAGAAGTACCACCCACATCTGATGAGACTACAACATCCCAATAAGAAGGAACAATCGCGGCAACGATAGAATCCCTCATAGTTTTCAGTCCAGATATATGTTCACATACTACATTGTTATTAAAAAATCCCTGTGTCTGGAGTGAATGAAGATCCATACAAATGACAGAATTTATACCAGTATGACAAAGCATATTAGCAATCACTTTACCCGATATTGGAGAGCGATTGGTTCTTCTATCCTGGCGAGCGTAAGGATAGTAAGGAAATATGACATTTATTTTGGAGGGGTTTGATCGACGAACAGCATCAATGATTAACATAAGTTCAAGTATGTCATTATTTTTATTTGAGTCTTTAGAAAACCCCGCGATGAGGAAAATTTCTTCCCTTCGTATATTTTCTTTTATTTCAACGTATATTTCGGAATCGGGGAAATCCCGAACATACATTTTTGCTAGTCTTACATTAAGTTTCTCTGCTACCTTTTCTGCTAGGATTCTATTCGATCTTGTAGAAACCAATTTAAAGTTTTGCATATAGTCTCACCTGTCATATCAATAATTACATTATACTACATTTCCTCAGTGTTGTAAACTATTCTTGGGAATTAAATTTCTCGCAGAGTTTATGATATTTAACAGACGAATGATCCCAGAATGAATCAATCTCGAAGTTTTTAAGTCCTACCAGCATACCAATAACATATTGTTTAAACATGTACCATCTACTGAAACCGTGTACATGATTACCCTTTCTATCAAAATAATTTAGGTGACCAATATGAGTATACCCAATGAATTCGGGTGGCTGGCGAGTTACAATATCATTGTTATTTCTAAATCGATAGAATTTGGGTCTAAACGCTTCACGAAATTCTGAATTACCTACTCTCGGTGATCCGTATGTATATCCAACTACATTTTCGTCACCGAGTCTTCCAGCTGCAATGGTTGCTAGGGCAGCACCAAGGGAATGACCAGTGAGGAAAATATTTTTCTTGGAGACAGAATTCTTTTCAAAATGATCAAGAAAATCATCCCAAATTAAATCAAGACCATCTTTAAATCCCCGGTGAACTCTACCAGAAGAATCTTCAGAAGCCTCTGTTTTACGAAATCTGATATCAGTTTTAATATCAGATAATTTTTTTGGTTCGGTGCCTCGAAATGCATAAATTAAATCGTTGTCATCCCATAGGGCATAGCATTGTGTAGATCCAGAATTAAAAAACTTAATGTCAAAATGCTCAGAATATATATCAGAAAATTCCATAACTTCAAGATAAGCATTCATCGACAATTCAGAAAAGAATTCTGCGTTCGCTTTAGAAAACCCTGAATCTAACATATCATTCTCCGCAGGTTACTTTAATAGAATGCGGGGCAAGAGATTCATTTAGACCCCTTCTAAGTGCATTTCTACCAGCTTCAGGAACAGAACAATATTTGTTCACTGCATGAGATGCCGTCAACTTAATTGTATCTATTGTAGAACATCCCGATATAAACATAATCGAACACATTATTATTACTTTTTTCATAATTTACTCCAGTTGATAAATTGGGGTTTTCACACCCCAATCAATAGATATAATTTCCTATTTAAAATTATATTTATATTCTACAGCCACATTTTCAATATGTTGATCGGTACCTTGAAATACGTCCCAGGGACCAGACATATTGAAACGGTTATACATTACTCCAACCTCATGAACTTTTGCAGTGCCGATATAGGCAGTAGTAAACAGTCTTAGGGAATTGGAATTTTGAGAACCAGACCAAAAATCATTCATTGCATCCGCATCTTGTGTCCACCGAAATCCAGCATCCTTCATCTGAATGTCGAAAGCATCGCCAGACATTACTGCGCTGGATGTAGTTAAAGCAAACATTGCTAAAATCAAAACTAATATATTTTTCATTTTCTACCTTTATTATTAAACAACAAAATCGATCCGTTCTGTTGCCAAGTGGATCAGACTCCGCGTTTTAACCTAGAGGCTAAGCAGCAAGTGCAAAATTATCTTCTGCGTTTATATTTTTGATTTTTACATCTTTCTTGATGGGCGGTCAATATATCGTTAACACATTGTCGAAACTGTTCTCTCCCATTGGTGGAAGAGGCGGGAATCGCACCCGCGTCCAACATATCTCAAATATACATCATACTGCCATATTACCCAAGTGCTATAGCCATCGCTGTAGCTACTCCAGTATCTTCTTTTGTTGTAACATCAACATAGTTAGCAACCTCAACAATTGTCCCGCTAGCCAATTTTGTATATAGTTTTTTATCAACTGCATTCATAGCGATTTCACCCACATCTAGATCAGATGCAGTGGGAATACTACTTGCTGTTTCCGATCTTTTTATCTTTATTTTTGTCGCCATTCTCTTTACTCAGTAATCTGGTTTCTAACAAAATATTTTGTGTTGTCAATTCGTTGATCCGATTCTGCATAACTTTAATTAGATCATTAATATCATATTCATCAGTTATAGTTTTATTCACTAAAAGGTACCACCATCTAGATCACCAAATGCAGGGGCAGCGGCACCATTCGACATCATAACTTGACCTAAAGTCCCAGCACCAAGAACAGTTAATTCTCCTGTTCCACTTGCCATTAATAATCTATAGCTAGTTAAAGCTGAAACCCCTGTACCACCATTCAAAACAGGCAATATACCGGTAACTTTAGTCGTTAGATCAATACTTGCATTGGATATCATTGCATTAGTGATACCTAACGATTTTACATTTAATGCATCCGTTGTAATCTCAATTGATGAATCATCAACAGAAACGTCTATTTGATTCCCAACTTTAGTTAAACCCGCTCCTGCTGATATTTGACCTGCACCAGAGAACTGTGCGAATGTAATATCGGAAGTTCCAAGTGTTGGAGTTCCATTATGAGTTGTTACATAACCATTATCAGAATTATTCGATCCTTCTTCAACAAAGAAAAATGCTCCACCGGTTAATTTAGCTCCCGTATTTGCATCAGTCGCTCTACTTAATATATATGCAGCGGAAACCGATCCAGCATTAGTTACAGTGTAAATACCATTATGTTCTTCATTTGGTGATACTTGATCTTTAACTAATATTCTATCCCCTACTGTCCATGTAGTAATACCATCAACTGAAAGAACCCCATTTGAAGATGCAGTTAAAACATTAGAACTATATGTTGTTCCCAAATTGGTTGTTGTAGCTACTCGAACAGATTCTTTAACATCTAAACCATTTATTGTAGCATCAACATATGCTTTTGTTGCCGCATCCTGATCACCAGTTGGATCAGCGACATTAGTAAGTCTATTGCTACCCATTGAAACAGTTTGGGTTGAAGAAATTGACAATCCATCTAATGTGCCGAGTGAAGTAATATTAGGTTGTGCATTTGTTTGTAAAGTTCCTGTTAAATCTGTAGCAGAAAGAGAAGTTAATCCAGAAATTGTTGGGGATAATCCGAGAGTAAAAGTTCCACCTGATTGGGTTACAGTTGTTTCGTTTGCTATTGGAGAAATGGTAAATGAACCACCGAGGGAAATACTAGATGATGTTGTACCATCGGTAATAGAAATATCAGAATTTGTTAATGACGAATTTGGAATCGCTGATGTTGCAACGGTAGTAGTCCCAGCAGAATCGTTATAGGTAATTGAAATACCAGTACCATCTGTAATAGATCCACCAGATATATCTTCAATATATTCTTGGAGTGTCGTGGAAGAATCGGTATACATATTATCAACAACAGTTTTACCTGCGCCCGTTGGTGATATTATAATATCCCCTGATGTAGAACTTAATGTATTACCATTTAATTGTAGATTATCTACTTTAATCTGATCTATTTTATTGTTCGAATCTGTAACAATTCCAGATGATGCGGTCAGTACTCCTGGTACATGATCCAGCATTTCTGTGAAATATTTACCACCGACAATTTCGATATTAGCAGCAACTCCGTTAGTTTCTGTCCCAGTACCAACAAATAATCTATCTCCAAAATTCCCCTGAGAACCAGATCCATAGGTATATGCTAATTCACCATTCCCTAGTTCATTTGGAGTAGTAGTACCAGCACTCCTTTTTATCTTTATTATAGTTGCCATTTTTTATCCTTGTTTAAAAAAATCCACCCGACAAGATGATTGTCCCTGTTTCTAATTCATTCTGAGCAACCCATTTCTCTGTAGATGTGGAATACATTAACATTGATCCATCAGATAATGCTGTTGTATCAATATCTGCCAAGTTGCTTAGATTGAGACTCGTCGCTGCAATAATTGTACCATGATCCCCTTTGGGACCTGGAACTGTTGCGGTTACAACTTTACTTTTTTCCGAAGCACTAACCAAAACAGAGGTATTTGCTGAATTTCCTACTGTAGCTGTTATTGTCATTATTGTGTTACCATTGGGTTAATTGTTACAGAACCTTCAACTACCCGGGTTTTAACAGTGTTATAATCTGATATTAATACATCATAAACATAAGAACCGGGATTTAATGCAGAGGTTTGAGCATTTGTGAGGGATAAAGTTATTTTACCAGTTAACCTATCCGCATCAAATACTACAGTAAAGTCTGTGAATGAAGAAGAAGAATATGTTTTTCGTATTTGTGCAGATGCTGTATAATTAGTTAAATCTAATGCAGCTCCGGCAGAATCATTTATCGTTATATTTGTAGAAAAATCACTCCCCTGATCGACGTATAAATTGGATATTGACATAACTTCCCTACTTTAATTGATATTAATAATACATATTTATAATAAACTGAATGATGTTAATTTAAATTTGTTTCTTCTTTATTCTCTATAATCGATTTAAATTGATCTATAAACGTTTTCTTTGCAGCCTCGTGACGAGCTATTAATAATCTAGTTTGTAATATATCCTTGTCGATAGTATTCAATTGATTAACTACTATTTTCCCTGTATCGGGAAGTTCCGAATATTTGTAATCAATCCCATCAAAAGTTATAATTTGATCATCAGTTTGTTTCTTTTTAGCCATTCTCATTTTCCTCATTTTTATATTCATCGTCCTTTAGTATTGGCACTAAAGGCTCGTAGTCAATTTCGTTCTCTGCCACCCATATGTTAGTATATTTATAACCATATTTCTTTTGAAATTCGTTAAATGTTAAACTTCTTGCGTCCGACTCAATACTCATAGAATGTGGAACCTTTTGACATTATCAGACTTAAAAGAACGCCAACCCCCAGCATTAATATCGAATGCGCTGATTACCCCGACATAAGGCTTTCTCGAACCCTTTGGTTTGAATTCCTCAGGGATTTTGTCGTCGAGTAAGGTACAGGTCATTATTCTTTCTTCTCCGTTAACTTTGGTAAATGTAACCTCACAAATATTAGTCTTTAGTTTTTGCCGCATTGTATTTTCAAACGTTTTCATAGTATATTCTCCATCTGGATTATAAAAATCTTGATAATGTTGATCCCATTCCTCTTTGGAATATTTATTAATAAAATCTTCTTCTTTCATATCCAACCATTCTTGCCCATTACTTATCATAATTAATCACCTCATATAACCACGCCATCACCCCAATCATGCCAAATACTGCTATTATTGAATAAAGTATTATATCCGTTATCGTAAATAGTTTAATTGCCATAGTGAATACTACGATCACCAAAGCCGATAGGAGAACGAACAATACAATCATCGAACACCACCAATTAAGATTCTTTTTCATCTTCTACATCCTCATGTAATATCATTCCTGCCGCCATAGCAGAAAATCCTAACATTGAATATAGAATCATCTCGGAAATGGTGTAAACATCAACCGAAGTTGCTCCCATTACAACGAATACTCCAAGTAACACAAGCGTTACACATAACATATTATATATCTTATTCATATCTGACCTCTTTTCTTAATTTATATGATTATTATATAACATTTTCAGTCAAATGTAAACAATTATTTTAAGTACTTTAAGTACTTTAAGTTTTTTCCTCTGAATAATGGAGTGGTCCACCCCGAAATGGAGCAAATCCTGTACCAAAAATAATACCAGCATCTACAAGATCTGCAGACTCAACAATGCCTTCGCTCAAGCATTTTTCACACTCAGCGATAATTGTTCCAACTAATCTAGATGTTATTTCTGGTTTTGGATTTCCGTGAGTCTTCTCTACATAGACATCATGTATATAAAACCCAACCCCTGATTTAATACCAAGATTTCCATTCTCAACCAACCTCTCAAGCCTCTCTGGTATTTTAAGTCCTAGTTCCCCACAAATTGTATCCATGACAAAATAACAGACATCAAGTCCTACCGTATCAGCCAGTTTCAATGGTCCTATAGGCATACCAAAATCTGTGAATGAAGCATCAATTTCTTCTTTAAGATATCCCTCATCAAGCATATTAATAGCTTCAATGAGTGTAGGCATCAACACCCTATTAACGAGGAAACCCGGAGAAGATTTAACCTTCAATGGAAGTTTATCAATATGTCTGCAAAATGCCAAGGATTTTTCTATAACATCTGTCGAAGTAATGGGAGAATATATAACTTCAATTAGCGGCATCTTCGCAACTGGATTGAAAAAATGAATACCAACCAACCTCTCTGGATTTTGCATCTCAGCAGATAATACTTCTAATTTAATAGATGATGTGTTGGTTGCAAGTATTGCCGTGCTTTTCATTTCCTTTTCGAGTTTAGAATATAGATCCCTCTTGATATCTACATTTTCAATAATTGCTTCAATAACTATATCTGCAGATGGTATGCCAAACCCCTTTGAGTCTGGTATTAATCTGTCATATACTTCATTGATTAGATGTTCTTGACCCGAAAATCTTTTTTTATAGAACTTATATGACCTAGCCATCCCCTTTGCTATGGTAGTCTCATCAATATCTTGAAGAGTTACCTTATAACCAGATAGTGCTGCCCACATTGCGATATCAGAACCCATTGTTCCAGCACCAATAACATGAACGTGCTTGAGGTCGAGTTTTGATTTATCCCCCTCCCCTTTAAGCATATCCTGAAGCATGAACACACGAAGAAGATTCTTTGCGGTGGGAGTTACAGCTAATTTCGAAACACTTTCTGCCTCTGCTTTCATGAACCTAAATTCATCGTACCCATATTTCTCCCATATATCAACTAATGCGTATGGTGCTGGGTAATGCTTTTCTTTAACTTTAGAATGGAGATTTCTTCGAATCTTAGTGGATACCAATTTCCTACCAATAGACGAATGAAGTAGTGAATCGAGTTTATCTGATCTTCTCGGTGGAGGAGATTTTTTAATTATATCCACCGCCGATTTATCGAATAAGCGAAGAGGAACAACGTAATCAACGAGACCCATCTTTTTAGCTTGATATGCAGATAAAGTACGACCCGTCAGCATTATACCCATTGCCTTAATGACCCCAAGTACTCTAATGGATCTAACAGAACCACCAAATCCGGGATGTATTCCAAGCTTAACTTCTGGGAATCCGATTCTCGATTTTGTCGAGTCAAGAATGATTCTATAATCACAAGACAATGCAAGTTCAAGACCACCACCAAGACATACTCCATTAATCAGTGCGAGTGTGGGAAAGTCCATAGTATCAATTAACCACATAACCTCTTGACCCTTGGTTATGGCTTTATGTGCATCTTCATATTCGTGGAATTTCTTAAATTCTTTAACATCAGCACCAGCAATAAATCCAGAAGATTTGGCAGAGGTAATTACCATACCCGCAGGTGAAATATTCCTAACTTCTAATAACACTTCTCTTAATTCATCTAATACCTCAGACGATAATACATTCATTGATCCATCAGCATAATCGAAATATACCCATGCGATTTGATTATTATCTAGTACTAATTTAAAATGTTTATAATCCATAATTTATCTCTTTAAATTTTCAATTAATATTGCACCACCTTGCCCATGTCCAATACATAGAGATGCAACCCCATATTGAGTGGAATTCGCCTCAAGTGTTTTGGCAAGGTGATATACAATTCGTGTACCAGAAGCACCAACCGGATGACCTATAGAAATAGAACCCCCGTGCATGTTTAACTTGGTGGGATCAATCTCCCCGAATGCTTCTTCCATTCCAAATTCCTCTGAGCAATAATCCTTCGATTCCATTGCCTTTAAGCACCCAATTACCTGTGCGGCAAATGCTTCATTTAATTCGAAAGAATCGATATCCCCGACACTAAGACCATTTCTCGTAACCATTGGAACTAACGATTTTACTGGACCAAGACCCATTTCAGAAGGATCTACTCCAGCCCAATTGATATCGACGATTTTAGCAAGAACCTTATCCCGAAGTCCATACTTATCGAGTGCTGCATCACTTGCCAATAAAACAAATGAAGCACCATCAGTAATAGGTGCAGAATTACCTGCAGTCACATTACCAAATAATTTATCAAAAACTGGTCGGAGTTTCGCCAGTTTTTCAATGGAATTCTTGGATCGTACGCTTTCATCGGTATTATAAACCCCCCCAACCTTATCATATATATTGGTTATCTCGTTTTCAAGTATATCGATACTCTGCTCTGTGTTATATTTTTTATGAGAGTTCACAGCATATTCATCCATATCAGTTCTTGTAATACCAAACCTCCATGCTAAATTCTCGGCCGTTTGACCCATACTTAAATTTATAGTTGGATCTTTTAATGCTCTGAGGAGAGAGATTACTGGGACTAACAACTTCGGTCTAAATTGAAGCGCGACAAGTAATTTTTTAGGAAAGGATTTAGCCATGTTGAATTTAGATAACCACATTGCCATATCATCATTAAATAATAATGGTGCGCGAGACATGGTTTCTGTTCCACCAGCAAGAACCAAATCAGATGTACCAGAGGCTATATTTTTATACGCAGAATCAATCGCTTGAAGACCTGATGCACAATTACGTTGAACCGTATGTGCTGGTATATTAACATTGAGTCCGAGTCTCAAGGCTAGGAGTTTAGCTATATTACACTCATCGGCATTGGGATTCATGCAACCAACAACCAATTCATCTATATCATTATCTCCAATTCCATTACGAATTAAGAGAGGACGAGCGGCCTGAATTGCAAGGTCAAGAGCTTTAAATTTACCCGGAGTTCCCTTTGCCTTTAAAAATGGCGTTCTTGAACCATCTACTATATACACATCATTATATTTCATAATCTCCCTTATTTAATTTCTTTAATTTTTTTCCATAATTTAGCAACAAGACTTGAATGTTTTTTTCTTCTATCGATATCAATATCAAAAAGCTGGGATCCCAGCTCTTCGAGTTCGAGTTTGGTCATCCCCTTAAGTTCTTCGTGCGTTATATTTTTCGTTTCGATGACCCCCGCTTTCGGTTGTCGTAGAGACATATACATAACTTTAATCCATTCTAGCATTATATTCCTTGATGGTTTGTATTAATCTTCTGGTCCAATTGTCCCGATGTTCAACAAAAACTTGAGGTCTTGCATTATCTACGGCAATTAATATTACAAGTTTTGTAATAGGTATACCAGTTCGTTCTTCCCACATAATAGCATATGCGGCACATTGCATAAAATATGCTGAAATCCATTCCTTCTTTTTTGGTTTCCTTGATGTTTTAAAATCAATTACACTTAATTCGGAATCATATTTACCTATACAATCAACTCTCCCAGCAAGACCGAGATGATCGGAATATAATGCACATTCCTGAAGATAGATTTCATTAATATTTTCTAATTCAATCTTAATATCCTTAAACGATTGAATCACGTGAGGAAGATAACCAGAAGCATAATCGGGAGTATTATCGAGGTATTTTTCGATAATTTCATGGACTTCAGTTCCCCTTTTACTTGCTCTTTTAGAAATCTTGTCAGCTTCCCTGTGTCCAATTCTGTCTCTCCATTTTTTAATTCCTTCTTCTGAGAGGATAGATAAAACTGTCGTAACCGACGGATATGCCCTTCCAAGAGGCGTAATATATTTCCGACCAGATTCTCGGGTCTCACATTTAAGATCATCATATTCAAGGAACTTTCGAGGCGAATGAGCAAACATCACTTATCACCAGTCCACCCAATTACATACTCATATTTTTTTAAATTCCATTTAAGGTTAGTATATGCGACCATCCCCTCATCTTGTGGCTTAGGCATTTTAACCCACCTCATATTAAAATTTTTATATCTAACTTTAATATCTTTACCCATGATCCATGCTCTATCTAAAATTTCTTTAGTCATAATATTACCTCTCTCAAAAAAACCATCTATAAACTGCAAAGGAATCGATAACAAAATAAGCAACATTCATCCACATCAAGGGGTATTCACGTATTCTATATGCGTAAATAAACCACAGTATAGAAGATACCCCAAATAATATAAATGAATATGGAGAGATACTTATATTTACTGACAACAATATTGCAGCTATAATACCTAGTATCGTACCCCAATCATCGATTCCAAACTTTCGAAAATTCATTAGTCTCTCGTTAATGCTTCCCATGAAATTGGATATAAAGCACCCACAATTCTATTCCACTCATCAGCAAGATCACGTATCTCAAGTTGAGCTGTAGAACTTTTCCTAAGATTATATGCTCTTGCCCAAGCATATAAAGATCCCGTTACATAATACTCAGTCATCATTGACTGTGGTAGAACCATACGTGCTTGTTCTGGACAGACCCCAGACCCCAGCATTTCCGTATATAATCTAGTAGATTTAATGACATGGGTCATGTACGCTTCTTCAAGCGTAGGAGAAGTTAAACCATCGAGTATTGGTTCTTTAAAATTGGTTACAAAATCTGTGGGGGAAGAACCTTGCTTAACATTCTCGGGTCGTGATCTCCAATTCTCTGGTACATGAAAATCTGGTGGATCAGAAACATATCTTCTCGACACTTCATTATACGAAAATCCTACAACATGCTTGAATCTTTGTCGTGCAACGAAGATCGGTACTTTCTCACGAAGAGTTACCATTGCATGTGTGAATGGTGTAAAGTGATTATGCTTAGCTAAGAAGTTAATTAACTTTTTATCAGGATCGTTTAGATTAGGTATAAATGCATATAATGTACATTCGCCATTTTCGTCTACATGATCCACACATTCGTCAACTCCGACCCCATCAGATGTTTTATTAAATGATACTCTAGCAGCATTAACCACCGAAATATCATCACCCATATTATCTATAAATTCAACTTTCATTAGTATCCCGCCTCTCATTATATAACGCAATGTAATAATTATATTTTATTCTTGTCTCAAACATTTTAATACACTGATCTCTCCATTGAGTTAATGTTCCTTGCGGAAGTGTTAAATTTATCTTATCTGCTCCATTATATACTGATAGCGGCATATAGATTGGAGCTCTTTTATCAAAAAAACCAAATTTACCATTTCCATTTTGAAGGATTTTATTTTGTACTAACCCCGCTTCAATTATTTCAATTTTCCAATGATCAGATTGTGCAAAAATACTCATGTGTTTACACCATAGAAAATAAAACAGAAAAGAAGACCCCAATAAAGAATAGCACATATAATTAGCTTTATTGGGATATGATTCATTTTTCAGCAGGGTTATATTCCGGAATACCTTTCAATTGGTCCTCGGGATCAAAGTTTTCTGGACCACCATCCAAGAAAAATGAATCGTATGTATTAACTGGTTTCACTTTTTTTGGATATGGAATACATATCACTTCTGCATTTGCATCATATTCTCCAGGAGATGTTTGCATACAAAATTGAAGTATCTTTGTTTTGGTATTATATACCCAACCATGCGAAGATCCCGGTTCTTTGGTAGCTACTTGATCTTCTTTGACCACATCATCTGCTGTAATAATACCACCATAAACTAATAGGCAGACTCCCACAACGATCATCATTTCTAAACTATAGTCTTTCATTTCAATTCCTCATTTTATCTTTCAAATTTTTATACGCAATATATCCATAAAACAAATAGAATACATCGTCATCCATCCAAACTTCTTTTTTCATAATGTAAAACTCTCCCCACACCCACACGAATTCTTATCTGGTATTGTCACTTTAAATGCAGGATTAAAAGGTCCACCGGTATAATCTATCTTACTCTCATTACCCATAATATCGAGGGTAATTTTATCTATCACAAACATATTAGGACAATTATGACAGTCTTCTTCTTGCTCCATTGCCGCGGCGCAATATGAACCATCCTCACACGACCTCCACATTACAGTGTCTTTCTCTACATCTAACTTATCTATAATATCCCATTTACCCATTAATCCAGAACATCCTCCTCCATTCAAGGAATATCTAATAATACCCCCGATCTCAGAGAATTGTTTCTTTGCTGAATCACTTATATTCATTGATAACTTCCGTTATCTTTGATATTTCAGGATCAGTAAATACCTTATTACCCACAGTCTCTGGTAATATTAATAATAAAATTACTACAGTTAAAAACGTTACTAATATTGCTAATCTTAATACATATTTCATTGCTTATACCTCGGGTTTCTTTGGCCATATTAGATTTTCGGCACATTGTCCTGTTGCTAATTCTTCTTGATAAATTTCTTCGGGAAAGTCCCGAATTTTTTGCCTATACTTATCCCACGCTTCAAGTTCAGACACCGATAGATTGGCATTTGGTTCCTGAGTCCATTCTGACTCTATTAATAAAGCAGTGACTTTGCCTTTAATGTCTTCGCTTATATAAAAATCACTCATCTCGTAATACCTCTATTATAGTATATTTTTAAGTATTTGTAAAATATTTTGTTAAATGAGATTTTCTAACTTTAACCATAATCCATCTATTGTAGTATTTATCTGATTCAAGAACTTTTCTATCAAATTGATATTTTGCTTCGAAATAAGAACATTCAGATTTAGTCTTGCAGAGCTTGAGAATAACCCTCTCAAAATTATCTGTACCTACCTCAACAATATCCTCCAACAATAATTCAGAACTACCATAATAATCTTTCCAATTTGATTCAACTATTTTTTTCTTTCTCTTAAGATTCTTTTGATAAGTTTTTCTAGACCAAAACGATTTCTTACCAATATATTTTTTACCATTATTTAGATTAGTTATTTCATAGACAAATCCGTGTATCTTTTTAGGATCTGATTCAGTGAGATTATATTCTTTTCCTCTGTATATCCATGTCATATATATTATTCATAGTCTTAAATAAATAAATATATATAACAATCAGTAAACATCATTCCAAGATCCTTTAAGTCCACCTACTTCATATTCTGTTACACGGTTTTCAAAGAAATTTGTATGATCAGGAGCATTAAGAACCCAATCAAGCCATGGAAGGGGGTTATCCTTTACCTTAAAATTTGGTTTTAATCCGAGTTGAAGGAGTCTTCTATCTGCAATGTACCTAATATATTTTTTAACTTCTTTTTTCGAAAGATTATCAACTCCAGAGTTATTACCATACGCAAGATCAATGAACTTATCCTCAAGTTCAACAGTTTTTCGAAGCATTGAATATATTTCTTTTTTAAATTCGTCTGTCACAACCCTCGGATGTTCCACACAAAATTCTTTGAAGAGTTGCGACATACCATCAACATGCATAGATTCATCGCGAATAGACCATTCTACAACCTTACACATTCCTTTCATTTTACCCGAGCGTTGGAAATTTAGCAGCATTACAAATGATGCAAACAAAGAAATACCCTCTGAGAATACAGATTTAGCTATAGCAGTAGCCAAATTGGAATAATTAGATGTATCATTATCCCTCATAAATTTTACTTTATTTTCCATCTCTTTATATTCAAGAAATGCATGAAACTCAGACTCAGGAAGTCCGAGAGTATCATTTAATAGGGCATATGCTCTTTGATGAACCCCCTCTCTTGAAGCAAATGAACCAAGCATATTACGAATTTCATTATTCTTTATCTTTGGTATAAAATATTCATAATAATTCTGTCCTACCGCAACATCAGATTGTGTAAATAGTCGAAGAACCTGCATGACAAATTCTTTTTCCGACGAATCTAATACATTCTTTTTCCAATCTGATACATCATCAGACAAATCAATTTCCTCTTCAATCCAATGGGATTGCTCATGTTTCTTTGTTAATTCAACAGCCCAAGGATATCTGAATGGTTTATAAGTTTCAGATGGAGTGAACATTGTAACTTTTTTCTCAAAGAGAAACAACTCCTTAGATTTCATTAACGTATCATAGTTGCCCAGATACTTACCATCTATAACAATTTGTGGTACAGTTCTCTGACCGAGTTTCGACCAATTATCAAAATATTCATCTTTCTCGGTTATATCATATATGGAATACCTCACATTATGTTTATCAAACCAGTTTTTCACGCTTACGCAAAAAGAACAATCTGGTTTTGAATATAATTCAATTTTCATTAAAATCCTTATTTAATTTATTAAAGTGGTGTCACCGTATATAATAGAGTTGTGTATTTCTTCCCAATAATATACTCTATTACCGGGATAATCAGTATTATGAGGATGTGACATTAGAATTCCGGTCAATCCGAGATCTTCTCCTACATCTAGATTTTCTCCCTTATCTTCTATCCAGTGGAAGTTTTCTCCGGGATATTTTGTAGTAATATCCTTCAAGGCATCACCTTTATCATCCCCTGTGTCGAGTATGGTGTAATCAATGAACACCTTTCCAAAAAGATTCTCGAGGTTTGAGATTCTTAATTTTTGTGAATATGGATCTAGACTCTGTGAGGTTATAACATGAAACATATAACCTCTTTCATATAATTTTTTAACGTATTTAACAGAATCCCGCAAAGGATTAAGGTATCCAATTCTAGCAGAATTGTTAAATTCTCGAGAAAGTGCTCTACCCTCTTTCGATGTTATATTGAATTTTTCTCCAACCTTATAAGCATCGGGATTTACGAGTTTGAGACTTGGGTATCGGGATTTTATAAAATCATAAAACCCCCATTCCCAATCAAGCAGAACCCCATCAACATCAACTAATATTAAATTTTCTTTTCTCATAATTTTTTAATGTAGTATATACTCTTCAGCAATAATTATTCTATCTTTGAAATCGTTCATCATGTATTTTGGTTTGGGGACGATAACTTCCTCACCAACCCGAGAATAATCTCTATCCTCTGACCACGAATCCACTAGGACATCAATAACATATGAATTTACTCGAACTTCTGTAATTACCCCTATGACATAGAGTTCTTCTCTGGTCGCCATAGGTTCAAAATCATATGCTTTAATAACGGTCTCAATACCTAACTCATTTACATCCATAATACACACCTCTTTATCAATTTATATGTATATTATATAACATTACTTCACGAAAGTAAACCTTTTCTTTCATTTATTTTCTAAATATGAAGGAATAGCCAATCGTGCATATAGTGTTATTTTCTTAACAAACTTATCCACAGATATGACCTCTGAGGATAATTTTCTGTCATTTGTTATTCTAGCTTCTTCCATTTTTGTTAACGGATCATTCGGATCTTTGGATAAAAACGTTTTTGAAATGATTCTGTTTCTCAGGGATAATGGATATGACATCAATTCATTATTATCAGAGAGATCAAATTCACATGCTCTTCTTACAATATTGTGACCCAGATTATCGGATGGTGGAATGTATCTTCTCCCTAGAGGGAAAATAATTTTACGCAAAATCCCTCTTATAAGGGGATTGGGATAGTTATTTAAAATCTCTTCAAATGAAGTTTGAATTTTAAACAAAGAATTTTGAAGATTCCATTCAACTATAGGGGATACAGTCTTACTTTCTTCTTCACCTTCAAATCGTTTTAGAACGGCAGACATGATATACATTTCAGAGAGTATATCTGCAAATCTACCAGATATTTTTTGTTTCTTTTTGAGAGATCCACCAAGAATCATGAGAGTTATATCAGAAAGGAGTGCAAAGTTTCTAGATTCCTGACCAAGCCTGCCATAATACTTCTTGAGAAGTTTTTTGTGTGTGGTGCCGGAAGTCTTTGGTGGTCCCACAAACATTCTATTTAGGAGGTTGTTACCAAATGCTTTAAAAATATTAGATAACGTATATTTAATATGACCAAATAATGCTGCTCTAAATTCTTTTTCATTTCCATTGGTTGCCGACTCAATCTCACGACCAAGGAAAGGATGACATCGCAGAGCTCCCTGAGAGAAAACGATTAAGGATCGAGTGAGAATATTAGCACCCTCTACCGTAATAGCAATTGGTTGTCCTATATACATATTCAGAAGGAAATTAGAAGGACCGTCACTTATAGCCTTACCCCCTAAAATATCCATACCATCATTAATACCACTTCTCATTTTTTCTGTCGACTGATATTTTAGAAGTGCTGATATCACAGAGGGTCTTTGACCGGAATCAATCCCAGCATATGTTAAGTCACAAGCAGCTTCGAGAGCATAAGCATCAGAGAGAATCCGAATCATTGGTTCCTCAATACCCTCCATTTTACCAAGAGAAACTTTAAATTGTTTTCTAATACGAGTGTAGGCGGTGGTGACACGAGCAGTATGTTTTAAACCCGCCATTGATAGACTCGGTAGGCTTATGGCACGACCTGCAGCAAGACATTGCATCAACATCATCCATCCTTTACCAATACCATTATGTTCACCAATGATATGATCAATGGGAATAAACACATCTTCCCCATAATTAGGACCATTCATAAATGCTTGTCGAGCAGGGGAATGTCTTAAACCGATCTCAACACCCTTTGTATTTCTTGGTACTAAAGCTAGGGTAATCCCTCTGTCATGAGTAGGATCCCATTTTCCTTTGTTAACGTGCTTTAGAGTTTGGTCATGAGACTCCCCATAACTTTTAAGTAGATTATGTGGATCACGAAGTCTAAATGCTAAACCAATGAGAGTAGCTACTGGACCAAGGGTTATGTACCGCTTATCCCAATTTAATCTAACCCCTAGAGTTTCTCGACCCTTCCACATTCCCATTTCAACCACACCATCATCCGGGAGAGAACCGGCATCAGAACCAGCGGTGGGACCAGTAAGAGCAAATGCTGGGATTTCGGCACCTACTGCTAAATCGGGAAGCCATTTCCTTTGTTGTTTTTCAGTTCCAAATTCATGAAGTAATTCTCCCGGTCCAAGCGAGTTAGGCACCATAGCTGTGATTGCAAGAGATAATGATCTGGATGCCAGGATTGATATAACTTCACTCTGAGCATATGCGGAAAATTCAAGACCCCCATATTCTTTCTTTATATTCAGACCAAAGAATTTATTATCTTTGAGATAAGCCCAAACCTCTTTAGGGAGATCCATTGCCTGATTGATTTCATAATCATTTGTCATTTCACAGAGTTCTTGAACAGGACCATCAATGAACCTTTGTTCTTCGGGACTGAGTTTAGGAATCTCTATATCTCTTAATATATCCCAATTCGGGTTTCCAGAGAATAATTCAGATTCCCACCAAACGGTACCAGCTTCAAGAGCTTCTCTTTCGGTTGAAGACATTTTCGGAAGTATTTTCCGAAATAATTTATGTAGTTTCATATTCCTCCTAACGTGCTTAATGAAGTTTTTTACGATCTCGGGTTGCTAAGGCATCGGACCAAGACATTGCTAAATTCCTAATTACTTCTGGATAAACTACTTCATCATATTCAAGACACATTCCCATTTCGAGATATGCTTTTCTGAGAAGATCTCCATCTCTGTGTTCTGGGAGATCATCCCAATTTTCATAGAGTCTGAATACCATTTCATCAAATTCCCCCTGACTCATTATGTTAGGATGATCCTTACGATGAGTTGCTAAGAATGAATATATTATATAATGAGATATATCTTTGGTTAATATATATTCTTCCGATTCCATTTTTTCTATAAATTCTTGCACTCTAGTTTTCTTCATATTATGACCAAGAATGTCCCTTTTCTATTATAGTTTCCATACCGTCAGAATCATAGATATAATAATCCGTGCCATTGGGTATTTCTACAACCTTTAACTGAGCACAGAATCCCCACGATTTAGTTCCGAGTTTTTCTACGACATCAACCAGTTTTGGATCATGTCTTTCTATTTTCCAAGAACTCCAGAGTTCATCCTCCGTGATGCGAGGTTTTTTCCCCGAGAGATAATCATCACGACTTTTCATACCAATATATTTTATTGCTTCTTGCGATAAATCAAACCCGCCATAACTAGAATTAATAACTACTTTCATAACCTTATTCCTCGATGTTGATTTACATTTTCCACAAACAGTTCCCATACCGTCTATATTTCCATCTTCTACCATAGACTCTGTAATGCGTTTACAAATACAGACGTACATTTGAATGCCATTCGGCTAACCCTGGCATGACACGCAATCCTCTTGCGAAGCAAACTCTGCTGTCACACCCCCCAATAAATCTTGCCCACTCGGGGTTTCTGCATAATCTTTCATTGTGTTCTGTTCAATTTTCTCGGACAATACCTCGGTTTTATTTGATGTCTCGGTTCTCAGATAATACAAGGATTTATTACCCTCTTTCCACGCATTATAATGTACATCATGAAGATATCCCTTATCTACACCTGCCGGGAAGAATACATTAAGTGACTGAGATTGACAAATATACTTAGCTCTCTGTCCTCCAAGACGCATAATAGCATTCTGATCAATCTCTATTGCCGTTTTGAATACATCCTTTTCATGATCGCTTAAAAATTCAAGATGCTGAACCGAACCATTATTCCCAATAATAGAATTCCAAATCGGGTCGTTATTTTGTCCCTTTTCTCCCAATAGCATTTCAAGGTATTTATTCTTGATTAAATGCGAACCTGCTCGAGTTCTATGTACAAAGGCATTTGCTTTAATAGGCTCAACTGATGGCGATGTCCCTGCAATAGAAGATGAATTAGCATTAGGGGCAATTGCTAATAAATTGGCATTACGCCTACCTGTACCTTCCATATCAGGGCATTCCCCGCGTTCTTCCCCTAATATTTCGGACATAGCTACTGCACGATCTTTGATAAGAGAAAATACTTCTTCATTCAATTCAGCAGCTGCTTGCGATTCAAAGGGTATAGATTTCTTCATTAATAAATTATGCCACCCCATAGCTCCGATACCAATACTTCTTTCTTGTGATGCAGAATACTTAGCTTTAGATATTTCATCTGGAGCATTATCAATAAAGTATTGGAGCACATTATCTAAAAAGCAAGTCAGATCCTGTACCAATAGGGAATCTTTCCATTCATCATATTTTTCAAGGTTTAATGAACTTAAACAACATACCGCTGTTCTTTCTTCGTTGGTAGGTAAGGTAATTTCAATGCAAAGATTAGAACCACGTGAGAATAAACCTTTATCCTTTTGTGTTTGAGGATAAGCCTCATTAGCCCTATCAATGAAATAGATATAAGGTTCACCTGTACGATAACGGGTTTCTAGAAGAGTTTCCCATAACTCACGTGCCTTTACGATTTCAGATACTTTCTGTGTCTTAGGATCAATTAGATTCCACGGTAAGTCTTGTTCAACAGCTTCCATAAACACATCGGGTACATTAACCCCATGATGAAGATTTAGACATTTTCTATTAACATCACCAGTAGGTATTCTTAGTGACATGAATTCCATGATATCTGGATGTGATATATCCATGTAGGCTGCATATGACCCTTTGCGAGTTACCCCTTGTTTATATGCTGTCATATCGGCATCAACAGTATGAAGGAATGGAATTGGACCTGGCGCTATATTTGATACAGATCGAACATCGCTCCAATGACCACCAACACCACCGCCTTTAACAGATAACCATCTTAGTTCTGATGTATGATCTATAAGACCTTCGAGTGTATCGGGTACATATCCAAGAAAACATGATATAGGAAGACCTCGCACTTTCTCATCCTTCTCTGGTGCATTGGATAAAATGGGACTGGAGAACATGAACCAGTTATTTATCACATACTTGTAAATTCTCTTAGCGAGGGCCTTGTCTCCTCCCGAGAATGCGTATGATGTTCTTTTGAATGCTTCTTCGGGTTTCTTTTCATACTCCCTCATGTAATAATCCTTGAGAAGTTTCAGGGATTGTTCACTTAGCTCCATTATTTCCCCCGTCTACGGGATTCCATAACACCTCATCCTTGAGCTGTTGAAGAGAACTAGAATATTCGAGATCTTTAACTCTAACTTTAAGTTCGTCGTTTTCTCTTTCTAGGTCTTGAAGTTCTTCTTGTTTATTCATTTCGTGCTCCATCTTATTTAGCGACAGTTAATAAATAATCTTTATATTTATTTTTATCATATTTCGTGAAATATTTTAATAATGAATTATAGTTTTTAACCTTATAATTCATAAGCGGCCATAAATAATGTTCCATCTCCTTATCGAATTTTTCTGAAAAATTTACCATTGAATCTAGAATTGTGAGCGTTTCTATTGACACATTAGTTTGAAGTACCAAGGGAATTTGATTCTTCTCAATTACAAATAAATCGTTGAACGAATCTGCAGTATCCATTAATCTAGAAATATCATTTTTGAAATTGTAAAATAGGCTTTCGGTTTTTCCATTCCAAACTTTCAATTTATCTTCAGACATTTCGGATAAATGCATTCTTGTCACATGATTCTTTGATGTTGATGCATAAATTATGTTAGATAAGATATATTTGAGATATTCAAGGGGTTTGTATTGATTAGACAATCTCTGAAATAATACTCTATCCTTTCTGTTGATATAATGTTCCGATTTATAAAAACATTTATTCTGCTTCAGCATTCTAAGAAAATCAAATTTATCATTACCAAAATGTGCTCTTAGCCCTATGTAGTAATTACAGGCTATCCATTCATTCCAATTTCCGTTCATAATGGTAATTCTGGTTTTTTCTTAACACATCTTAATTTCGACGCTTCGTAATATATTTTCTCCTTTATATTGGGGGTCAACATTTTAACCACAGATTCAATTTCAATTTCATTTTTTTCTGCATACCAAGTTATAGTATCTATAAGACTTAGTGTATGTTCTTCTGATAGGTTTTCAATTGTACGAGAAAATTCTTTCGCCGTCTTTAGCATTACGCTCTCCTTTTCTTCCAGTTCTTCCAGTTCTTCCAGTTCTTTACATTATATATTATATTCGGGGAGTTGTAAACTCTATTTTCCAACTTTCATTTTAGCTATGAGATACGATTTAATAAACCCAGATCTAACAATGTCATTGAGACCGAATTCTATACATTTAAATTCTTCCATCAAATTTAGAATACTGTGTAGAATAGAAAACCCTTCTGCTTCGGAATTTTTAAGGTCTGTTTGATCAATATCCCCAGCAAAGATAATTTTAGAATCTTGTCCAACTCTCGTAATAATAGAATTAAGTTCCCAGAATGTTAAGTTCTGTGATTCATCAACAATTATGATAGAGTTATCAAGGGTAATACCCCTCAGAAATGATGTGCTCAAAAATTGTATAGTTTCCTGTTCAACAAGTCTATTGTACAGGGAAGAAAATTCCGAATCAGATTGTTGCTTGAACATATATTTAACCATATTCTTATATGGAGATTGATATAGCTCGGATTTTTCCTCTATAGTTCCCGGAAGAAAACCGACATCTCTGGTTGGTACAAGAGAACGAACTATATATACTTGTTTCTTAGTTTCCAATGCCTCCTTTAGAGCTAGATATAATGTGATAAACGTTTTCCCTGTTCCGGCAGAACCGAAGAGAAAAAGATTTTTATGTTCTTCATATGCCTTCACAGTTTCTCTTTGTGCATCTGTGATAGGCACTATTTTTATTAAATTTTGTTCCGTGACTGTCATTTTCTTTCTCGATGCCAATTTAATTATCCTTTAGTTAATTTCCATTGTCGCTTTCGGTGACTTCCCTTTAACTTCCCTTAATATATCCTTGAATTCATTTGGTGTATTTTTTAACGGCGAACCAACCCCGGTAACTATTTTGGGTGATCCTATAATTTGAACATATTCTCCAGAGGCAACCAATTCTTCCATTCTAGATATTGGTAAAAATACTTCTGAAGTAATTCCAGTTTTAATTTCTTTTAATGTGTATGTCGGCATTATACTTTACGATATTCTGAGTTCCAATTAAATGCTTCCCTTACCACATTATCCGATAATTTATATTCTTTATATAAACCTTTGTCCTTAGCTAATATTAATAGTTCCGCTTCGCTTTCATGAAGAGACTCTAGCAATTCAATAAACATTTGCTCTCTCTTTGGTTGCTTAAGTGAGGGGTTACCTCCTTTAACGAAATGGTATAATGTTGATATCTCTGTGAAAAGAAACTTATGCGATCCATCCCCAAGTTTATAATCCTTTTTATCGTATGGTACATCCCCTTCTGGTAAAAGCCACCTGATACCTGGGTCATAAGAAGACTTCACTAGTGATCTAAGTTCAGGGGAATCAAATTCTCGGAGAAGTTTAATCTTATTAGCATTAGATCTTTGATTACCAGCTTTCTTTAATATTTCGTGCATTGTGTATTTCATTATATTTCCTTTTTAAAAATTGTCAATTTTAGGTATAAATTCTTTGAATCTATTTTCAATAAAATAATTTAATAATTTCGATTTTTTATGTATTACAGAGTTTGCGTAGCTTTCAAGTATACTATTCTCAATTTCTTTTGGTATTTTATCAAAATCAATTAACAATTCATTTCTCTGAAAATTTCTGAGCATAGTCTCATCACAAAACTCTTTGGGGTCTTTACCAAACCAAGAGTCTAATTTCTTTTTGGTAATTGGTGCCTGTCTTCCTCCTTCGACAAAAATATTATCTGCAGATAGAAAGTTTGGTATACCGTCTCCCTTATCACCCCTGATAATATGTTCTCTCAGATAATTAGAAGGAGACCCATCCGGTTTAACTTGCTTTTTAGTAATAGGGGAATATTGTGATATCCAATTATATCTCTGAAGTTGAAAATAATCTTTGTCCGAAGATATGATGAGACTTTTATCTTGGATATGTTTAGATAAAATACCTATAACATCATCTGCCTCAGCATTTTCAACTTCAATACACTTGAAGGGGAAATAATTATTTAAATCCAATTTAGTTGCATCTATGACTTTAAATATAGCTGGCCAATCTATTTTGGTTTCCTCTTTTCTTGCTTTCCTGCGACTTGCTTTGTAATATTCAAATACAGTTCTTCTCCAGTTCTTCTTTGAATCAAAACATAATATCATATCACCATATTTTCCTTTATTCTTCATGTAAGATAAAAGGGAAGAATAAATCATGAATTTATATTTATTTTCATCTAGCTCATCATTATAAGACAGATATACCATTGCATTGGAAATAAACATCTGACTCGCATCAATATAGATCATATCATTCCTCTATAATTTCATCAACATCTAAATTATCACTGCTACAAAACGGGCAGTGTTTAATTGTATATACTACTGGATCAAGTGAATGCGATATTTTAAAACTAGCATCGCAAGAATCACAGAGATAGTAGCTATTTAAATCCTCCATTATATTCTCTTCCATTCCGTTAATTTTAATTTAGCTCTCATTCCACAATATATATTATCATTTATAATATTCTGAATTTTAGTATCATTTAATATATATTCATTTATATCTTTACCAATTATTTCATGGGGTATTAAAGAGATCCTAAATCCGAGATTAATAAATTTTTCAATATTATTAATAATAGTTTTATTTCTTGGTTCCTTGTCGGGTATTAAAATACATTTTTCTTTCGGTGCAACAGACTCCACTCGCGATAAATTTGAATTATTTACAGCAATTGAATTTTCGAGGAACATAGAATCTATAGCGCCTTCTACAATATATATATCCTTTTTTAAATCGACTTCGCGAAGTCCGTAGAAAAGTTGTTCCTCTGTGTAAGAAACATTTGCATATCTTAATCCACTCGGATTCAGAGCTCTTCCAGTAAATCCAATCAATTTGCCCTCCATATTATAATATGGAATAATAAGTCTTTCATCTTTTATATTTGATTTGGGATCCAATTTATTAAACTTGTCTATATAGAAAAGCGAATCATATTTTTTCTTGGGGATTTTTCTCGACTCGACATATTTTATAGCGATATGATTTGAGGGGAGTTCAGTCAAAGAAATCGCAGACTTTTTGAGAGGGTTCGTATTGAATATGGGTTTCGAGAATTTAAATTCCTCAATGATAGGTTTCCTAACATCCTCCGTGGATTTAAATTTTTCGAAATAATATTCCCTCGAAAGATTGGTATCAATCTCATTGATAAGGGAATAAAGGGATTTGGATATGTTACAATTATGACAGTAATAGAACGATTCTTGCTTTTTTTCTATGATCCATCCCCGAGCCTTGGTTTGAGATTTCTGGGAATCCCCACAAAAAGGACAGCGAAAATTGTACTCCGTCATAGATTTTTTCTTAAATCTATTGAGTCGGGGTGATAAGAGATTGATATATTTTAGATCAACATAATTCATAATGTAATTATACCATAAAAACTTCTAATTGTATAATAAAAGTGATTTAAAACTGTATATAAATCAATGGGTTAAAACCCCTATATTCAATCTATACGTAATTTTCTTGTGATTAAGGTGATTATAGGGGACCAATCACCTTAATTGTAAAACTAGAGCATATAGCAGGTTTTACGGAAAAAGAACAGACTTCACAACCTCAACAAATCCAACAGACTGCAGTAGATATGCCAAAGCACCGCCATACGCAAGCCATTTGAGTTGTATCAAAGTCAGATTAATAGAAGCTATAGACTCTGCCATTTTAACGGTGGAATCATGAAGCTCTTCGATATCTTCTTCGTGTTGCTCTAATATCCATTCGTGTCGATCCATCCTTCTATCTGGACAAGTCGTTTCACTTTTCTTGTCTGTCATTTTAATCGGTCTCGTTTTCGCCAGCGTCCCAATTTTTATCAACCCAATTAAAAAATTTCACTCTTTCTTTATCGTTTAAATCTTCAATATCTTTTATTTTAAATTTTTTCATTGCTTTCTTGAAGAAAACTTCGTATTCTTCTTCATTGACAACTTCTTCTTTTATACCCCATTTTGCCAATTTAGCCTTGAGAAGTTTTTCTTGTTCTTTGAGTTTACGTTCTTTGATGCGCTTCATAACAGATTTGAAATTTTTAGATCTACCATCAAACTTCATTACATTATCTTTCTTCGCAATATGCCCATCACCCATATTATTTGTTGGTGCATCTTCCGTTACATCTTTATCCATGTTCTCTTCCTCTAATAAGCATAATGCTTCTGTTAATGTTAATTGTTCTGTTAGTTCGCCAATACCGCTAAAATCTCTATTAGACTCTAAATATTCGACTAATATGTTATATTCGTCTTCCCTCATATGCTCTTTCAATAGGAATAATGCTGCAGCATAAGTTCCGAGTTTAGATTTAACCAAAGGGATCTTGGATAAAATTCTTTTGAAATTGAATACCATTCTATGAAGCATGGTATACGCATTCTTTTCTTCCGAAGAAGTAACTTTCTTCTCTTTTATTCTTTTCCCCTCTCCATTAATTATACCGAGTTTAAATGCCTCTTGATCTTCCCACGGTATAGTAAGAATTCGGAGAAACCGATATGTTGCAAATAAATCAATATATTTGCCTTCTGTTATAGTATTCATATTTTCTCCAATTCCTGTAAAATATCATAATCGGGAACAATTGAAACCATTTCATCTGGACTTAAATATCCAAGATATATCAAAATTGATTTCAATTTACCCCAATGCTTAGGGTTTGTGTGATAAAATAATAAAGCTCTAACACCCTCGGTTGAAAATGTATTTTGGAGAATTATAATGGTATTTAATATTAACCTGTGATTAATATTTGCCGAATTTAAAAGTTTATTCATCAATTTAAACTTTTTATAATCTTCTTCAAATTCATCTTCACCTCTTAAAGATGGGTTAGAATAATGTTTAATAGCAAACATCACAACATTTTTGCTATTTAAATTCTCAAACATTATATTATAGTAGCACCATTATTTGAAATAATCGCCCAACCAGATGCAGTATAAAGTAATAAGACGGAATCCCCGACAGAATCAAATACCATCGATGTACCGTTAATAAAGCTAGTAGGTGTTATAGTAACATCACCCCCTGCATCAACAGTCATTACAATAAATTTCAATTGTCCAGTACCGCCGTTAGCTAATGTTCCGGTTATATTCGATGCTCCACTGCTGATTAAACTAATTACCTTATCTATATCCATTACACCAGAAGAAGTTATAGTTTCTGGTGTTTGAGCTAAATTTAATAATCCTGGAATATTCTCAAAAAGATTACCGATACTTAATTTTTTATTTACTGGAGATCCACTTGGATCATCTATAACATGAAGTAAATCTACAGTAGAAACGGTAGTACCAATGTCAGTTAATTGTGTGATTTTTTTATTTGCCATCTTTTAAACCCTCCCGGGAATTGTTATGCTGGAACTCAGCTCAAATTGACGAATTAATCCTCTACCGGAGCTTCGGATTTTTTCTGGTTTTTCTTCGATACTGATAAATCAAGAGATTTATCAGATACGTATAATTCACCGGTTACGGGATCTTTCCATCCTTCTTTAGTTGCTACTGCGTTTGAACACCAAAATGGTGCAGTTTGTTTAGACATAAGTTTCTCCTTTCGTACACTTGTATTATTTATTTATAATGGCTTTGAAGCCTATTCTACTTCTAGAGGGAGCAGTTGCTCCGTGACCCCAAGAGAATTCGAATTTCATATTCTTAAATTTGGCGTATTTAAACCTAAGTTTACCGGGTAGAGCATCAGCGTTTAATTGGAGTATCGATATCCTAGCTAGCATGCTTGATAAAATTTCAGTATACTCCTTCGAATTCAAAACTTGTAGTAAAGCTTTTGTTAAAGGCGCGATAATAATACCCTCTGGTTGAGTCAGTCTGTCATCATCATATTTTTTCCAAGTAGCGTCAGATATTTTATATTTCGTCATTTTAAAAAATTTAGACAGCAATACCTTTAATTCCTTTGAATTTTTTTGTTTTAACCAAGCCCTTAACACTGTAGAATCGACAACCTTAGTTCCGGTTACGCGATATAATTCTTTAATTGGAGCAGTATTCAAGTGCCCATGTGCTTGTATCGAGGATTCTAGAACTGGCGCCATTATTATCATTTTTAGAATAGTTATAAGTTTTTCTTCAGTTGGGTTTAAACCCTTTGCGGCTATGATTTTATCCATAATACCGTCAAGGTTTGTTATTGACGCTGAAGACCCCTGACCAGATTTAACCGATATTGGATACCTAATGCTACCCCTAATTCCATAAAAATCCAGTAGAGGTTCATTAATCGCTGAGGGAAATAAAACTTTACTAAACCCGATATTAGACATTGCCCAAATAGCAGCGCATGATTCCCCGAAATTCGCTGAAATAGTTTTAAGTTCTTTAGGATTAAAGGGTGATTTAGAAGGAACGGGTATATCATTTCCCTTTGTCTGCGAGAGAGTTAATAATTCTATTAAATATGAAGTTTGGGAAGTATTAAGTCCCATTTCCAGCTTAAGTTTATTAATCTTCTTTTTAACTATAGTTATGAGAGCTTTTGCTGTTAATTCTTGTCCTGTAACACCAAGATGGTCTGGTGTTAAGTCTTTGCCTCCTACAATATTATCAATCACATTTCGCAAAACAATATAGACTGATCCAATTTCAGACGTCGCTTTGTACGTATTATATTTGCTAGATCTAGATTCGCGGTCTCCAGCGAGACTAACCTTATAGCCAAGCGGTGATAGTTTTTCTTCTAACCCCTCTGATGGATTCAGCTTCAATCGAATATGAAATCCGCCATTTTTGTAGGAGTTAGTTATTTGATAGGAAGGAAGTTTTGATTTTATATCCGATAATATATCAGATTCAATATCAGTCATCTTTGAACGAGATTCAATTAACTTGATCCATTCGTTAAATGATTTTATATTCATTTCACCTTTAAGAATATCGAATAATTCTTGACCCTTTTTAAATCGAGGTGGAAGACCTTTCTTAAATAATTCAAAATCATTACTTGATACTGCCGCTCTCATTTTGGAAGCGGACATACCCTCAACACCTTCGGCATCTGGGTCACGATCCCCTGCAGAGACAACATCCACCTTTTTAAAATCATAGAATCCGTGCCTCTTTCCATCAACCCCATTATATTTAAGAATAAGTTTTTTGAAGTCAGAGATTCTGTCAGAACCAACAACCATTTTTACTTCCTCATATCCTTCATCATAAAACTTAACCAAAATATCAAATACATTAGTTACAGATTCATCCATAATATAAAGGGAATGTTTCGGGAACATTAATCTAGAATACTTCACCTTATCTTTGAATGAGAGGGGATTCTTTTTCTTATCGTGGGACTTGGAAAGATATAATCTATATCCACCAGATCCAGAATTCTTTTTCAGAGCATCTAATAATTTACCATGACCTGTGGTCGGTGGGTTTAATCTTCCAAATGAAAATGTTATATTTTTCATTACTTATTCCTTTTATTACCTATGGAGTCACCATACGCAACAGCCAAAGGAAGTAATTTAAGAAGGGGTAGATTGATTTTCAGGACATTGAGTTTCATATTCCTATCTAATAATATAGCAGACAGAAATCTATGATGACCGTCAATAATACGATTATCAGATGATACGATTAATATTTTAGAATTTAATAGTTTAATGGTCCCGTCGACGCCATTCCTGGCTATAGTACCCAGACCCTTATCAAAATATATTTGATCTTGAATTGGGGTTAAATCCTTTGCTGCGATCTTATCTCTTGTGACACTTACAACGTCATCTTTTTTATTACCATCATTCTTTTTTAATCCCGCCTCTAAAAATTTATTAGCTTTATCCCCAGACAGACCTTCGGGGAATGGATTCGCTTGATTGGTGTCTTTGGAAAATGGTTTAGTTATATCAAGTTTACCCTGACTCAATCTCTTTTGAAATTTATCAACATCCTTCGAGGTTATAACCGGCATATCCTTTCTTTTGGTAGAACCTTTATATGCGAGTTTTTGTGCTAGGATATAGTTTTCATCAAAATCCGGAATATCTTTATCTAGTGTTGGGAATTTAGATAATGCATATTCTCTTGCATCTTCAAGCGAAGTGGTGATAACTTCCAATTGGCCAGCTGAAGCACCTCCCCCTTCCATCAACATAACAGCTATTAAGTAATTCTTAAATCCCTTCATTTTTCCCAGCCCTTAATTATATTTGGATTAAAATTATTCGAAGAAAATTCCATGCGATCTACGAGTTTGACAGCATTGCCATCTCTATTAATAGCAACATATCCCTCAGTACCCGTAACCTTAAATCCATTTTTAGTTTTTACAAATGTTGATATACTAGAAACTCTATTCATTTTAGAGATAAGTATTTCCTTAGCATCAACTAAATAATTTTGAAGTTCGAACATTAATCTTAAATTAGTTTTATTGGAAGGGGAAAAGAACTCTAGAGTTTTATCCCGTGCCGCTGTCTTTCTCTCCTTACCCTTCGCTGACTTGAGTTTATCAATCTGTTTTTGATACCTCTCATTTATCCAATCTATTAGGTCAGATGTATGCTTCTTGGGGTCGGTAATGCGTTCTTGACTTCTGACCTTGGTATTGTTAAATGTATTGATGAGAAGATTAATTTCAGAATCCTGAGCAACTAATTTTAATGTTGTGGAGGAGATTTTTCTGAATATTTTACCTGCAGAAGATAGATGTGAAGTAACCAAATCCGTTTCGTCCTTGGTCATTGTGGCAGTACCACTTAAATCATCTAGATCAGCAGTTCTCATCCAAACCGATTTAGTTTTATTTAACTTTGATATATCAATCAAGAAAGATGCTGACATATCTTCAAAAGAAGATCCTGTATATTCTGTGTGCCAAACAACACCTATTTTAGATTGAAGAAGTGGATCAGCTTGATCAAATGGAACTGCATATACTATAGTATTTGGATGAAATGTAATATACGAATCACCATCAATTCTCTCTTTTTTGAGATCGGATTTGGTAAACATAATATCACCTTGAAGAACACCTTTGATATTGAGTTTCTTCAATTCTGTATATGCAATTTTTAATTTGGCAGATAAATCCCCAGAAGTATCATCATCAATATCAGAATGTGATTTATAAACTTTGGGATTCTTATTAAAGATCCCTTTCTTTGCTACAAAAAACTCACCATCACTAGGATCTATTCCAGCGAACACAGCAGGCGCTCCATCCCATTTTACTGTTACAGAATGAGATGTATTTGAATCACCCTTCAACATATCTCTCAGGGATCTAAGGGCATTAATAGCATCGCGCGTACCATCAACCCCACCATCAAGAACTAAATCCTCAATATGAGTCATATGGGTGTTCTTTGCTTCTTTCAAGTGTGATTTAAATGACAACATTATTTTTCCATATTGGCCTTAACTCTCGCGAGTTCTTGCTTCTTAACAGCCTTCATGAGCTTTTTAGATAATTTTTCAATCGCGCTTTTCTTTTTGGCAAGTTTCTTTTCAATATTACTTTTCTCTTGATCCGATAAATCATTCCACGATTTATCACCAATTAATTTATTTGCAAAAACTTCCTTAGCCTTTTTGTGAGCTTTAGATTTAATTTTTTCAGGTGAAGCTATCTTTAATGCTGATCGGGCTTTCTTCAATTTTGTGGAAGATTTCTTAGCCAGTTTTGCCATGTTGCGAGACATCTTCCTTCTCGTTTCTCTAGATATAACTTCATCTAATTCAGATTCAGACATAGTATTGTTTCCTATTAATATCTAGATCTAGTTTTTTTGAGTCGGCGACTTCTCTCTTTATCTATTTTGATAGATCCCTTAGCAATCTTCTCTCTACGTTTTTTAGCTTTAATTGCTGCTTTTTTACCACCTGCAGTTTTTGCATATTTCTTACGTTTTTTAGCATCAGATACCCTATCGGCGACAGTTTTCTTTTTAGGTAATTCCTTTTCTTCTAATGATTTGATTAACTCAGAATAAGTTAACATACCAAACTCCTATAATTATTATACTAAACTATTTATAATAATTAAAAGTTTATATAACAAATCCTGAGTATTGAGATTTTTCTTTTTGTGAATTAGATTGGGTCGAAACTAAACCGTCCTGTGCCTTAGCCTCCAGATCATAGAGTCTCATTTTCGAGCGATCAATTCCAACAGTAAACCTTTTATAATAGGATACATCATTATATCTATTTTTCAATTGTTTGATCATAATCTGATTCATTTCTTCCAGATCCTCTGTTGATATGAGAGCTAACATGAGATCAACTGTAGCAGGAAGTCCAAACGATTCTGCAGTATTAGTTAGATCGATATCCGCATCACCAGCACCAGATCTGTTAACTTGTGTTGCAGTAACGATAGGAAGATTTTGCATAACAGAAAGTCCTCTAAGTTCCTCTGCAATGCTCTTAATAATCGTATATGAATTATGATTAGACCCTGCCTTGAATCTCTTAGATGTGCAGAGATTTATATAATCCACAAAAATAATATCAGGTTTAAATGATTTCTTTATCCTAAGTTCATCTAGAAGATGTTCAAAATGACCAGCATGAGCAGAGGATGTCGGATATTCTTTGACAATTAATTTACCTCTACATTTCTTTTTAACCTTATCTATCCTTGCATCGAACTCAAATTTATTAAGTTTAGGAACATCTACTATACTAACATCCATTAAATTAGCATCGATTCTTTCTGCGATTCTTTCTTCGGACATTTCTAAGGTTATATACAATACATTAGATCCTACTTCCATGGCTGCAGCTGCCTGATGACACATGACCAGAGATTTACCAACACCAGTTCCAGACATCCAGCATAGGAGTGATTTATTAGGTAGACCCCCCTTCGTAATTTTATTAAGAATATCTATATCAAATGGTATTTTTTCTTCTTTTCTGTGATAGAAATCGAATCTATCTTCTGCAGAATCATAGTAATCATGCCCAACATTAGAATCAAAAGAAACCGATAGAGCATCAGATAATATAGAAGGTAATGCATCTGGTGTTAAATCTTTCTCTTTACCATCAATAATAGAAATGGATTTCAGTACTGCATTATATACAGATCTATCTTTACAGAATTGCTCTGTCTCATTAACCAACCAGTCTACATCAACTTCAGATGGAGAAATAGAATTGATATGATCTATTAATTTGGAATGTACATCATCAGTTATATTATTTCTTTTATTAATTCCTATGATCAGAGCTTCTTTGGATGGAATATTTGAATATTCACCTACATAATTATGGATTTCCTTAAATATTTCCCTTTCTATATTTCCTTGGAAATATTCTTCCCTAATAAAAGGTATTACCTTTCTAAGAAATACCTCATTCGTTATCAGGTTTTTGATTATCGTTTCTTCTATCATCTTTGCTCATACTCTTATCAATTTCTTGTACAAGGACATCCCCCATTATACATTCAAATTCTTCGGAATCTTTATAATCTTTGTTATTAGGATTATTAAGAACCTCAAAATCAAATGTTAAAACAGGTGGATCATCCTCAGAGAATCTAACATCGCCATATATATAAATTATATCATCAAAATTCCCACCCCTTAGTTTAATACCAGTTCTATCTGGCACATTTTCATTTTCAACATACGAATATTCTTGTTTCATTTATATTATACCATTTTTTCGAATCACTGTAAACTAATGAAGGAAAAATTTGTGTGGGCAGTCGTTTTTTAGATTTAAAATTTCGACGGATTTTTGCGATACAGGTTCCTTAATACCCTTTCGTTCTCTCCACATCAATTCTAACTTATAACCAAATAATTTAAAATCTTCATACTTGATACACAGCATCCACCCTGTGTTTTTATCATCCTCGTTCCTTTCTGGTAATGACAATATTCCTTTTACTTTAGTATATTTCATATTTTACCTCTTTCCAGATTGCATTCTACCAAATTCTGATAGTCGAACCCAATCGTGTTTAACATCATCCGTAAAATGATGATGTATTAATAATACAAATACCCAGAGAACTAATAGAAATATTATTAGTATCCCTGCTGCGTACATGATTATTTTTTTGATAACTAATCCAGCATTTGTATATACCCTATAGAGAATTTTTCCTCTACATATTCTGAGAAATTTGTATCTTCAAAGATTGGTTTCCAAAACTCCTCATTGAGGGTATCCTTTTCTCTGAAATTTTTATCATCTGTTACTGTTGGTCGAGTATACCAGCCAACCTTGGGTTTAGTTACAAACCCAGATTCAACTGCGACTTCTAGGAGACCCGAATATTTTTGAATACCCCCTTCCCATGATACCGATATAGGTATTTTAGATTTTTCTTTAACGAATCTGGATTTCTCAACATTAATGATAAAATCATAACCTATAATTTCTTTACCGACTTTATCTTGGCGACGACCTATGATCCAAACTGTATTTGCTGAATATGTTATTCCGGTACCACCAGAAACTACCTGTTTTGAAAACATTTCCTGTGTTTCGTAGGTATGATTAACAGTAATCATAGGAATATCATTCAGTGTAAGATATGGAGTAGCCATACGAAATAATGACTTCATTTGCTTTGCTCTAGTCATATCTGCAACAGACTTAGAATCTTTTGCATCATCAATTTCTTTTTTGGATGCAAGATTACCGATAGAATCGATCATAACAAACACTTTGTCAGACGGGGTAATCTCTTCCAAGTGGGTTATAAGGTCGAATTTTAGTTCTTCAATATTTTTAATAGGAATATGAAGAACTCTATTCATATCAATACCAAACGAATCCCAATATGCTTGAGGTGATCCAAATTCAGAATCATAAAATAATGTTATGGAATCAGGAAATTTATCCTGATATGCCTTGAGCATCAAAAGACCAAAGGAGGTTTTATAATTTTTAGAAGGACCAGCAATCACAGTGAGTCCAGAAGTAATACCACCATCAAATTTTCCTGATAATGCAACATTGATCATAGGAACTGCAGTTGAGATTGGTTCGCTTTGATTTAATATTTTGGACTCTGACATAATTGATGCCAGTTTTATTTTGGATGTAGATTTCATTCTCTCAAGTAAACTCATCAATATTTACCCCGTGACTTTGAGATTTTGTATATGCCATGTTCCACCAGCACCAGATTTAAACACCAAACGGACTAGTTCAGCAGAAACAATCTCTACTATTTTAGCTTGTTCTGAACTCTTGAATTGATAAAGCTCATCATATTTTAATGAAACGATATCCCCTATTCTAGTACCCCATTTTTCAAAAAAGGTTCTTTCCATCTCTTCCCTTTTTTCTTGTAGTTTCTTTTCTGCATCCAGATCTTTCATGTCTTGTAAATTCATGTAAAAAATTCCTCCAATGTATTTCTTTTTTCGGGTGTCCAATTAATAATTTTTAACATATTATCAACTGGCATTAAAAATGCTTTCTCGAATTGAAGATCATAATCTATATATTCAGATAACTCAAGTTCTCTAGGAAGAACAGAAGGAACCGAAATTACATTAGATTTTATAGGATTAGGCATTTTAAGATAACAAAATTTAATCTTAGTCCCATTCTCTATATATTCGTATTTAGAATCTAATCCTAGTATTCTTACATATTCATTATATAATATTGAACCTCGTACATGTATAGGGGTTCCTTTTTTAAATAATGTGGTATTATCATAAAATTTATCCAAATTGTTAGCAGTCCTAGGGAATGCGATATCTATGTAATCTGCCTTTGCAAATTCGAGTTTAAAATTGGAATAATATTCTTGTGCCTCCTTCTCTGTACCATTTAAAATAATTTTAATAAATTCCTTTAGAGCTGTTCGGCATATAGGTGGTGTTGAACTTTTAATAGCCTCAATACCCATCATTTTAATTTTAGGGGTTTTATATCTAACCCCTTCATTATCAATGACATTCATAATATATCTTTTTTTGGCAAAGAACACGGTTGAATCAGCAATTGCCTCTCGATCCATAAACATTTTCTGATCATAGGCATTCGTATAATCTGCAAGATCTTGATACGATTCATCAATTAATTTTCGGAATTGATTAGATCCTATTGCATCAAGAAAATTAACTTTCTCCTCAACAGTCCGGGTTGATTCAAATAATTTAGAAACAAGTGAATCGAATGTTACATAAACTGAATCCGTATCAGAAGCAATTATATAATCAACATCCCCTGTTAACATTATTTTGTTCATGTATTTATTAATAGTACGTTCGATCCATCGAATACTTAATTGCCCTGCTGTTGTAATGGATTCTGCCATATTAACATCGAAATGACGAAAATATTTATTCCCAAGAGCACCATATAAAGAATTTAGAAGAATTTTAAGAGCCATTTGTTCAACATAAAGTTTCTCTTCGAGGTCTTTGTTTCCTTCCCTTTGAGCCAGGATCATTTTGCTCTTTACTGTTTTTCTTGTCGTGAAAAATTGATCCATTAATTCTGGAATAAAACCCCGGACTTTAGTAGAATAGGTCATTCCGTTTGGGGTTATAGTGTAATCTCCCAAATCAAATACGTTGGTTTTATCCAACATAGAATCAATCGACACATTAGGAATACGAGATTGAATGGTTTCCGGTGAAATATTATACTGCATAATTAGATGAGGATACAGCGAAGCAAGGTCAAATGACATTACCCAAGAATGTCTTCCTGTTTGGGTTTCTTTAACATATCCACCAACAAAATCCCGGAACTCAGATTCCTTATTAGATCCAACAACAATATTTTTCTTTATAAGATGATTATAGCATATTACGTCCCAAACCTTTAATGTCCCAAGGACATCTACATAATTAGATTTAGCTTTATACGTCATCATGTAAACCAAATCCAGGAGTTTGAGTTTATCATCAAGTCTTCTGACTAGCTCAGTATCCTTTATATTATAATCTATAAAGAGTTCATAATTTTTCTCATATAAATTAAAAAGGTTTTCATATTCAGAATAATCAAGTTTCTTTTCCTCTAGTTCTTCGAATGATATGTTATTAAGGGAATATGATTCTCTATTTACAAATGTAAATTTTTTATATAGAGAGACATAATCTAGATTAGATATACCGAGTATATCATAGGTTTGCTGTTCTCTACCAAAAGAGGTATTAACTCTTTTCTCTCTTATAATCCCCCATGGACTTAATTTTTGGGCAAAATCGAAAGAAATGATTTTTGATATTCTGTTGACGATATAAGGAACATCAAAGAATTCAATATTCCATCCGGTGATAACATCAGGTTTAATAAATTCCCAAAGATTTACAAATTTCGTTAGGAGATCCTTTTCATCTTCGCATTTAATATATTTAGAATTATCCCTTTTCGATGTATAATCCCCTGTACCAAATGTGAAATAATCATTATTATATTCTATGGTAATGGCATTGATTTCACCATTAGCCTTTTCTGGGTATGGAAACCCACCCTCGGGTGGTTGCATGGTTTCAATATCGAAATTGAGTACCCGGATATCTTCGGCATTAAATTCAATATCATCTTCCCAGTTCTCAGCTATATATTTGTACTGATTCGGAAAATCCCCGTATACAGGGAATACATCTTTGAATTGATTAAAATACTCACGAGATTTCTTAATGGTTTTAAATTCTTTTTTTATTAAAGATTTTTCCCCACTTAGATCTTTATATGATCCTTCCCCCTCAATCCAAAGAGATGGTTTGTATCTTATTTTTCGGAAATATTGTTTACCAGAATCGTATCCTCTGGTATAAATCATTCCGTTTTGTTGAATAGTATTTGTATAAAAACAATTCATGAAGAACCCTCAATTTGTAGATCATAATAACATTATATATTAAATTCCGGGAATTGTAAACTTTATGACAGAATTTGTGATTTTGGTGCGTATATTTTAGAATACATAGACGAATAAGAAGAAAGAATATCTTCTGTTGGGGCGGCAGAAGTTACAACAAAATCATTCGGAATTGTGAATTCTGTATTTGTTGAATACGGCATCCATGGAGATAATGCCATTTGCATTGCACCATCATCATTTCTACCAACTGGCATAACTACGGCAGGATTTTCCACCACATAGTTATCATCAACTTCAGTAATAACATCACATAAAATATCTTCACCACTTCTCAATCTTAAAATCTCAATACTCATTTAATTCCTCCTATATTATATTTCGCTATTAATTCCCACTTATCTTTATCTTTGTGAGAAATAACCTTAATTTGGTTCATTGGTGCTAGGTTTCCTAGCTCATGTTTAACTTTCAGGAGACCCCAATCTGATAATAATTTAGCAATAGCATTTCTTCTCTCGAGATCGTTATCTGATATATCAGTAGGTTTACCATCAAGTTTAAATAATTCCTTAAAATGAACAAGGTAATATTTATTTTGTTTATGAAGGATATGGCAAGACTGATAAAGTTTATTATCTTTTCGGGATGCCACACCAATCCTTGTCAATGTCTCTTTAATTTTCAGAAAATCATCAGCTTGTCCGAAAGAGATTTCTAATAATGAATCTATGTCACTCATAATATTTAGTCCGTTATAAAATATTGATATTTATAAAATCAAGTTCCACCCTTGTATAAGAATTTTTTGATTTCAGTGAGATGATCAATAGATAACAAATCAAGTACGGCCTTAGCTTTTTTATCGGAATAATTATAATATTCTTTTATTGCAGAAATATTATCATCCTCTACAGATTTTAACCATGGTGCATATCGTCTCTTCTTTTTGATCACCTTCAAGTAGTATTTATATTGAATATCTTTATCAAGAAAATGGAATCTATTTAACTCGTTGGCAAAAAATAATGTATCAATATTTGCAGACATACATTTATTAATGATAAATGGAGAATATTGGTCGATATACTCAGACAAATCTGTTTTATTAGAATTAACGGAATTGAGCCAATCTGATAATTTTAATTTCATTTGAATTCACATCTAAGCATAATTTCTGTTAGAGCTGCAAGAATATTAATCTCAGGATCAGCAACAAATGCAGACTTATATTGATATTCAGCTATGATAACAACTGCTTCTGGAATAGATGGCGGTTTTAAATAATCATAGAGAGAATCATAAACCAATCTATAGATGGCATCGCTTTCATTATCAATATTATCTACAACCCATTTTCTAACATTAGTAAATTCCTTCCTCGAAAGAAACCCAATGAGTTCGTTAATTTGAATTGAATTTGTCGATAAAATACCAGAGTTTATTCCACCAGAACTTGAATACCTTTGAAGTTCATTAATAAGTCTTCTGAAATCTGGAAAGAATTTCATTATGAGTTGAACCAGAACTTCTTTATCATACTTAACAGATTCAGCGGTTAATATATACTCAATACGGTTAAGAAGTTTAAGAGCTAAGGTGGGTTTATTTGAGGGTGTAATCGAAAAATCAATTACAGAACATCTAGAATGTATCGGCTCAATAAGTTTATTTTTATAATTACACGTTAATATAAATCTACAGTTTCTATAAAATTCTTCAAATACACCACGAATAGCCTTTTGAGCCTCTGGTGTCATTGAGTCAGCTTCATCGAGAATAATAACTTTACCAGTGGAAGAAAACGATTTTGTTGATGCAAATTGTTTTACTTTATTTCGAATGGTATCAATACCTCGTTCATCCGAGGCGTTAATCATCACAAAATCCGCACCAATCTCGTTACACAGTATTTTCGCTATGGTGGTTTTGCCTATACCAGCAGAACCCGTCAGCATAAGATGTGGTATTTCTTTATTTTTAATAAACCCCTCGAATATTTTAGAAGATGATTCTTCCAATATACATTCCGGAATTTTGGTTGGTCTATATTTTTCTACCCATAAAAAATTATTACTCATTCACTCACCTCATAATATTATTTTAAATCTATCACCATATAATAAATTGCTAGAGGAATTGCCATTCCCACTATTATCGGGATCACCAGAATAGCTACTATATAATTCGATACATTAACATTCTCAGAGTTCATGGAAGACCATCTCATCATAGTATTTTTCCTATATGGTTTGAGTTTCCATAGTTTTACCTTATTCTTATATTTTTCTATTTTCCCGTCGGTATATTTTTCTATCTCGTATGATCTTCCATTTGAATATCTATAGAGATTATATCCAAAGAGAAGACATACTAATATAGCTACTCCAAATATACCAGAACTTAATAATAATATTGATGTGTATAATGATAACAATTAATTTTCCGTTGTAACCCAATAAGTGACATTCTCACTATCAAATTTAGCAATTCCCTCTTTCGAAATTGATAAGGTATAATCGTTTGGAATCATTTTAAGATTTTCATACTTAAAATAAAATTCATATTCTGTAGTTGAATCGACATTATCAATTACCGTGAGATGTGAATTTTTATTACCATCTTTCTTATCAATAACACCAAAGGTTGTGGTAATCCCATCGGATTTTAAAACAATGTCAGACAGCTGAAGAACGGCGGCAGACTTCACTGTATCGGATAACAGATCCTTTGGTAGTTTGATAGATACAAAAAAATCTTCAATATCGATTGTTTTGTCCGATACTGTTAAAATGTTTTTTGCTGCAAAATGAAAACGAACTACCGTATTCGCTTTATCTTTCCATGAAATATCAACATAATCATCGGAGAAGTCGATACATGGTGATCTATATAAAGATAGAACAGAAAGGAATTCTGATAAATCATATATACCAAATTCTGGAAGATCTTCTTCAATAGCAGAATTGGCTAATATATTTTTCATGGGAGAGACGGTTTTGATTTTCCCCCCACCTGAATAATAAAAATTCGAATTGATAGTCGCAAAGTTTTTTAAGACTTCAAGAGTCTTTTTTGATAAATTCATTCATTTCACCTCTTTTTAAATATAATTCAATTATACAACATTAATGCATGGTTGTAAACTTTATTGATGTGTGTGTCCGTCAGAGCTATGAGCATTCCCAGAAGGAAAAGTCGCACAATAGGATATGTCAGGAGTGTGATTCAAGCACCTTTTAAATTCTGTATAATAATTCATAAATATAACAAATAATACAATATACAATAATAATTTCATAATAATCTTCCCATCGCTATTGTGCGATTAATTTTCTATTTAATATCCATAGTTCTTCGTTTTTTGTTTTCTGGTATAATTTTCTCGAGGTCGATATATAACATACCATTTTCCATCTTGACTGATGATATCTCTATATTTTCAGAAATTTTAAAAACTCTTTCAAATTTACGTTTTGATATACCACGATGAAGATATTCTACAGATTTCTCATTGTTTTTTAATTCTGGCTGATCTTTAGATTTAACGATAACATTCGAATCATAATATTCAACCTGAATTTCATCTTTAGCGAAACCAGCGAGTGCCAGTTCAATAACATACATATCATCGGTTTTTTCTACGATATTATATGGAGGATATTTGGGTTGATTTAGATTGGAAATGTTTTCAAGTTCATGAAAAACCTTATCCATCCCAACAGAGAATTGGTTGTAGGGAAATCCTAAAAGTGGTCTAGTAAATTCGTTTAGCATAGTAGCTCCTTATTAAGCAAGTTGTAATGACCAATATTGGTCGGCGTAATCCCTTTCGGCAATTACTTTATTATTTATAACACTTACACAAACCTATATGTAAATGTTATTAATAAATACGTCATTAACATAACCATGAATATGAATGTTAATAATAAATTTCTCATATATCTTCTATTCCTATCTTATGTTAATGATACATCATCATAATAACCTGATTTTTCAGCTGTTTCTTCTAGGGAAGTATTATTTTCTTTTTCAATATTAGCCGAAGCATCGAACTTGGTATATAACTCTTTGAAGGTGTTTTTAGTATCTTCATCAAAACGAGAAATAGCTAAATCGATTGACTTCATACGATCACCGAAAATAGCGAAGGTTTGAACAATGTGAGCTAAACGACGGGTTGAGATAACATCATCAACACCTTCATCATAGAAGGTTTTACGAATACCATCTGCCCATGAGACCAGAAGTTTAGCAAATTCTTCATCAACTGAACCAAAGGCCTTCATGTGATTCATAATGATTTTCTCTTCTGTTGCCGCCGGGGCAAAAGGTTGTTCAATGGTAATGGAAAATCTCTCGAGGAATGCTTCATCAATAATAGTAGCGGCTGAGAATTTACCAGACTCTGAACCTTGACCTTTAGTATTAGCAGTAGCAATAACATTGAAACCTGGTTTGGGTTCGATAAGCTCACCAGTTTTTTTAATAACAATTGGTTTACCTTCAAGAACACCTTGAAGAGCCATAATCTTATTAGAACCGCGATCGATCTCATCAATCAAGAGGACTGCACCAAGTTCCATAGCCTTAACAATAGGTCCTTTCTCAAAAACTGTTTCACCATCAACAAGACGAAAACCACCAATTAAATCATCTTGATCCGTTTCTGGTGAAATCTGAACACGAATGAACTCGCGTTTAGCATTAGCAGCAGCTTGTTCTACCATCATAGTTTTACCATTACCAGATAAACCAGTAACGAAGATAGGGTAGAAAAATTCAGTTTTAATAATTTTGAGAACATCTTTATAAGCACCCCATTTAACAAAATTAGGATCAACCTGCGGTACATAAGAGGATTTAAATTCATCAACAAAAACAGTTTTTCTTACCTCCCTAACTAGGGTTTTCTCAACAATGTTATCCATTTCCTTTCTTTCTTGGAAGGGAAGAGGGACAATAACACCAGATATATCATATGTACCCCGGGAAACCCGGGGAATCTCATTTGTAGTAGGACCCATATTTTTATAACCAGAAGCTATAGCGGCATCATTTAGTTCGGACGAAGAATAAATGGTTTTATTCGGGTTCTGAGATTGTAGATAATCAACAATCTTTTGTAATTTCTTCATAATATAGTACCTCTTTATCAATTTATAGCTACATTATACCATATCCTCTCGATGTTGTAAACACTTATTTTCATTTATTTTCACATATTACTCATATCTGTTCGGTATGTTGATGGATGTACATCATCTACTTCATCTACATGAGGATAACTATTCCTAGTTGGATGTACATCCTCTGTTTCTGTTACACACGTCAGGGATTCTATTGTAACTTCTCCTTTGTACGGCCAAGTCTGCCGAGGGGGTAGTTTTCCAACCAGGCTACCATTGTCATACCATCGTTTTCCCTGTGCCATCTGGTTAACGGGATCACCAGTATCAAGGAAAGTAACTACAGTTGGTTTATATCCAAGTTCTGTTAATTCAAGATGTCGAACCCATGTAACAGTACCATAGGCAACTATTATAACTTCATCAGACACATCACACATTCGTGCAGCAGCTCCATTTACAGAAATTGTAAAGGATCTAGGATCTGGAATTGCATATGTTGTGAACCTATTACCGTTGGTGATGTTGTATATTTCAATTTGCTGATATGGTAATATATTCGCCTTCTCCAATATATCATTCGAAATCCCGCAAGATCCCTCATAATTAATATCACATTCGGTGACTATTGCACCGTGTATTTTTGACTTTAATATTTTTATTTCCATATCCCACTCCCAAAATCAAACGATGGACCACCAGACCGAGAAACAAATGATTCCATACAAGTTAGGACAGACCCACTAAAATTCTTATGAGCCTCACCCAATCCCCTCTGACCAAATTCACGCTTTAATTTATACCATAGATCTTTTGGGGTAAGTTCTTCCATAGTATGAAGTTCTTTATTGAATGTGCTAGAATAGTTGGATGTAATTGTTTTGAATTTAACCAAATCCGAATATAATTCATAATGCTCGGTGCGTCGAGGATCGAATTTAAATAATCCAGGCATATTCTTACCAGATACATCAACAACACATTCGGAGAACGATCTCGGGTCGATTGAATAATCTACGAGATCCTGCTCATTCTCAAATAATCTGAATACATCTTCTTCATACTTATCTTTGGATTCGGAACATCCGACCAAAAATAATATGGATAATAATAACATAAATTTTTTCATATCAAGTCTCTCATTTATTTAATAGAGTTTTATATAATATATATAAAGCTGCAATAATCAAAACAGGGAGCAATACTATATAACCAATCGCTTCCATGAATGTTACTTCTGATGCAAATAAAACCAAAACCTCGAGGTTAGTTTTATCTGGCATTATTCTCATTAGGAATTCTGAATATAATACCCCAAAACCCACCATACTATGAAAGGTAATGTGATTATAAAATGAGATAGGAATGTAGTCTTATTACACCTTAAAATATATAACTTTTGTTTCTTCATAATAACTTATCCTTATAATCATCAGACCAGCGCTTTAAAGCCTCTATTGCTGGTATTTCAGCGGTGTTGGTATTTCCGTATTTTCCAGTAGTAGAATGCGCTAATATATGAAGATAACTAAAATATAACGCACGCTTTGGTAACAATCTTACAATATAATACCACATATCAATCACAAATTTATTCATATCAAGTCTCTCATTTATTTAATAGAGTTTTATATAATATATATGGTGGGACCGGTAGGACTCGAACCTACGACCTGCCGATTATGAGTCGGATGCTCTCCCAACTGAGCTACGGTCCCGTTATCAGGTTAGGTATAGAAAACCGCCCGTTACTCTATACCTGTGGAAACCCCCAATACTAAGCTTTCTGGTTTCCTTTCCATTTAATTGTTATAACTCATTGCTTTCCCACACCTTCTGATATGATAACTCAGACTTTATGTTAAGATATCCGGACGTACAAGTCCAAACACCACAATCTATATGCTCTGTCATGTAGGAAAACCATTTATTAATGCTATTATAGTCTTCGATATCATCCCCATAATCTCTAAGATTACCGTATACATTAACTCTAAACCACTCAGCCCCAACGGTACTCGAATAATACCCCATAGGAATCACTTGTACACCAATTTCACCCTCTGATCCAGTGGGTACACCAATCTTTGATTTTTCGGATATTGATTTTAATAATACCTCTGTCACACGTTCATTTGAATTCGAATAATAATCGAAATATCCTGTAATTCCACACCATCTACTCATAATAAACTCCAAAAATTAAACTAACATCAGGTTCATACTCAAGCTGAACCACTACTTTAGAACATTACCGTACCGTCCTTAATACTAACAATAACTTTAGAAGACGACCTGAGCACGCGCTGTTAAGGCATGAACAAAATCATCTTTCGCGGTATCAGTGACTACATCACGGTCTGAGAAAACATAATTTAACCGTAGTGAAACATTATTCGTTGCCCACCAGTTAAGAGCGGCCGTCCAGTTATTCGCTCGACCCGCCGCGCTCATATTCCCATCAGATAAATCAAGATGACTGTAACGCGCGGCTACTTCCCAAGCCCCGATACCACCGTGTCCAACTTCATGACCGACTTTAACACGTTTCCATTGACCCGATGATTGTTTCCAGTTCATATGTTCACCGGTTAAGAAATACCCCAACTGACCATAAAAACCCTGATAATTCAAATCAACACCATTATCTCTTTCAACATTCATAGAAACATATTCAGCCTGACCGTGGAATGGTCCAAGATAACCAGCCATCTCAGCATTAGTCGCTAAAATCTGCGTTGCACTGGAAATAACTCCTGTATCAAGCCATTTACCACCAACATGGGCTTCCGGGTGATATTTAAATCTGAGGTCAACACCATCAGCATTATGTTTTGACTGCGTATTTGGATCCATATCACGATAGTGAATGGCACCGCCCAGATGAAAATGCTCGTTCTTTGTATCGACTACACTGACTAAGCCTCTAAAAGCAGTTCCAAAACTCTGATTAAATTCACCGTCCTCATTAATGCCGGCCGCAAAAGCACCGACTCGCCCGTAAAAAAGATCATCATCATAAGCA
>Ga0114933_10000303_pt1 | contig 60903 bp, 99 predicted proteins | sample 4SBtaG_FD_89691 | JGI IMG/M metagenome (GOLD analysis project Ga0114933, IMG submission 89691) | Deep subsurface microbial communities from Kolumbo volcano to uncover new lineages of life (NeLLi) - 4SBTROV12_W25 metaG | ecosystem: Environmental > Aquatic > Marine > Volcanic | place: Kolumbo...
AGAAAAGAAGGTAAGTCACCATCAGGTGGATTAAATCAAAAAGGAAGAGACAGTTACAAAGGTGGAACTTTAAAAGCACCTACAAAATCTAAAACAAGCGGAAGAAGAAAATCCTTCTGTGCTAGAATGAGTGGTATGAAAAAGAAATTAACATCAGCTAAAACTGCAAGAGATCCAAATTCTAGAATTAATAAATCACTAAGAAAGTGGGACTGTTAAAATGATCGAAACAGTTTTTGCACTTCTGATGTTTGTAAACGGAGAAATTAAAGAACACCGTATCCAGCCCTCGATGGGAATTTGTTTGCGCGGGAAACGTGAAGCGGAGAGAACCTACAGTGAAAGTGTAACCTATAAATGCATCAAGGCTAAGGCTGAAACAGAGATTTATATGGGTGAAAAATCAATTAAAAAAATAATCCTTGAATAAAAAAAATCCAATAGCTAAAATCCTTAGAGATAGGAGATATAAACAAACTATTATTAAAAATAAAAAAATATATAATAGAAAGGAGAAACAACATGAAACTATCAAAAAATTTCAGTTTAGCAGAGCTAACTAAATCACAAACTGCTGAACGTATGGGGTTAAATAATTCCCCAAATGAAGATCAAACTGAAAATTTAAGACTCTTATGTGAAAGAGTTTTACAACCAGTACGTGATCATTTTGACGATGTAGTAACTATTAGTTCAGGATTCCGCGACCCTATTTTGTCAGCTAAAATTGGCAGTTCAAGCAAATCGCAACATTGCAAAGGAGAAGCGGCTGATTTTGAAATCTTTGGAGTTCCTAATAATGAGGTCAGCGATTGGATCAAAGAAAATTTAATGTTTGATCAGTTGATTCTCGAGTACTTTACTCCTGGCGAACCTAATTCAGGATGGGTACATGTCTCATACAATAAAGATATTAATTTAAATAGAAAAGAATATTTAATGGCTATTAAAGATGAGAATGGAAAAACTCAATATAAACCAATACTAGGTTTATCTACGGATAGATACATTAAGTCCTAAAAAAATCTAGGGGTCTAGATTAATGAATCAAAAAATGGTAAACTTACCTTAGTTGTACAACCACAAAATGGAGTAGGATTAACTCTCAAAGTGGCCACTAAAAAGGAGATAGATGCCAACAGTAGGTAAAAAAAAATTTAAGTATACTGCTAAAGGAAAAGCTGAAGCTAAAGCTTATGCTAAAAAGAAAGGACTGCCTGTTTATAAAGCAGCCATGGGTCGTGCTCAATTTGCCACTACTACTTCTAAACCATCTATGTTTGTACAAAAATTACAACCCTCTAAAGCAGTACTAGGTTTATATGCTATGAATAAAATGAGTGATAAAAAGAAAAATAAAGTTAAATCTCATTTTAAAAAAAGAGCCTCTCTTTCTCCTGTGGGATCACAATTTTTTAATAAAGGTGGTTCGATGTTTGTACAAAAATTACAACCTTACGATGGTAGTTATATTAAAGGTAAGTTAGCTGGTCATAAAGTATCTAATCCAAGTTTAAAAAAATACTATAAAGGAATGATAGATGGGTAAGAAAACAAAAAGACCAAAAAGAGGCGGAGGCCCCGATTGGATCAATACCCACGAACCAGGCCCTATGGGTAATCCTCCAGTGATGGAAAAAATAGATAATATGAGAGAATTTATGATTGCAAATCCAGGTATTGAAGATGTTGCCGATTATAGTTCAATTTATGGTAAACCAAAAAAGAAATTAAAAAAATCAAAAAAAGCTAATGGCGGTTTTATTTCTGTTAGTGAATATGTAGAAGACATAATTTAATGGGTAAAAAAATTAAAATATTACCTGATTATTTAAAGAAAAAAGCGAAAGGTATTACAGTAAGTGGTGGTGCAGGAGTTTATACGGATGAGTATGTAAATGAACCTAGTGGAAGTATAACTTTTTCAAAAGGAAAAACTAGCGTAACAGGAAGTGCTTCAAAACCTTACCTAAAAGATAGTAAACAAAATCTTAATAGTACTTTAGGTTTAAAAATTACAAAACATGGTAATAAAAGCGCTTTTAGTGTTGAAGGCTCTAAAACAGGTAAAAGTAAAAACCTAGGTATTAGTTTTACAAAAACTTTTAGCCATGGTGGTGAAGCAAGAGTTCGAGGATCGGGAGTAGCAATTAAAGGTACTTCCTTTAAAGGAATATTCTAATGTGGAGGTGATTTACTCTACTCTATTAGAATGATATTATAAGAGTAAAATTAAGGAGAAATAACATGGCAAATACAAGAAGAATGAATAGACTAGAAGAACTAGGTCGTGTAGATTCAGAAAAAGCTTACACTAAAAAAGGCAAAAGAAACCTTAGAGCTGAAAAAAAAAGAGTAGTAAAAGAGATTAAAAAAGCTAAACAAGGTTACTATGCTAGAGAAGATGAATCTATTGCAATGAGAAGAAAAAAGAAAAGAACTAAAGCACAACTTGTTGCAAGTAGAAATGAATCTTATGGTAAGTGGGGTAAAAGAGGAAAAGACTGGAAGAAAAAAGTAGTAAAAGCTCGTACAGGTACAATGGTAAATAGACCTTCAACTCAAGGTTTTGGTGCAGCGAGAACTTCTGGTACAGGACTACAAGATGAATCTTTACAACCAGGACAAACTTATGTTCAAAAAGGCGGAGATTATATCAAAGATTTAATATAATGAATTATGGCAACATCAGGAACTACTGCATTCGATCTACAGATCGATGATATAATTGAAGAAGCATACGAAAGATGTGGTATGCGAACAAACAGTGGTCATGATATTAGAAGTGCTAGAAGAAGTTTAAATCTTTTATTTTCTGAATGGGGAAACAGAGGTATTCATCTCTGGAAAGTTGAACTTAATCAAATTACTTTGCAATCAGGTGTTGCCACTTATTCTGTTCCACTTCAAGTAAGTGATGTTATGGAAGCATACATCTCTTCAACAGGTGCAGCTAATGGAACTCTTAATACTGCCTTAACTTCATCAGCTACTTCAGTTATTTTAACTGATGGCTCTTCTTTTGCAGTAAGTGGAACTATTCAAATTGGTTTAGAGACGATGACTTACACAGGTAAAAGTACACATACTTTAACAGGTGTAACTAGAGGAGCTCTTGGATCTACAGCAGTTGCACATTCAGCAGGTGTCCCTGTACAAAATATATCAGGGCAAGGAACTGCTGATACACAAGATATTGCTTTAACTAAAATAGATAGATCTGCTTATGCAGCTTTACCTAAAAAATTACAAGTAGGACAACCTTCTCAATTTTTTGTACAAAGATTTACTCAACCAACTATTAGTTTATATTTAGCACCTGACATTTCTACTTATACTACTTTAAAATATTATTCTATTAATAGAATTGAAGATGTTGGTAAATTTACTAATACACCTGATACACCGTATAGATTTTTACCATGTATGTGTGCTGGATTAGCTTATTATTTATCACAAAAAAAAGCACCTGATAGAATACAACTTTTAAAACAATTATATGAGGATGAATTATTAAGAGCATTGAATGAAGATGGTTCAAGAACTTCTGTATATATTTCCCCTCAAGCTTATTTTGGAGATGGAGTATAATGTTTTGGATATATCATATATTAGCTATTTGCACAGTTATTGGAATTAGTTTTGGAATTGGTTTTTTAATAGGAAAGGAATATAATGTCTTGGGCAAGCGGTAAACGATCATTAGCAATTTCGGACAGATCGGGACAGGCATTTCCTTATCAAGAAATGGTTAAGGAATGGACAGGAGCTTTAGTTCATATTTCAGAATATGAACCTAAACAACCCCAAATAGATCCACCTTATCATAAAGCGGATCCTGTAGCTTTACAAAATCCAAGATCACAAGATTTTCAACAATTAAAAGATGTAAGTGGAATATTAGCATCATCTGGTGGACAAGGAATGATAACAGCAGATTTAACTTTACCAGGTCAATTTGCTTTTTTAACTCAAGGAACTTCTGCAATGACTCCTGCAGATCCATCATTACAAAATAAAAGAAGACAATTAAAAGTATCAGCATCTGCTGTAACCGTGGTAATATCATAATGGCAATAACTTATTCAAATTTTTTAACACAAGTAAGAAACTATACTGAGGTAAGTAGTAATGTTTTAACTGATGCTATCATTCAAGATTTTATAAGAAATGTAGAATTAGACTTAGCAGGAAAAGTTGATTATGATGATTTACGAAAATACTCTCTTTCTAATTTTACTGCAAGTAATCGATATGTAAGTTTACCTGCTGATTGTATGATTGTAAGATCGGTTCAAGCAATTAATAGTGGAGAAAGAACTTTTTTAGAAAAAAGAGATACAAGTTTTATTTCAGAATATAACAACGATGGTGCTACAGGACTTCCTAAATATTGGGCTAATTGGGAAGATAATGTTCAACAAGGTAATATTATTTTAGTAGCCCCTACACCTGATTCTGCATATCAAGTTCAATTGAACTTTATTAAAGATCCCCCACAATTTACTTCAACTACGGATACTTATATATCTACTTATCAAGAAGCCATGCTATTACATGGGGTTTTAGCTGAAGCTTTAAGATACTTAAAAGGACCAGAGAATATATACAATCTCTATAAAACAAAGTATGATGAAGAAGTACAGAATTTTGCTCTTCAACAAATGGGGAGAAGAAGACGTGCAGAATTTGAGGATGGTGTACCACGTGTTGTGGTGCCTTCACCATCACCGAACAAATTGACCAAATAAAATTATAAAGGAGGACAATTATGGCAATAACAACAAACGCAATCGCTAATTCTTTTAAAAAGCAATTGCTAGAAGCAGTACACAATTTTAGTAATCCAGGTGGAAATACATTCAAACTTTCAATGTATACAAACTCGGCAACTTTAGGAGCAAGTACAACTTCTTATACTACAGGAAACGAAGTAACTTCACCATCAGGATATACTGCAGGTGGAAAAGCTTTAGTTAATTCAGGAACTTCAGTTGGTACTGGAGTGGCTATTACTGATTTTAGTAACTTATCTTTTACAGGAGTTACTTTAACAGCTAGAGGCGCATTAATTTACAATGATACAGCAAGTAACGATCCAGCTGTAGCAGTATTGGATTTTGGTGGAGATAAAACAGCAACAGCAGGAACATTTACTATTCAATTTCCAGCTTATACTACTTCGGCTGCAATATTAAGAATTGCATAGGGAATAAAATGAAATGGCAGCTACTTGGGGTGCACAAACATGGGGTTTTCAAAACTGGGGATCATTAGGTGATCTTTCTGTTACCCTAAGTAGCGTTTCAGTAACTACAACTACTGGGACTGTATATATTGATTCAGATGTAAATATAGGTTGGGGTGGAGACACTTGGGGTGAAAATGCTTGGGGTGAATTATCAGGTGTTTACCAAGATGTTACAGGAATTGCTGCAACATTAAGTATAGGAACACTTCAATCAGTATCAGGAGATGCAAATGTATCGGTTACAGGACAAGCTTTAACAGTTACCAATGCAGGTATTGTTGCAGGAATTTCTTATGATGCATTCCCAGTAGGACAAAGTTTAACCACAAGTATAGGTAATGAAACTGTAGGTATTGGTGTTGATGTTACAGGACAATCTTTAACCACAAGTATTGGGACTGCAACCATTGATGAAGGTTTATTAACTGGTGAAGGTTGGGGTAGAGAAACTTGGGGTAGTTTTGCTTGGGGCGATAATTATTCAGTTAGTGTTACAGGTCTATCTTTAACTTCTTCTCTTGGAAATGAAGCGGTCACTACTGATGTAACGGTTGATGTAACAGGCCAAGCGTTAGCTTTAACTTTAGGAACTTTTTCTTTACAAATTGACCAAGATATTTTTGTTAATGCTACCGAACACGAATTAACTACTAGTATTGGTAGTGTATCTTTAAGTGGAGCAGCCACGGTTGATGTAACGGGTATACAATTATCAAGTTCAGTAGGAGTAGTAGTTCCCGAAAATTTAACAGCAGTTGATGTAACGGGTATTCGTTCTACAACAGCTTTAGGTTTTATTACTTTAATTCAAAGTACAGTAGAACCTGTAACAGGCCAACTTTTAACTGGTTCTTTAGGTAATACTGTAGAAGAATCGGCATATGATGTAACAGGAGTAGCTCTTAGTTCTTCAATCGGTTCAGTAACTATTACAGGATCAGGAGTGGTACCTGTAACAGGTAATTCTGCTACTATTTCTGTAGGAAGTGTAGGCATTACCGCATGGGCTGAAATTGACCCTAATGTAAACAATGTATGGACAGAGGTTGATTTAGCAGCTTGATTAAGGTAAAATTATAATTATTTAGGAGAGAAAAAATTTATGACATCGGCATATTCAACAGATTTAAAACTCGAACTAATGGTGACTGGCGAAAACGCTGGTACATGGGGAGATAAAACAAATACAAACTTAAACTTAATTCAACAAGCAGTTGCAGGTTATGAACAAGTAACACTTTCAAGTGGTGGAACTTTAGCGTTAGCAATGACGCAAGAAGCTTTATCAAATGCAAGAAATATGGTTATTAAATTTGCTACTGCTTCTATTGCTGCAAGTACAATTTGTACTATACCTGATGGAATAGAAAAATTTTATATTTTTGATGCAACAGGATTAAGTAATCCCGCTAATCTTACAATTAAAACTGCATCAGGAACTGGCTTTACTTTAGATGCAGCAAAAATTTATGCTGCTTATGCAGATGGAACAAATTTAAAAGAAATATCTTTAGATACTTTAGGTGGAACAGTTGGTAGTGCACAAATTGCTGACGATGCCATTACGAGTGCTAAAATTGATGATAATGCAGTTTTAACTGCAGCTATTTCTGCGAACCAAGTTACTACAGCTAAAATTCCAGATGATGCAATTACTACAGCTAAAATTTCAGCGCTTCAAGTTACTAGTGCTAAAATTGCAAATGATGCTGTAGGACCAGATCAATTAGCGGATACTGCTGTAACAGCAGCATCTTATACTCTTGCATCAATTACAGTTGATGCACAAGGAAGAGTGACGGCTGCTTCATCAGGTTCTGCTGGAGGCGGAGGATGGATTTGGAATGCTGCAGGTTTTTTACAAGGCAGCGCAAGCGGAAACTATGCTGCATCACCATCAGCAACAAAAATTGGTTGTTACCTTCAAGCTGGAGGCGGTGGAGGAGGCACAGGAAATTCTCACCCTGCTGGAAGTGGTGGCTATGGCGGAGCTGGTTACTATCATGATGATGTTACTGCACCGTTTAGTGCACCTTACTCTGTAGGTGGTAGAGGTAATGCAGGAAATCCAGGTAATGCGGGAGGAGCAACAAGTTTTCACAATTTTGCAGTTAATGGTGGTAATGGAGGAGCAGGCGAAACACCTTCAGGGGGAGCACCAGGAAGTCCGGGAAGTGCAGGAAATACAGATTTAATTTATGATTGGGGTAATAATCAGACCTTGGCACCAATGGGATCTTTTCCAACTAGTGGTGAAGGTGGAAAATTAGTTTGGAATAATGGTTTAGGCGGTGGTAGAAATAATCCCGGTGGCGCTGGCTGGTTATGGATATGGGAGGGTTAAAATATGGCTTATGCAATTTTTAATAAAAATAACCCTAATCAGGGAGGAACTTTAGTCCATTTAAAACCTACTGGTACAGATATTACTTCTTTTACAGAAATAGGATATCAAGTGTGTGAAATTAATGATTCACAATACAATGATATTAGATTAGAAAGAAAAACTGCATCCTATGATGATGGAGGAAATATAGTTTTAAGTAATCCTTCTTATGTTGATGGAAAAAGTGAAAACGATATTCCAACTTGGGATACTTTAGAACATCTACAAGCATATATAGATACTTTAAATGCCGATGGTGTAGATGCAGAATTTACTGCTCAAGTTAATTCTTTAAAAAGTAAAGATCTTTCTGGATTGTCATACCCTATTAAAAAAACTGTTCCTGAAATAGCAGAGGATCAGGGAATTACTTGGATAACTACATTTAGATAATTCTTGCTCTAAATAAGTTTTTAGTGTAGGACACTAAAATGAAAACAATTGAGTTTTTAGCTCCTAAAGACTATTACGATTTACACGAAGATCATCCCACACCCATTAAAACTAATATACCCGAGTGGTATAAAAAATTAGACCACGGTAAAATTGACCCTAATGATTTAACACACCAACGTACTATTAAAGGTTGTATGCCTTTTTTAGAAAGTATGACTACGGGTTATTTATTAAAATTACCTGTCGATTATAAAATTGAGTTTGGTGTTAAAAGAAATAAGGAGGGTAAACCTCTTACAAGAATTTTGACTTCTCTTGATGAATCAGGGGTTAACCATGTAATGAAATCAAAAGGGGTGAATATTGCCGACCCTAAACCTCATCCTCCTGTACAAGTAGAAGGATCTCCACTTATTGAGAAAAATGGAGGTATGGATTATCCATTTTTAAAAATAAACAATCCATGGAAAATAAAAACACCAAGGGGATATTCGTGCTTATTTGTTAATCCTCTTAATAATCCTTCTCAGGATTATTTTACTATTATTCCAGCAATTGTTCATACTGATACATACTATTTTCAAGAAATAAATTTTCCTATTGTAATGAATTATCAAAAACATGGGGAAGTTAATCTAACCTTAAACAAAGGTCTTCCCTATGTCCAAGTAATACCTTATAAAAGAGACGATTGGCAAATGAAAATAAAATCTTATGACAGTATACAGGAGAAACATCAATCAAGTTTTTGGAGTCTACAATTTCTTAATAGGTATAAAAATAGATTTTGGTTAAAAAATAAAACATCATGGAAATAGAGAATTATGTTTTTATAAAAGAAAATTTTTTAGATGAAGTTACTTTAAAAAAACTTTTTCAATATATGAAAAATGATATTGAATGGGAATCAGCTGCTGTAGTGCTAAAAGAAAAGTACGTGATCGATGAAAAGATGAGAAAAGTTAACTCAAAGTTTATTTCCAATTTAGGTAATCAAAAGTCTACATCTATTTTTTGGTTTAATTTTTTAAGACATAGATTTTTAAAATTTACTTTTGAATATTTTAATACCCTCAATACTGCTTATACCCAAGTAACAGAAAATTTGGAAGTAAATTTGTTAAAATATGACAAAGATAATTTTTATGAGCGACATTCGGATTATCATTACACAACTCCAAGACAGTTCAGTTATATTCTTGTTTTAAACGATGATTATGAAGGTGGCGAAATAACATTTCATTTTTCTAAAACACATACCAAAACATTAAAAATAAGTAAAAATATGTGTATTATGTTCCCAAGTAATTTCATATTTACTCATCATGTTAATCCCGTGACTAGCGGAAATAGGTATGTAGTTGTAGCATGGATGCCATAATGGATAGATATATAGTAGTTAAAAATTTTTTAGACGAATCAGAAAGAAAATTATTATCTACTTACGGTAAAATTTATATAAGAAATAATATCACACAATTTGATTTGCAAGATGGTGCTTCTTCTGGGGGTTATGGAGATTGGGTGTTTGAATCTATTTTAGGAAATAAACATAAATTAATGGAAGAAAAAACGCAGCTAAAATTATTTCCTACTTATTCATTTTTTAGAATTTATAATAAATATTCAGTTTTAAAAAAACATAGAGATAGACCATCTTGTGAAATAAGTGTAACCGTTAGTATAGATAGCTGTAAAACTTTTGAATGGCCTATATACATTGATGGAGAGAAAGTGCTACTAGAGCATGGAGATGCAGTTATATATAAAGGGTGTGATTGGTGGCATTGGAGAAATGAGTTTTTAGGAGATTGGCATCATCAATGTTTTTTACATTATGTAAATGCAAATGGACCTTATCAAGAATGGGCATTAGACAAACGAAAACTATTAGGAGAAGGAGCTGTTAATAAATAATTATGTTAACTTTACATAGTTGGTTTCCCACAGTAATCGGTGTTACGCAATGTCCTTTTATACATGAAATCCAAAAAAAATATAAAGAGTATTTAAATATTAGCGATGAGAGGCCTCAAGAATATCAATATTATCAACTCCATAAAGATGAAAAATTTAAAAGATTATATGAGTGGCAACAAGAACAAGTAGATACTTTTACAAACGCCCATAATTACAAACCCATGAAAGCTGGTGAGTCGTGGTATATTGATTATAAACCATATACAAACAATCATTGGCATAACCACCTAGGGTGGGCTATTAGTACAATATTTTATTTAGAAGCAAACCCAAAAGACGAACCTACACGCTTTAGAAGTCCTTCATATCATTCTAGTAATCCTCTATTACTAAGAACAGAGAAAGAAGGTGATACCTTAAATCCTATTGAGATAAATCACGCAAAACACTTTAATGAGTTTACATATCTTACTTGTAATTATAAAGCATCTTCAGGCCGACTATTAGTATTTAAATCCACAGTAGAACATATGACGGATAATAAAATACCTCATTTAGGACCTAGAATAATATTTTCAACCAATTATAATACTATAGAAGGAGGACATTACTAATTATGAAATTTCAATTAAATGACGATGTAACCGAAGGAGCTATTGTTTTTACTGATGAAGAACTTGAAATCATTAAAAAGAATGGTAATAAATTTGTTTTTAAACGAGAAAATGTTTATACTCTTACTAATGGTATCTTAGGCCTTATAGCTCATCTACAAAAAGCAATAAAAGATGAAGAAAGAAAAGACCCTGAAAACAATAAATTTGTTAACGATTTAGAGGTATTGCCTGTGGATCTTTCAAAAAAATAAATGATATGGTATCATAGCATATGCCATTAACAAATGTAAAAATACAACCAGGCTTTGATAAACAATTAACACCTACAGGTGCTGCAGGAAGATGGACTGATGGGGATTTTGTTAGATTTAGATACGGTCTTCCTGAAAAAATAGGGGGCTGGGAAGAAATCTTAAATAGCACTCTAATAGGAGCAGTTAGAGAACAACTCGTTTGGGCAGATTTAGATGGTAGAAAATATGTGGCTTTAGGAACGAGTAAAGTTTTAGTTATTTATTATGGAGGAGCATTCTATGATATTACTCCTTTAGAAAGCGCTATTACAGGTGCAACTTTTGATGCTACTCTTAATGACCCTGTGGTTACTGTCAATAAAGTAGCACATGGATTAGAAGCAGGAGATCTATTTACATTCACTTCTGTTACAGTCCCAACAGGCTCAGGGTATACTACAGGAGCTTTTGAAGATCAAACTTTTGAAGTAATTACTGTACCTACAGTTGACACTTTTACAGTTACAATGGCTACCAATTCTGCTGGTAATACTTCAGGTACAGGATCTGCTGTTATAAATCCTTACATTACCGTAGGTCCTTTAAATCAATCTTTTGGTTATGGTTTTGGAACATCTGGATGGGGAGGAGCAACAGGAATTTTAGGAACTTTAAATGGTTCTTTATTAAACGATACTGCAGGTACGGGGGGTGTAGGCACTTCTATAACTTTGGCTTCCACTACAGGATTTCCTACAAGTGGGGTTGTAAGAGTTGGTACCGAATTAATTTCATACACAGGAATTTCAGGTAACGATTTAACTACTATTACTAGAGGAGTTAATGGATCTTCAAAAGATGCACATAGTAGTGGTGCTGCCGTAGAATTTTTTATAGCATGGGGGGAAGCTTCTACGAGTTCAACTGTATTAATAGAACCTGCATCTTGGTCTTTAGATCATTTTGGAGAAACCTTAATTGCAACGGTTAAAAATGGAAAAACTTATGAATGGGCTCCTCTTGCATCTTCAGGAGCAGCATTAACTACTCGAGCCACTGCAGTGAGTGGTGCACCAACTAGATCAGTAATGTCTATTGTCTCTGAAAGAGATAGACATTTACTTATTTTGGGAACAGAAACAACTATAGGAAGTACAGGTTCACAAGATAAAATGTTTATTAGATTTTCAGATCAAGAAGATATTAATGATTATTCCCCTACTTCTGTTAATACTGCAGGAACATTTAGATTAGATTCAGGGGTTACAATTGTAGGAGCAGCAAAAGCTAAAGATTATATATTAATTGTAACTGATACTTCTGCGTATGTTATACAGTTTGTAGGACCTCCTTTTACATTTTCTATTAGACAAGTAGGATCTAGTTGTGGATTGATTGGTCAACATGCTATTAAATATGTTAATGGTGCTGTGTGGTGGATGGGACAAGCAGGAGGATTTTTTGTTTATGATGGTACAGTTAAAGCACTTCCATGTTTAGTAGAAGATTTTGTATTTACGAATAAGGGTGATAATTTAGGAATAAATTATAATAGTGGTGAACAAATTTATGCAGGTTTGAATCATTTATATGGAGAAATAAATTGGTTTTATCCTAAATCAGGTTCAACCCAAATAGATAGAATAGTAACTTATAATTATGAAGAAAATGTATGGACAACAGGCTCCTTAGACAGAACAACTTGGGTTGATGCAACTTTATTTCCTAATCCATACGCCACTAAATTTAACTCAACAAATACTCCTACATTTCCTACAATACAAGGTGTAACCAATACCAATGGAGCGAGTACATATTTTGCTCACGAAGTAGGAAATAATGAAGTAAATTCAGCGGGTACTAAAACAGCAATTCCAGCATTTATTCAATCTGGAGATTTTGATTTATCAGATGGACAAATTTTTATGAGTATAAGAAGATTTATACCTGATTTTAAATTACTTACAGGAGATGCACAAGTTACAATAAATCTTAGAGACTATCCCTCTGACACTAAAACATCCTCGCCTCTCGGACCTTTTACAGTAAATAGTTCTACTGACAAAGTAGATACACGAGCTCGATCAAGAGGAGCTAGTTTAAAAATAGCTAATACATCAACCGATCAAAATTGGAGATTTGGTACTTTTAGAGCAGATGTTCAACCCGATGGAATGAGATAATGGCAAAAATAAACATTCAAATACCCGAACCTAGAAATGAATACGATGTAGGTAATCAAAGACAAATACTAGAATCATTAAATACTTTAAAAAATCAACTTAATTTTTCTTTTCAATTTGACTTGAAAAACGAACAAGATTCGTTTAATTGGTTTATATCATGACAATACAATATAAAAATGCTGGAATAAATTTAACTACTACAAATACTGTAGATATTCTTACCTCGCCAGCTTCAGCGAGATGTTTAATTAAACAAATACAACTAAGTAATGGATCAGCAGTAGGAGCCCTTGCAGTAGTTACGCAAGTTACCGATTCCTCTGCTTCTACAACCTATAGAATTAGCAATCAAAGTATAGCAGCTTCAGCTACTACAGATATAATTACTAAAACTTTAGTCTTAGAAGAAAGTGATGTATTAAAAATGACATGTAGCACTAAAGATGAAATTCAAGGAATTGTTTCTTATGCTCAAATAGATAGATCGCAGGAAAACGGTTAATGATCCAAATACATAATTTTTTAAGTAAAGATCTTTGTGATTTTTTAATTAAATATTTTCACAGACATAAAAAAAACGCTTCTTCTTTTTCCCACGGAAGTATACTTGATGTAATAGATCCAAAAAATAATGAACTAACTATTCAAAATTTAAGAAATGTTTACAAAAAAATATATCCTTTAAAGCAACTGACTAAGATGGAATTACTCTCTTGGAAGGTAGGGGAGTCGCAGGATTGGCATAATGATACCGTAAATTATGATCAAACAACTATCACCTATTTAAATGATGGTTTTCAAGGAGGAAGAACTGAAGTAGGTCGTCCACCCGATGGTTATAAGGCAGAACCACATGTAGGTAAGATTATATTATTTCCCTCTTCTGTTGAACATAAAGTTACCGAATTAATTTTAGGAGAAAGATATGTAATTATGGCTTGGTACAAAGATGGCTAGGATAAAATTTTTAAACTTTACTCCTCGTGATAAACCAAGGAAACGTCCTGGAAGGCATAAAAAAAGACTTAACAAACATGAAAAAAGAAGTTATAAGAAATATAATCAACAAGGAAAAAAATAATTATGAGTGATATAATAAAAATACCAGCAGAAGCTGTAGAAATAGTTAAAAATAAAAGAACAGGTAAAGTCTATAAAGACAAAGCCGAGTTTGATGCTGATGTAGCTAACCCAAGTACCGATACTAAAGATGAGGATTTCAGACAAGATTTACAAATAACAGTTGCAAAGTTAACTTTATTTGGTAAAACAAAAGACTGATGAATCCACGAGGCGGTACCGAATTACAAATGGAAATGCTCCAAAAGCATTGTCCTAAAAAATTATTAGATCAAGTACAAATTTGTACTTCTATTCCTGGGAAAGTTCCGTTAGATCCTACTAAATTAAATATTTTATGGCAAAAGAATTCTTATGATCAATCTAACTTACAAGAATTTTTTTCTAATCCCACAAGACATAAAGAATATGATTGGTATGTATTTAATTCTCATTGGAATTATGAAAAGTTTAGATATTTTTTTAACATTCCAGAAGACAGGTCTATAGTTATTAAAAACGGTTGCACTAATTTTCCTAAAAGAAAAATTTATAAAAAAGGAGATCCTATAAAGATTCTTCATCATTGTACTCCATGGAGAGGATTAAATATTTTATTACTCGCTATGCAGCATTTAAAAGACACTAACATTACTTTAGATGTATATAGTTCTAGTCAAGTGTATGGAGATGCCTTTAAAAATGCAAATGATAAGCAATTCCAACCTCTATATGAACAAGCTAAACAATTACCTAATGTAAATTATATTGGTTATAAACCTCATGAATATATACTAGAACACATTACTGATTATGACATGTTCGTTTATCCAAGTATATTTGAAGAAACTTTTTGTATATCAGCTCTAGAAGCTTTATCAGCAGGACTTCATGTAATTACAAATAATTTAGGAGCTTTATATGAAACTTGTGCTGAATGGCCTGTTTATATTAACTACACTCAAAACTATGAGATTATGAGTCAAGCAACAGCTGAAGCTATTAAAGTAGCCTCGAGTTATTTGCATGAAGATTATATTCAAGAACATTTAGAAGAACAAACCAAATTCTATAAAAGATTTTATAATTGGAATAAAAAAGGAATGGAATGGGAAAGTTTTTTATCAGGAGCCTTAAGTGCCAAATTACATAAAGCCTAGACCTACAATCGCACCCTATTCAAAAGCCATTCACCCTATGTGGAAAAATGCTAAATTAGAATTAGAGGTTGCTCCTTATTCTATCTTTGTAGCCACTCCTGTTCATAGTGATGTATCTATTCACTATACTCAATCTTTATTAGAGTTTCAAAAAGCATGTTTAAGAAAAAAAGTAAAAGTACAGTTTCAGCTCATAAAATCTTCATTAGTTACACAAGGAAGAAATTTATGTGTAGGGGCATTTCTAGAATCAAAAATGTCTCATTTGTTATTTATAGATTCTGATATTGATTTTCATGACTCTTCTATCTTTAAAATGATTGACGCAAATAAAGATATAATATCAATTCCTTACCCTTTAAAAACTATGATGTGGGAAAAAGGTTTTGAGAAGTTTCAAAGAGGGGAAATAAAAAATGCTAAAGATTTAAGTTTAGGTTTAAATTCTTATCCTATGAAAGTAAAGGATAATGGGGATATAAAGGTAGATAATGGAATTATTGAAGTAACTCATAGCCCTACGGGATGTATGTTAATTAAAAGAGAAGTTTTTACAAAATTGATTAAAGCCTATCCTGATAAAGGTATAGTTCAAAAAACTATTATTAATGGAAAATTGGAAGATAGACCTCATATGTGGAATTTTTTTGATTGTTTACATGATCCAGAAAGTAAGACTTATTTAGGAGAAGACTTTGCTTTTTGCAAATTATGGAAAGATATAGGAGGTCAATGTTATGCCTATATTCTTGATCCTATTACTCATGTAGGAGAACATTCATATACAGGCCGATTTGCTGATGAGTTGATAGTAAATAAATAAAATGTTAATATTATCTATAATTAATAAAAGAGATTATGGATCCATTTACAATAGCATTAGCCACATTTGGCGTACAGAAACTTAGAGGAAAATCAACAAAAAGAGCATTAAGAGATGCAGCTATCTTAGGAGGAGGTGCCTATGGTTTAGGTCAATTAGGAGGTGTTCAGGCATTTCAAGGTGCACCTTTATCTAGTTTAGGTTTGGGAACAGCAGGCACATCAGCAGGAGCCGCTGGTCTTCAAGCTACTACAGGAACAGTCGCAGCTAACTCTCCATTTGCTACGGCAGGAGCATCAAGTATGCCAGGTTTTATTGCTCCACCACAACAAAGTGGTCTAGGATCATTACTTACAAAATTTAAAGAGTCTAGTCCAGGAACTAAAATTGCTATTGGTGCAACATTACTTCCTTTACTAGAAGGCGAAGAAGAACCTGTTAAACCACCATTTAGTGAAGAAGATTATACAAAAGCTTATAAAGAACAATCAGCAAAATTAGAAGGAGCATTTCAGCCTACAGAAAATACCATGCCTAGTATGGAAGAGGTGTTTAGTTCAAATATGTTTTATGCAAACGAAGGGGGATTAGCCGAAGTAGTAAAAAAATTTAATACAGGAGGTGTAAATTATTTACCTTCTAAAATAGACCATGACGAAAATGATTATAATAATTATGTAAAAGCTGACGGGTATGTAGAAGATGGTACGGGAAATGGAAATAAAGATAAAGATACAATGTTAGCACAATTAGCTGACGGGGAATTTGTATCACGAGCAGATGCAGTATTAGGAGCTGGTATTCTATCGGGAGCTAGTCCTACTGATATGAAAAAAATGAGAGAGCAAGGTGCTACTTTTTTTTATGATCAACAAAAAAAATTTAAAAGAATTTATGATTTAACACATGCAAGCAAAACAAATTAAAATAGAAAAACAAGTAGATGTATTAGAAATAGCATCATCTAAAATAGATGATCATTGGAATCTAGTAGATTTTATGTTGAGAGAAGGTTTAAAATATGATGGAGATCCCATGAGTATTTTAGATTTAAAAAAATTCTTAAAAGAAGGACATATGCAATTGTTTATGATGTTTGGTTCAGATGATGGTGAACAATATAAAGTGTTTGGTGTATGTGTTACTCGAATAACTAAACTTCCTAATTTTAATCAATGTGAAGTTATTCTTTTAAAAGGAGAGAAAAGAGAATTATGGCAAGATTTACTTGCTAATACACTAGAGAATTTAGCTAAAATAAATTCTTGTAAAAGAATAGCAGTCCATGCACGACCAGGATGGCAACCTTTTTTAAAAACCAAAGGATGGGCTGTTAAAAGATATTTATACACTAAGGAGATTAAATAATGAGTTTTATATTTGGTGGCGGTGGAGGAGGATCTGGTGGAGGCCAGAGTACTTCAGGCACACAAACTAGTATAGCAAGAGAAGCTCCTGGAGTAGAGTCTCGTAAGTTAGCTTTATATGATCAAGCTGCTAATTTAGCTAAGACTCCTGTAGGGTTACCTGCATTACAAGTAGCTCCACTTTCAGGATTAGAAAAAGCTGGAATTGCTCAATCGGGTGTAACAGGTATTGGAGCTCCCGCAGTTACTTCAGGAATTGGATCAATACAAGCTGGATTAGCGGCACCAAATATTTCACAGTTTTTAAATCCTTATCAATCTTATGTGACTGATGAAATTACAAGACAGGCACAAATGGCAACTAATCAATTAGGAGCTCAAGCCGTTGCAAGTGGTGCTTTTGGTGGAGGAAGACAAGGAATTGCTGAAGCTGAAATTGAAAGAGCAAGACTTGCTAACATTGGGCAAGCACAAGCATCAGGATTTCAAACTGCATTAGCTGCAGCTCAAAATCAAAGACAACAACAACTTGCAGGTGGTCAACTTTATGGAGCATTAGGTGCTCAACAACAAGCTATGTCTTTATCCGATATTCAAGCTCAAATGCAAGCAGGAGGTCTGCAAAGACAATTAGGTCAAGCAGGATTAGAGGCGCAAAGACAAACAGCATTACAAAGAGCATATGAACCTTATCAAAGAGTAGAATTCTTAAAAGGTATCATGACTAATTTACCAACAACACAAAGTACTGTTACAGCAACCACGGCTCCTGGTTCTAATCCTTTATCTCAAGCTTTAGGTACAGGTCTTGGTGCTTATTCAGCATACAATATGATGCAACCAAGGCGAGCTTAATGGATGAAGTATTAACTAGAAAACTTTTTAAAAAAAGATATTTTAAATCTCTTAAACCTAAAATTAGATATTTTCAGGCAGGAGGGTTAGGATCACTAACTCCTCAAGAAAAAGCAATTTATGCAGCCACGCTTGCGGGACCTTTATTACAAGGTAGAGGAGGTCCAGGTCTTGGAGGAGCTTTAGCTGATGTAGGAACCGCAGTTTCAAAATTACCAGCTACTATAATAGAAGTGGAAAAAATGAAAGCTGCAGGAAAAAAAGGTAGTGGTGTAAGAACACTAACAGAACAAGAACTTGTAGCTTATAATTTACCTAAAGGAACAATTGCTCAAATGAGTGCCGATGGTAAAATTTCTATTGTATCTAAACCGTCTGCTGAACAACTTAAACAAATTCAAGGTGGTAAAAGAGTAAGATCAATTTTAAGTAGAGTGGCTGATGATTACTATTCACTAAACAAACCTGTAGGTCCTTTATCTTATAGACAACTAGCACCATTTACTAAGGCACTGGGTACAGACTATTCTAAAAGATATGCTGGAATGAAAAGTAGAATACAACAAACTACATCTTTTTTAACTCAAGCAATTTCAGGAGCTGCAGTATCAGAACAAGAAGCAGAAAGAATTACAAAATTAATTCCACAATTAAGTGATACTGAAGTAACCTTTGAAGCTAAATTACAAGCATTAGATTCTTATTTTGCAGATGCAATTGCTATTGCACAAGATAACAATGCAGATTTTATGACTGCCATGGAGATAATGGAAAATTCAGGTAAAGGTGCAGAAAACTATTTAGATCTTACTGAAGAAGTAAGTGTTAAAAAATATGATGGTGGCTACGATGTTAGCGCCAATTAGGGGGATCAATGGGTGAAATTGTAGTACAAGGAGAAACATTTAAAATTAAAGGGGATGAGCCTACTCCTAGAGAAAGTTTAGCAATTGATTCTGTTATTGCAAGTAAAAAGAAAAAGGATGGGGCATTAACTTTTGATGAAGAATTAAGTTTAATGATAACTCCTGATGAAGTGTTAAGTGATGCAGCAAAAGGAAAATATAATCAAGATACAGAAAATTTTTTAAGTAGTCCTACTTTTATGAGAATAGTTACCGAAGTAGGTTTATCAATTGCTGGAGGTGTGGCAGGAGCTGTAGCTGCCCCTTTTTCTGGTGGATCCTCATTAGCTTTAACTGCTATTTCTGCAGCAAGAATAGCAAGACTTGCTAGACCTCTTTTAAATATATCAGCTTCAAAAGTAGGTTTAATTGGAAGAGCAACATTAGGGGGAGCAGTTGGAGGAGGTATTGGTGCGGGAGTAGCTCAAACATTTGATCCAAGAGAAAGTATTGTACGAGAAGTTGCGAGAGGAGCATTACAAGGGGGTGCAGGAGAAGTTCTTGGTTTTGGTTTAGCAGGTGCGTTATCTAAAGGATATAATAAAGTTACAGGTCATACTATTAGACAAATCGATGGAGCTCGAGAAGCTACTGCTACTTTAGCCCGAGATACAGAATTTATGAAAGTATTAAAAGAAATTAAGCAAGGAAAAAAAATTTCTCCCGAAAGAATTGAAAAATTAAAAGCGGGTGAAACACTAAAAGGTGTAAAAGTCAGAGACGGTTTAACTACTGAACAAATAGAGATAATAACAACACCAGAGTTAGCTAGCCAAGCAATTACTAAAGCTGGAGACTTACTAGAAGGAACAAGCAGTCTTCTAGGAAAAACAGGAATAAGAGCAGAAAAAGCAAATATTACGCCTGGTAAATTAACAGAAAATAGTGCTATTGAAACCTTATCAGGTATAGCTACAGCTTCTATTTTAGGAGGAGGTTTAGTTAGAGCTTCAGAAGGGATGGCACGAAGAACAACTATGCAAGGAATTGATAGTTTTGTTGATGCTGTACTTTATAAATTACCTAAAGCTGCAGGATATGATGAAGGAGGAGTTGCTATTGGTCAACTTTTAAATGACCAAATTACTAAAAGTCATGCTTTATATAACACTACAAAAAATCAATTATGGGATGAAGTTACTGAAGCAGTGAATAAATTAAAAAGACCTGATGGTACATTTGATCCTAAATATGATGTGGTATGGAATGGTCCTGGAGCACCCCTACAATTAGATGTTCTAGTCACACCTGCAGGTAAAGCTAGTTATCCTAAAACTGTAAGTAATTTAAATGATTATATTAATGAAGCATTAAAAGTAAACAGAAATGTTGATGATGAAACTATTAAAGGTATGTTAGGAATGCTAATGAGAGCACAAGGAAGAACAGACTATAATGATTTTAAAAACATTTACACTGCCATAGCAGAAACAAAAGTGGTAGGTCGACAAGCAGAAGTTCAAGCAAACCTTTTACAAAGAATGCAATCCATGTTAAATAATTCTCCTCTTCCAGGTAATATAGGCGTACTTAGACAAAGTGCTGCTAAATTTACTACTATGGGAGGATCAGCATTTAACAACGCTGTTATAAAAAAAATTTTAAATACAGAAAGAGGACATGAAGCATTATACAAACAAATTATAGCTTCAGGTAAAGAAAGTTATTATGATGATTTTGCAAGAGCTCTTGATGAAGGAAAAGTTAGTTATAAACTTTCGGATGGTACAACCAAATCATATGATCTATTTCCAAATAAAGAACTTATAGTAGGGGGTCTTAGAGGACAATTTTTTAAAGACTACTTAAAACATTCTGTTGAAGCGGGTGGTCAATATCCAAAATTAAATGCTTCAAGAGCTCAAAAATTTTTAGACAATCATGACTTTTTATTAAGTAAAGAGGGATTCTTAACAAAGAGTCAAATAAAAAATATTAAAGACTATACTAATAGAATAAAATTTGTTGAAGGTACACTAAAACCTACAGGAGCTGCAGGTTCTAATCCAGCAATGTTTATTCAATTAAACCAAGCTGGAGCTATATCACAAGGAATTGGAGTGTTCGCAGGAGGTACAGGGCTTATAGATCCTGGTACTGCAATTTTCTTTGTGGCTGCTCCTTTGGGACTATCTAGAATTTTTTCTAATCCTAAACTAAGCCGTTTAATGATGGATGGATTAGGTGGGGGAAACAAAACTATAGATAGTTATTCCAAATTAACTAGATATATGGGGCAATTAACTACAGGATTAATTGGAGCAGGAGTAGTAAGTGCACAAGAAGGAGAAGAAACTATGAAACAACTTCAAGGCAACAAAGCTTACTATGATAAATTTTTTGAAACAGGAAAATATGAAGGTTCTATTGTAAGACAATCTAATCCAGCAGAAGCTCCAGCAATACCGGTAGAAGGTGTAGAAAGTGGAGGCGGAGGTGGAGGAGAAGTTATTGATGAAACTGCCGTCTTTTCGGAACAGTTACCTAATGTATCTCCTTCTAATTTATCTATGACTGGCCAAAATCCACAAACTAGAGCAGCCCTAGCCTCTGGTAATTTATATGGAGCTATTGCATCTCAACCTCAACAATTTAAAACAGGTGGGATTATCAGTGCCAAAAAAAATTTCTAGCAAAGATTCATTAGCTCATCAAAGAATAGATGATCATGAAAAATTGTGTCAAATAATGCAAAGAGAAACAAATCGTAAAATAAATGAATTACATACAGATATTCATCGAATAGAAAAAATAATGATCTCTTCTTCTGCATTTTTAATAACATCTATGTTGGGATTAATTGTTGCTCTTTTATTGAAAGTATTCTAAAAGACCATGTGCGTCTTATTAAAGAAAATAATAAATTTTTAATTACTGATCTTAAACGGGAAAATAAATATAAGTATAGCAAATATACTAGAGACACCGATCTCGGCTCACGACACTATAATGTGGGTGATAAAAAAATTCCTTCCGTTACTACTATATTATCAGCTACTCAATCTAAAAATAAACAAGATTCATTAGATCGATGGAGAGAAAGAGTAGGTTATCAAGAGGCACAAAGAATAACTACTCAGGCAGCAACACGAGGAACGGAAATGCATTATGTATTAGAAAATTATATAGATGGTAAAGGATATTTAAATCTATCTGAAGATGGGGCATTAGCACGAATGATGGCTCATGAAATAGTTAACAATTTAGAAAAATTAAAAATAGTTTATGGGAATGAAGTTAATTTAGCTTATAAAGATTTATGGGCAGGTTCTACTGATGTGGTGGGGCTATATGATGAACAACCTACTATAATAGACTTTAAACAATCTAATAAATTAAAAAGAGAAGATTATGTTGAAGATTACTATTATCAGATCTGTGCATATTCCTTAGCACATAAAGAACAATATGGTCCTATAACACAAGGACTTATATGTATCTGTACTAAAGATAAAGTTTATCAAGAATTTAAAATGAATGAAGATAAATTAAAAGAGTATGAAGATAAATGGCTAGAGAGGGTAGATAAATATTATAAAACTAAAGCCACTTCTGAGCCTCTTCCCCAAGAGTCTTAGCAGATATTTCTATTTTACCTTCTAAAGAGTTTAATATCATTTCATCAATACTTTTATTTGCAATTAAATCGACATATGTGACTTGAGCAGTTTGACCATATCTATGAGCACGATCTTCGCTTTGCTGGCGGACTTCAAGATTGTAATTATTACTATAATATATAACATACCTAGCAGCAGTAAGGGTAAGACCGTAACCACCAACAGTAGGATTACCAACGAGGAAACGGCATCTAGCATTATGTTGAAAACTTTCAACAGCATCATTACGTACTTTAATTGAATCTTCACCGTATATCGAAACCACTGTATCTTTTCCATAGGTCTCCTCTAATTTCTGTTTAATCATTTTTATATTAAAAATATAGTTTGCCCATATGATACACTTATCTTCAGTCTCCTCCAATATATTGAGTAATTCATTTAATTTAGGGTTGCTTTTAAAAGAGGTAATTGTTCCTTCATCTGTTTTATAAAAACCACAAGTAATTTGATGAAGTTTTAAAACTTCAGTAAGTTTATTAGTATATGAAATAGTCTCATCTTGAACTATTGCTAGAGCTCTGCGTTTTAAATCATTATATACTTTCCTTTGTTCCTCGGTTAAATCTATATATCTTTGAACATATGTTTTTGGTGGTAAATCTAAACAATCTTTTTTTCTTACTCTATAACTAAAATTTTTTAATTTATGTTCTAATTCCTCTAAATTCGTATAATATTTTGGAAACATAATTTGACGACCATTCATTTCCATACTATGCATAACAGCATAGCGAGATCTATAAGGATAGAAACTTTCATATCCTAATAATTTCCAATCTAAAAAATAACATTGAGTGAATAAATCTAAAGGGGATTTGGTAACAGGAGACCCCGTTAATATTCTTTTAAATCTAACTAACTTTCCTAATTTAATAATACATTTAGTTCTTCTAGCAGTTCTGTTTTTAATAGTAGTACTTTCATCTACTACCATTAATGATCTTAATCCAACTACACTTAATAATTTTTCCAACCATTTTTGACCCGACTTGTGAGATAAAGCTTCAACATTCATTAAAATAAAAGTTAGTTTAGAATCATTCAAATCTAGAGTCTTTTCTGAGTCTACTTTCCATATCCATATATTGTGGGTTTCTGGGCAATGCATACTAATTTCTTTGGCCCAATTTTGATAGACAGAATTAGGAGCAATTACAAAACAATAATTTATATACTGTTGTTGAAATAAAAAACAAGCATTATCAATGGCTACTTTAGTCTTACCAGTTCCCATTTCCATAAAATAAGCGAAATTTTTTTCTTTGGCTCCTTGAATTAAAGCGTGTCTTTGATGTTTAAAAGGGGAAGTTTTATAATTATACATTTTCTTTTTTATAAATTATTTGTTTGCTTTTTACAAATATATAATATATTGATTCGCTAAGGAGGTTCTTATGGACTTAGAAGCAGAATCTATCGTATCGGTAGATACTGGCATGTCTAGAGACATTGCCGAATCTTGCAATAAGTTATTGGAAACTCAGAAGAAAATATCAACGGTTGAAGAACAACTAAAAAAGTTAAAAGATGTTGAAAACACTCTTTCTGAGCAAACAATTCCAAACTTAATGCAACAAGCTGGTATATCAATGCTTAAATTAGCAGATGGTTCATCTGTTGAAATTAGGCCTTTTTATTCAGCGCGAATACCAGCATCTAAAGCTGATGAAGCTTTTTCATGGTTGCGTGAAAATGGTCATGGTGATTTGATAAAAAATCAAGTTACTTTGGAATTTGGAATGCAGCAAGATAATGAAGCTAAATCAATTATAGAAGAGCTGAAACAAAAAGGTTTACCTGTACAACAGAAGACAACAGTACATCCAAGTACTTTAAGAGGATTTGTTAGAGAACAAATTCAAGAACTTGGAAGGAATGTTCCTGCTGAATTGTTCGGAACCTATGTTGCAAATAAAACAAAAATAACCACGAAGGAGTAAACAATGGCAAACGGCAACAACGCAAAACCTCAAGCTAAAGAGGTAATAAAAAAAGCGAGTAACCTTCCATCTAATTTTAATTTAGAAGAGATGGCGGGTCAAGGTCAAGAGTATGTGACAGCTCGGGATCAAAAACTACCAATCCTAAAAATACTATATGCTAACTCCCCTGTACTTGATGAAAGTGATGGGAAATATGTCGAGACTGCAAAGCAAGGAGATATATGGAGTGAAACATCTGGCACAGTATGGAAAGGTAAAAAAGGAGTAATCGTAGTACCTTGTCTTTATATAAATACATTTAATGAATGGAAAGACAAAGGAGATAGCCCAGGAAGACCTGTGGCAATTCATACTGATCCTTCAGTAATGTCTGATACCTCTAGAGGTGCAGATAATAAAGACCGTTTAGAAAACGGTAATTATATTGAGGATACAGGTAATCATTTTGTTTATATTTTGGATGAAGATTATAATCCAATTGAGCAAGCTTTGATTACAATGAAGTCTACGCAAAAAAAGAAATCTAAAACTTGGAACTCCATGATAATGTCTAGGAGATCTCAAGGTAAATCAGGTTTCTTTAATCCACCATCATGGTCTACTTCTTATAGATTAACCACTACCAAAGAGTCTAATTCTCAAAACTCGTGGTATGGTTGGGTTGTAGAATTTGATAAATTTTTAAATTCTACTTCGAATTTAAAAGTACTTGAAACCACTCAAGGCTTTTATCAAAGTGCTATGAAGAGTGATATTTTTGGGAAAGTAGATTTCTCACAAGATAGTATTGCTCAAGCTAACAAAAAGGAAACCGTACCCTTTTAATGGAGCAGAAACTCTTAAATTTATTTGAGGGTAATTCTGAACTGTTCATCACTACTTCCCTCACGGGGGAAGTAGATGAACGGGGCAAGAGAGTTGCCAAAACTATCACGGTTCACGAACCTGTTACACTAGAGCTATGGAAAAAACATTTAGCAGGTCAAACTAGAATTGGTATCAAACCTGAAAATGGAGCTGTTGCTAAATGGGGGTGTATTGATATAGATCCTCAAAGTTATAAAGATTATTCAGAAAAAAAAGTTGTAGATATTATTAGAGATAATAAATTACCTTTAGTTCCTGCTAGATCAAAGTCAGGAGGTCTCCATTTATTTTTATTTTTAAAGGATTGGACACCTATAAAAGATATTTTAAAAAAATTACATGAATGGAATAATAATTTCTTTCAAGCCTTAGAAGTATTTCCCATGAATAAATGTTTGAACATGCCATATTTTAATATGGATCAAACTACCGAATTTGCATACAATGATAACAATACACCTGTATTAATAAATACATTTTTAGAAATAGCATTTAAAAAAACTGTTACCTTAGAACAGTTAAATAATATTCAAGTTAAAGAATATGAACCCGAAATAAATTGGAAAGATTATCCTCCTTGTGTTCAAAAAATGATTGCTGATAAATGGGCAGGGAATCATAGAAATGATTTATTATTTAATGTTGGCGTTTTAGAAATGAAAAAAGCCGATGGTAATTTAAGTAAAGAAGATATCTCTAGAATACTTCAAAAAAGAAATCAAGAAATTTTTGTTACTCCAATGGATCCAAGAGAAGTAGAAAATTCTGTAGTTAAATCTGTAAGTAAAAAAGATTACACTTACAAATGTCCTCCAAAATTAGGAGCTATTACTCCTATTTGTAATAAAGATTTATGTAAGCTAAGAAAACTAGGAATTGGTTCACAGGTCCCTGATTTAATAGATGAGTTTGAAGAAGTAGAATTTATTAGAAGTACCAAATCAATTGAATATACTTTTAAATTTCAAAATGAAAAAATTATTATTAATCCTGAAGATATGAAAGATGAAAAATCTTTTAGAGTAAAATTATTAAGATATGGTATTTATTGGATGACCTTACCTCGACCTAAAACAGGAGCTTCTCCATTTGAAATGCTTATGGCTACCTTAGTAAGAAAGGCAGTAGAAAATGAAAAAATGAAATTTGAAGATACATTGGGAGAAGAAAAATATAATTTTCTTAAGAAGTTTTTTGAAAGTCATATTGAAGAAGATGATTTTGAAAAACTACAGGACAATTATGTTATATTAGATTCTAAAACTAATACTTGTTATTTTAAAAAAATAACTTTTGAAAAATTTTTAGGTAATAACAAAACATTTAAAAGTGCTACAGAAGCTCTTAATCTCTTAAGCTGCCAAAGATTAGACTATCATGAAGGAGTTAAAAATGTATGGTCAGTAAAAATGCCTACTTTTGTGGATCATAAAAAAATAAACAATACTACTAAACCAAATACTAAAACAGTATCGGAAATGGATGATGACTTCCACACAGGAAAATTCAGAACTGAATAAATTAAAAGAGCTTTACCACAAGACAATAAAAATATTTGGTCCGCCAGGTACAGGTAAAACTTATACTTTAATTGAAAAAGTATTAAAAAATTATTTAAGAAAAGGAACTAAACCTCAAGATATTGCATATTTATCTTTTACCAATAAAGCTGTTAATACTGCAATAAAAAGAGCTATCGAATCTTTTCCTCATTATACTACAGAAGATTTTATGAGATTTAAAACTCTTCATACTTATTGTAGGAGATATTTTTCGGAAGATGTATTTGATCCTAAACATTGTGCAATAGACTTTGCGTTACAAACTAAAATAATTAAAACAAGTGATCAACGATTAACTGATGATAATTTTACTTATAAAGATTGGTCTTTAGCTATTTATAGTAAAGCTAGAAATTTACTTATTACTCCAGAAGAAGCTTATAAAAGAGAGAGTTATAAAAAAGATTCTCTTACTATTTTTAAAAGAAAAATTGCTACTTATGAACATTATAAAAAACATGGGGGAGAAAAAGCTTTTATTGATTTTGATGATATGATTGAAAAAGCAATTACCTTAGATTTTCCTAAATTAAAAGTTTTAATTTTAGATGAAGCACAAGATTGTACTCCGTTACAATGGTCTGTTATTTATAAGATGGCTGATAAAGTTAATAGAATTTATTTAGCAGGAGATGATGATCAAGGAATTTACAAATGGAATGGAGCAGACTCAAAATATTTCACTACATTTTTTCCAGGTCGTAAAGTTAAATTAAGAAGAACTCAAAGATTTGGAGAAGCTATTTATAAATTTTCTCAAGTAATTAGAAGAGGGATAAGTGATAGTGAGGAAAAAGAATATCAACCTGGTAAGATGAAAGGATATGTTAAAAGTTATTTATCTTTTAGAGAAATTCCTTTTGAATCTTTAAAAGAAGATTGGTACATTTTAGGTCGAATTAATGAAACAGTAAATGAATTAAGAATGTTGGCTAAAGATGCGGGTCTTTATTATAAAGATAACAAGGACACAAAATGTTTCGATATAAAACAATGGGAAGCCATTAAGTCTTGGACGGCTCTTACTAAAAATAAAAAGATAGATAAAAAACAAAGTAAAAATATGTACAAATACATTAGGGAACTTAAAGATCCTAAATATAGAAGTGATAAATTTTGGAGCTCTGAACCTGATTTTAAAGAATATGATTTTGAATCCTTAGTAGAATGGGCAGGATTAGATCTACCATTAAAAGACAAAAGTAAACCGTGGTATTGGATATTAAGAAGAAATTTTAAGCCTAAACAAGTACGGCATTTTATACGATTACTAAGAAGATATGGCCAAAAAGAATTAGATAAAGATCCTTTAATTACAATAGATACTATTCATTCAGTTAAAGGTGGGGAAGCTAATCATGTAGTTCTGTATAGTAAAGGAAACTACCCTTCAGACTTTGAGAATAAAAATAAGAAAGAAAAAAGTGATGAAAAAAAAGTTTGGTATACAGGGGCTACTAGAGCTAAAAAAACTTTACATTTATTAAGATCTGACTATAAGTTTAATTATCCAATTGGATCTGATTATTTAATTTACATTCAGGAGAAAAAATGACAGATAAAGATATGTTTGATAAAGCATTTCCTCAAGACAAACAAATTGGAGGAACTCATTATAAAAACTTTCGTATTCAGCCTTTTGAATTTATTACCAAAAATAAATTATCTTTTTTTCAAGGATGTGTTGTGAAGTATGTTTGTCGCTATTTAAATAAAGACAAGATAAAAGATTTACAAAAAATAATTCATTATTGTGAATTAGAAATTAAAGCTATAGAAGATGATAAAAAAAATAAAATGTAATGAATGTGAAAAAAATGCAGTCATTCTTGAAAATAAAATTTATTATTGTGGTGATTGTGCTGTCGAGCAATTTATTACTAAGTTGCACAAAAGATTACAGTCTAAGCCCGTGGACAGTAATAAGACACTTAGGAAAGGTAGTTGAATGACAGGATTACAGTTAACATTGGAATTTAAAAAATCTATGTGGAATACTCCCAGTGAGTATAAAGATTTATCTTCTGCAACAGAAATAGCAATTGATTTAGAAACTAGAGATGAAGGTATTAGTAATGGGCTTGGAGCTGGTTGGGCTTTAGGAAAAGGAGAAATAGTAGGGTTTGCTGTAGCTGTGGATGGATGGCAGGGTTACTTTCCCTTTGGTCATTTAGGAGGAGGTAATATGATTCCTGCACAAGTAAAAACTTATATGAAAAAAATATGTGCTTTACCGTGTCCTAAAATATTTCATAATGCTCAATACGATGTTGGTTGGTTACAAGCATCAGGTATAGAAGTTAAAGGTGAAATAATTGATACGATGATTGCTGCAGCGTTAGTAGATGAGAATAGATTTTCTTATTCTTTAAATGCATTGTCAATTGATTATCTAGGAGAAATAAAAGCAGAAACAGATTTAAAAGAGGCAGCGGCAGCTCATGGAATAGATGCTAAAGCAGAAATGTGGAAATTACCTGCAGAACATGTTGGTTATTATGCTGAACAAGATGCACGACTCACGCTTAATTTGTGGCAAAGATTTAAACAAGAAATATCTACACAAAGTTTAACAACTGTATGGAACATGGAACAACAATTAATTCCCACATTAATAAAAATGCGTCAGAGAGGTGTTAGAGTAGAAGTGGAAGCAGCTGAAAAACTACAAATAGAAATGAAGAGCCAAGAAAAAGAATTACTGTTGGACATAAAAAAAGAAGCAGGAATAGAAGTAGACATTTGGGCAGCACGCCAGATTGCCAAAGCTTTTGACAAACTAAAGTTACCATATCCACGAACTGAAAAAACAAAAGAGCCTTCCTTTACTCAAAATTGGTTAATAAATAATAACCATAAACTAGCGAAATTAATTGTTCAAGCCCGAGAGATAAATAAATTTCATGGAACTTTCTTATCTTCCATAATGAAGTATCAAATCAAAGGGAGAATTCATGGAGAGATCCAACAGCTTAGATCCGATTTGGGAGGAACTGTATCCGGTAGATTAAGTATGACTAACCCCAATTTACAACAAGTACCAGCTAGAAATAAAGACTTTGGTCCTAAAATAAGAAGTCTTTTTCTACCCGAGGAAGGATATAAATGGGGGAGCTTTGATTATTCACAACAAGAACCACGGATGACGGTTCATTATGCAGCTTCCATTGGAGAAAATGGTTATTCAGGTGCTAATGAATTAGTAGAAGCTTATCAGAATGCTAATGCAGACTTTCATCAAACTATCGCTGACTTGGTAGGGATTGAAAGAACTCAGGCTAAAACAATTGGATTAGGTTTAATGTATGGAATGGGTAAAAATAAATTAGCTATTTCATTAGGGGTAAGTAAAGAAGAAGCCGATGAATTAATTATTAAATACAATAACAAAGTTCCTTTTGTAAAAAAATTATCTAACAGATGTAAATTAGCAGCGGATGAAAAAGGAGTTATTAGAACTAAAAAAGGTAGAAAATGCAGATTTGATAAATGGGAGACTAAAGATTTTGGTTTGCATCTTGCTGAAACCTTTGATAATGCTGTAGCTAAATATGGTAGAGACAATATTAAAAGAGCTTACACTTACAAAGCATTGAATAGATTAATTCAAGGATCTTCTGCAGATCAAACTAAACAAGCAATGTTAGATTGTGCTAATGCTGGTCATTTACCTATATTACAAATTCATGATGAACTTTGTTTTAATATTAAAGATAAAAAGCACGCAGAAGAAATTAAAAAAATAATGGAAACTACAATAGAATTTAAAGTACCTTCTGTTGTAAAATATGGATTAGGAGGAAATTGGGGTGGAACAAAGTAAAGCCTTAATAGGTTGGTGTTCAGGTTTATTTGATGGAGAGGGTAATGTTAATTATGCTCAATACAGATCTAAAAGTCCAAATGGTAAAATTTATATGAAATGGAATGTGGGAATGGAAATTTCTATGACTCACTTAGAAACTATTCATCATTTTTATCAAATTATTCAACAGTTAGGATCTATTAATTATAAAAAAAATGGAGGCTTTGGTAGAAAAGATCAATGGAGATGGAGATGTAGTCATCGCAAAGCTTTAATAGTTGCAAAATTATTATTTCCTTATGCCTTAACTAAGCGTAAAGATTTATTAAAAATAATAAACCATTACGAATTTACCAAGCCAATGGATAATCTAAATACAAAATTTAATTTTTTTAAAAAAAAAATTTAATATGATAGACCCTGGAGTCCACTTACTTTTTGGGATACCTCTTTTTCATTCTAATGAATATCAAATATCTATAAAAGAAAAAAATTTTTTAATAAAACTGTGTGAAACCAATCATTTAAATGAAGGTAATAATAACTCATCTTCTGATCAATATATATTAAATCATTCTGAATTAACTAATTTAAAAAAATATTTTGATTCTAAAATAGAAGAATATACAAAAAAATATTTAAAAATATCTTATCTGACAGAATTTTATATTACACAAAGTTGGGTAAATAAAACTCCCCAAGGTACTTATCATCATGAACATTCTCACCCTAATAGTATATTGAGTGCCGTATATTTTATAACAGAAAGTTTATCTCAAATTACTTTTAAAAGAGACTCTCCTTTATTTTCTACTTTTCAATTTGCGGTAGAAGAATATAATAATCTAAATTCAGAAAGTTGGAGGATGCCAGATGTTAAAAATAGTTTATATTTATTTCCTAGTACATTAAAACACTTTGTTCCTATAAATAATAATAAAGAAACTAGATACACACTTTCCTTTAATGTTTTTGCAAAAGGTGTAATAGGTAGAAGTGATAGATCAACAGCATTAAAAATATGAAAAGCCGATAGATAGCCTAGGGAAAAACTTAATTTTTTAAAAACAATAAAAACTAGCTAGCTCTATTAAGAACTAAGTTTTCTTGTACATCCTGATATTTAATACTATTTCTAGTAGATTTAATATCAGTTTCTATTTTAAGCATGTCAACAGTACAGCAACCATTAGTCATTAATTCTGCTGACCACTTATGTTCAAGATGTTGAAGTTGTTTCAACAGCTCTATTTTTTTGGGACTCATTATTCAGTTCCTCATAAGTTATGTGAACTTGCTTATTGTTACAAAAATCATCTTTGTAAGTTTCAATATTTCCTTCGCTCACAAGTTTAGAAAACTTTTCTAAAGCCTCCACATCGTTGGCTGCATTTAGTTTAGTATCTAAATACTTTCCTCCCATACGAGCTTGGACTCGATAAGCCTTCATAAGATATTATAAGATATTTTAAAGGAATGGTCAATATTATAGCCTTCAGGGTCAATAGCTATACAATGTACCTCATAGTGCTCCATAGACCCCTCTTTTTTTTCGATTCTATCCTTAACTGTCATACCTATAGAGTAAGCTGCAGACCTACACTGAGAATCGCTTAAAATAGGGTTTTGAATAAAATCTCTGCAAATAACCTTAGTTTCTATAGTATAACACATGCTGCCTAATAATATGAATTTTAAAATCATTTTATGTTGGGTATCTAAGATCTACTCCACAATGAAATTTTATATAAATTTTGTGCTTATCTACATCTTCTTTACCAATTTCTTTCATTTTATCAAGGGATTGTTTATATCCTTCCATCATGCATTCATAAGTTGAAGAGTAAGTTTGGGGTAGGGTATAAGGAGGTAAACAAGTACCAGCTGTTCCTGAGCATATAATAAGGGCTAAAAATATTTTCATAATTTAATTGACTTTTTCAAGTCTCCCATGTAGTTAAGATAGATAAGTGAAACAAAAAAGTAAAAGTTCAATATTAAATAGTATCATGAGTGATGTAGATCAACAATTATCTTCTATACCTTCTTTTGATACTGATGGTTGTCCAATTGAAGACTCTATGCATTTTGATATGTACATTGATGGTATCACTACTATTTCATTTAAGGATGGACTAGAAAATATCCATTATCCTTTTGGACGAACTATAGCGACTATTCTAGTATTTGATGAACTTGAAGAACGAAACAATCAACCAGAGGAGAAAAATAAATGAGTAATGTAAACAATGAAGATACTGTCTATAACCGATTAGAAAAAGGGATTGATAGTTTATGTAAAGAAGTAAAACAATTAAGAGAAGAAAATAAAAGACTTAAAGAAAGTTTAGGGATTAGTGTAGTAGATGATCACGGTTTTATTTCACACTTAAAAAAAGCTGTAAATAATATTGGAGATATTATTAGAAAGGAATCAAAATCATGAACACTAGTAAATGGAAAAGTGTAGCAGTAGCTATTAAAGATTATCATTTACTCAGGGGATTGTGTAAAGATAAATTTAGAGCTCCTGGCGCAATGATTTCTAAAATTTTAAATGACTACATAGAATTTCAAGCAAAGAAAAATAAACTGTCTGTGGATGTTTTTAAGAAAAAACTTTTAAACGGAGTAGGAATAAAAAATGACCCTGATACGAGAGGATCTAAAAAAAATTGATAAAAGAATAAAAGCTAAAGAGTTTTTTACTATTGAATTAGACCACTCCTCACATCGTTTATGTTTATATGTTAATGGAGAATTAAGAAACACTATTAAAACTCCTAACGCTGAAGCTTTATTTGAGAAGATGTTAAAGATTGCTAAATTAAAATTTATTAAAATTAGAAATGAGATTCAAAACTAAACATAAGTCTAAAGCTAGATCCTACTTATCTAATAGAAAAAAAATAACTAGAAGGTCTAGAAACAAAATTGTTTTATATGATTATAAAAATTATTGGGTTTCCTCTATACCTGAGGGACATTTAATTGAAATTTGTCATGGTAAAACTGATAAAGTATTAGAAATAGAATGTAAATGGAAAAATAGATATAGAGATAAAGGATCTAACAGAGTTCGCAATAATGACTGACTATACTACATTATTGGAAATGTGGAGAAACGAAAAAAAGAAAAGACAAGATGCCGAAGGGGAATTATCTATTATTAAAGCAATTGGAAGTAATTCTCCTGAAGTGAAAACTCTTCAAGCTCGGATTAAAGAAATGGACAACTCTTTATCAATAGCACTCGATATTAATGATCAATATCAAAGAGAAAATAAAAAATTAAAAGAAAAGTTAAGTAAAACAACAGAAGAATATAAATATGATCTTAAAGTTTATCAAGAAGAAATAAAAAATTTGTCAAAAAATAAATGAATTATATTAAAGAAAAAAAATTAATTAAAAAATACTCTGACCAATGGCGTAAAGATAATGGGTACAAAGATTTTCTGGAAGAAGCGGAAAAGGAAAAAGCAGAATTAAACGAGTCCTATAAAGAATCAAAAAGACAAGCTGAAGAGAGAAAGAAATGAATAAAATATTTTTTATTATTTTTGCATCATTAGGGTTAATTACTTTATTAGCTTTATATATGCTAATTGTAGTATTATGAAAAAATTAAAGATTTTAGATTTATTTAGTGGAATAGGTGGATTTAGTTTAGGGTTACATTCTACGGGAGCGTTTGAAACAATTAAATTTGTTGAAAAAGATCCTTATTGTATTAAAGTATTAAATAAGAATTTTCCAAACATACCCATTGAGGAGGATATAAAAAATGTCAAAGGAAAAGAATTCGAAGCAGATGTCATTACTGGAGGATTTCCCTGCCAACCAATGTCAGTCGCAGGAAACCAAAAAGGAACAAGTGACGACAGATATCTCTGGCCAGACATGTTTAGAATCATTAGGGAAGTCAAACCCCAATTCGTTATTGGGGAAAATGTGCAAGGAATTATTAACATCCAAGACGGCATGGTACTCCGACAGGTGCAAGATGACTTGGAAGGTGAAGGTTTCGAAGTCCAATGTTTCCTTATTCCAGCTTCAGGCATCGGTGCTTGGCACAAAAGGAACAGAGTTTGGATTATTGGCCACTCCAAACACAATGGATTACTTGCCGCCGAGAAGCGCTGCAGGGACCAAGAAATTAATGGAGGGTCACAGGAAGGGCAGAACCAAACCATCGAATCTGAGAGAACAAGTGGATCCAGAGACAATGAGAATGTATCCAACTCCATCAGCACAGGAGGCGGGAGAAGGAGAGTTTCTAGAAACGTTGACGAGCAAGGATGGAACACCTTTAAAACCGAACGAGAGAGCTTACAACCCAAAGACAAACAAACACGTCCAAATAACATTAAACAGAGCAGTGAAGATGTATCCAACACCACAGAGATCAGATCATCTAGCGAATCAATCGGAGACATTGGAAGCTTGGAAGAAGAGAGCAGCAGAGAAAAAAAAAGAGGGAATCAATCTTCAGTTTGCATTGAGACACGCAGTTCAAATGTATCCAACTCCACAAGTGGACGATTCAAAAAATGTGAACCCCTCTCCCAAGAGAAGAATGACTCTAGCAAAACATGTGAAGATGTATCCAACACCGACAGTGGGTTGCGAGGAAGGGGGAGAACAATCAAGCAGAGTGGAGCAAACCAAATCTGGAGCTTTTATCCTAAGAAAGAAGAACAAACCCGACTCGACATTCGGAGCAAAACTATCAGACGCGATGCTGTATTTGGAGAAAAACAAAATGTTACCCACTCCAACAGTGAACGACAGCAAGAACAACGCAGGGCCGAGTCAATACAAAAGAAAAGGGACGAATCTCAATGTAGCAGTTGGTGGAAAATTGAATCCGACTTTCGTGGAGTTCCTCATGGGATTTCCTATGAATTGGACAAAGGTAGAGTTAACCGAATCAAAGCCCTCGGCAACGCAATTGTCCCACAAATCGCAAGAGAAATAGGGCTTGCTATCAAAAAAGTCCTATAAAATAAGTGATTGCAAAGTTATCTGAGGTCATTAGATTTTGGTCTGATTGGCAATAAAGTCAATCATAACTTAATATGGAGACCTTATGGATAATAGTAAATTTAAGTCTATTGCACTTAATATAAATACATATGATGAATTAAAACAGTTATCATTATATAGATTTGAAATGCCCCATAGTATGTCTAAAGTAGCTGCGTTTTTAATTAATAAAGCTTTTAATTTATTTGAAGAAACGCGTAGAGAAAAAGAAGCTGAAGATACTTGGGAGTTAGTCAAAGATTTTAAACCTAACTAAATAAATAAAAGGGAGTAAAGCTCTTGTGCTTTGCTCCCACGACCTTTAAAATAAAGAGTTGCAAATGTTAAAAAATTTTTATAAGAAAGAAAAAAGATACAAATACGAGATTTGTAAAGACTGTAAAGGTTTAGGATTTATTACTGGAAAGCTCAGTAACAATCCAATTTCTTGTATCATTTGTAATAGTTCAGGTACCACGATTCACGGCCCTCACAATGAAGCTGAACAAACTTTAATTTATAAACTAGCATTGGATTTTTTAAATGGCAGACCCAAAGGATGGTATCACTGAACTTGTTAAAACTCTTGCCACTCTTGCGTCTAAATTAGACAAAAAAACTTACGACAAAGTTATTTCTACTATCTTTGCTTTATTAAATGGTGTTCAGTTTGGTTATACTGAAATGGGACCAAGATTTATTAATGACGCTAATGATATTTATGATCTTCATTCTAAAGGATCTAAAAAGAAAAAAATTAAAAATAATGTAATTCCATTTAAACTTATAAAGGGTGGCAAAGATGATAAGTAACCTTTATAATAATGGGGAGATGATAACTCCTCGAGAAACATACTATGAAATAAAAAACTACATTCAAGTTGAAAAACTTGAAGGCGCAGACATTACTCTAATTATAGAAGATGTTCATGAACACTACGAGGTCGCTACTCGATTCAATTGGATTAATTCCAAAAGGTGCTATCGTGATATACTCTCTCGACTTGTTAAAAATTATGGGCACTAAAGTGGCTGCCGATATTATTGCTGAAAATCATAATTGTAATGAACAAAAATTGTGGAGACATGTTATTTTAAATGCGTTTGAAGATGCACGAATTATGACTACTGATAGAAAGTCTAGTATTTATAAATGTGATGCTCATTTTTGGATTGCTGCTTCAAAAGATTTTAATCAAATTTGTTGGTGGGCTGGTTGGGATCCTGATGAAGTTAGGACTCGATATAGAAAGGCTTTACTTAAGGAATTTATTCGATTTAAAAGAAAACATTTGTTGTGGAATGAATATTATAGTTTATATTTAAGACTTAAAGAGGAAAAAGATCCTGCAATTAGAAAAGAATTAAGGAGAAATGTGGAAAATAAAAGAAAACAAATTATGTATGCTGATAATGTTTTTGTTAAAAATTTTCTTAAAGATTTAAATATTTAAATATGTTCGATAAAATAACCCAAGCAATAAGTCAGGGTAAAGTTTTACATATACCTAATGCATTAATGTTAGAAAATAATATTAATTTTAACACCATAAGTAAATTATTAAATAGTAATAATTACAAAAACCGAATTCAAATAAATAAAAATGTAGGTATTAACGAAAATGATATTTTTTGTAATCCTTTTCAAATAAGAAAAGTTGAAGATGCTCCAGAGATAAGACCTCTGCATAAGATAATATGTAATGGGCTTAAACACTTTAATATTGATCAAGCAGATATTTTTTTCTCATTCAAAAGATCTATTGGTGCAGCTCATGTAGATGAAGAAAATTCTTTAATTTTAGGGGTTTATAACAACGCTATGTATAGATTTGATACTCAAGATATAACTATACATTTAAGACCAGGAGATTTATTATTATCTCCTTCAGGTTTGCCACACTTTGCATTATCTTACCAGGAAAGGATTATTTTATCATGGGGCGTGAGAGAGAAGAAATAGAATATACTACTTACCCTTGGGGACCATTACTCTTTAAAAGTAGAGTAAAACTTGAAGATATTAAAGAATTTAAAAAAATTTGTAATGCTGCCACAGAAAATTTTTCGAGCAATTTAGCTGGTATTATTAAAGACGAAAGGGTAATTGATAAATTTGAATACTTAAATATTATAAAACCTTATTTTAAGGCATACCAAAAGGCTTATCAAAATTGGTATGGTGTAAACCTGGAAGGAATTAAAGTGAACCACGCATGGGTTAACTTTATGAAAAAAGGAGAATCTAATCCTCCTCATGTCCATAATGGTTGTGACTTATCTTCAGTATTATTTATAGATATTCCTGATGAAATTAAAAAAGAACAAAGGGAATGGAAAGGTACCGGTAGTGGGCCTGGTTCTTTAATGTTTATTACAGGAAATCCGCAGCCTTTTCATACTCATTCATTTGAGTTTAAACCCGAGATAGGAGACTTTTTTATTTTTCCTTGGAATCTAACTCATTCGGTTGCTAATTTTAGATCGGATGTGACTAGAATAAGTGTAGCTGCTAATTTTTCACTTTTAGAATCGCAACCCGGTGAAAAAAAATAAACAAAGGGAGCTCCGAGATGCGATTCCATTGTTAGTTAGTAAGTGCTTTAATATATAATAAATTATTTTGAAAATCAATTTAAAATACGAGGGTCGTGGGTAATAAACCAATAATAAAGCATCACGGCTCACGGCCATTGAATTGCCACATTCTTCCCAATTTCCTACAATACTCTTTCTTAGAAAAAAAAAATAAAAAAAAATATTTGTAAGGACATTTTTCTAGGAAACTAGGAAAATACTATATAAATCAATACTTCTAGAGCAAAATAGACTAGGAAAACACTAGGAAAATTCCTAGAAATTCTAGGAAAAAACAGAGAGGGCATTTTCTGCAAATAAAAAAATAAAAAAAATATTTGTAAGGAAGTGTATTAGGAAAAATTTATGCTATTATCTGGTCAAGATGACAAAAAGAAAGAATTCCTTAAAATCTATAAATGAATTAACTTTGAAACAAAAAGCTTTTGTAGATATATATGTTTCTAATTGGGGTAACATATCTAAAACCGAAGCTGCACAAAGAGCTGGTTATTCTTCTAAGAAAAAAGAAGGACCAACAGAAATTGCTAGTAGACTTACTGATCCTAACAAAAATCCTCATGTAGTGAGATATCTAGAAAAAAAATATAATCAAGAATTAAAAAAACATGAAGGGGATAAGCTTAAGAAATATAAAAGATTTGACATATTAAGTAAAAAAGCAGAAGAGAAAAAACAATTTGCAGTAGCTGTTAATGCTGAATATAGAAGTGGGCAAATGGCAGGAATGTTTGTAGATAAAAAAGAAGTTACACATGTTGGATTGGAGGGAATGAGTCGTGAGCAGCTTGAGAAAAGGTTATCCGAACTTGAAGGTAAAATCGGAGAAGCCAAAAATATCATTGACGTTACGCCAAAAGAATCTAGTTAAAACAGATAAATGGATGACTGTGTTTAATGAGATTCATAATAAAAATCTCCATACCTCTGTTGGGATTGTAAGTATTTTAACTAAGGATAAAGAATAAATGAGAAAGCTTGAAATCTTGAGATTGCATAACGGTATTTTTCAAATCTTGAGATTGCATAACGGTATTTTTCAAATCTTGAGATTGCATAACGGTATTTTATGAAAAATAAAAAAAGAAAAAATAAAAAAATTTTAATTCCAAAAAAAATTTATTCTGAAATAGAAAAATATCCAATGGTTTCTGTAGAATGGTTTGATATAATCTCAAATTCTAATTGGAGTTCTTTTGAAGAAGTAAAAAATTCTGAACTAGCGACTTGTATTACTAAAGGTCATTTATTATCTCAATCTAAAGGTATTACTAGAATTTTTGGGGATTACTCATTTTCAGATGATAAAAAAAGAATTGAAACCATAGGCAATACTACTTTAATTCCTAATTCGGTAATAAAAAGCATTAAAAAAATTTAGATTGAAATAAATTTATTTGTGTATATGTTGGGGGCTATGGATAATTTAATCGCAACACTTATTAGAATATTAATTTTTTATCCTATTCCTACTATTATTATTATAACTTTATTAATTATAATCCTTTAAAAACCCCCATTTTACTACTGTTTTTATTATAAAATTATTATTTGACAAAATAACCTTTATCTTATATTAATGGGATATTATGGTTATGTTAAAATTTACTGTTGATAAAGATAATAAACTTTTAAAAGTAGAAAGATCAAAAGAAAAAGGTTTATTTGAAACAAAAGCAGATAAAAAATATGCAACCAAAATAAAAAATAAACTAATAAAAAAACAAAGGAGTAAAAATGGGATTTGATTTAACAGGACTAAATCCAAAAATTTCAGGCAAAGAACCTGAAAGACCTGATGACTTATTTAATTTAAGTCAAGCAGAACAAAACAAATATTTTAAAGCACGAGAAAAATATTTGGACAAAAATAAAGGCGTTTATTTTAGAAATAATGTGTGGTGGTGGAGACCTCTAGCGCAATATGTTTTAGAATTTACTCAAGTTATTGATGAAGACAAAAAGCAGAGTTGGCATTATAACGACTTTACAGAAATAGATGAAACTCACGCTAAACAAATTCATAAACAATTACAGGCATTAATTAACAAAGGGCATACCAAACACTTTAGTATCCATTGGGAAACAAGAAGAAAAACTTTAGAAGAAAATAATAAAAAAGTTGAAAAGGAACTTGACGCTTTTTGTAAAAGTGTTGAAAAAAAACTAAATAAAAAAAATCTTGCCCCAAATGATTTTCCTGCAGAGGACAAAAAAAAGTGGGATAAAATTTATAAAAAAAGAAATAGTGATGCGAGTTATCCTTTTTCAATTGAAAATGTAGAGGAGTTTTCTCAATTTTGTAAATTAAGTGGGGGATTTACTATTGGATAAAAGAATTTTTTGATTGTTTTTTATTATATTGGCAAAGTTGGGATTTCCCACGCATATAAATAAAAATAATCTGTGGTTAAGTAAGGACACTATGAAAGCGATTAATTTCGGATACAGGATAGTTCTTTTAAATTAAGTTCCTGTCCAAGTGAATTAACACAGGTGGTATAAAACACAGCTTGACCATAACAAACTAACAAAAACAAAGGAGCAGAAATGTCAAATAAACAAATAAGTAAAGACAACCGAGAATATTGGCAAAAAAAATTAAATAGAAAATTTGCTGATAAAAGGAGTGCAATTGAGTCTATACATATAGAAGAAATAAATTCACTCGCAAGAAAAAACTTTCCTAGTTTTAAAAAAAGATTAGGAATAGAACAAAACCTTAAAATAATAAAAAAATTGGAAGAAGATTATAACAATTATTTTATTAACTTTGATAAACGCCTACAAGAAAAAAAATCTAAATTAGAACAAATATTTAAAAAACTTTCAAATGTTTGTCAAGATTTTGAAGACACGAGAAAATGGGATAAGTCTTTTCCTGATTTTGAACGAGAAGATAATAAAGCGTTTAATCTTCTGTCAAAGATAGAGGGTTATTTAGAAAGTAATTGTAAAGAAGAAACAAGAAAAGCATTTTACAATTCTAAAAAAGGACAAGAAATAAAAAATATAAATGACCTAGAAGAACAAGCAGATGATCTTTTACATAGTGATATGATTGGTACAGAGGTTTTAAAAGCCATTCAAGGTATTGCTAAAAAAAGTCAAATTCATTTATATATTCCAACCAATTCACAATTGGCAATTGAAAATGATATCACTAAATAAATTAGTTGATATATACAATTCGTGGGGGGACAAACAAAAATTGTCCCCTCTCGGAAGTGCTGATGAAGAATTATATTGGAATTCAAAATTACATAAATCTCAATGTGATTGGCTAGAAAGATTTATAAAAGTGTGGGATTTAACTCAAGAAAATGAAAGGAAAAATAATGGCAAAATACTCAAAAAATATTGAAGATATAAAAAGTGCAGTAAAAGAAAATCAATTAGTATGCGATAAAAATAATGCTTATTACATTACTTACGATAGTGAACAAGATAAATTTTTTATTATTTGTAGAGATAATAACTACACGATTGGATTGTCTCATATTGATAAAAAAACTAATAAAGAAATAATAAACATGGGTAAATCTAAAGGTTATTGGCTTATTCATACTTTGTCGGAAAGTTGGGGATTGAGAATTGCTAAACATTTAGAGGGAAGAAGAATTGTTAGAATTGATTATTGTTCAGAAAAAGAAATGGAACATCAAGGGTGGCATTGTCAACCAATTCAAATATTATTAGACAATGGTACTTGGTTAACACCAACAAGTGATGATGAAGGAAATGATGGTGGCGCTATTCATACAAATATAAATGAACTTCCAATTATCCCTGTAATATAGTAGTATATATTTGACTAGTTAAACCCCTAACAATGCGAGAGTGGCGTTAGGGGTTTTTGTATGTTATTGACTTAATAACATAATGAAAAAATCAGAAAGTAATTTGTGGAAAAGAATAAAATCACTTAAGTTAAAAGGTCAAATTTTTCGTATAGAAAGTAATACAATTAATGGAATTCCTGACATTTATTGGTTGATAAATGGGAAAAGTATTTGGATTGAGTTAAAGTCAAATGACATCAAGAATTGTGGACTTTCTAAATATCAAATCAATTGGCATTTAAAACATTTTCAAAATGGCGGAACTTCTTTTATCTTGCGAGAAGACCTCTCGCAGAGGTCTTCTCAAAATCTACAAATATTCGTGGTTCGTGAACCGAGAAATTTGGTTCTAGTTTGTGCGAACCTAAACTTATCTAACGCTTTTCAAAAAATCCTGACGCTATAACCCCGTCTCACGCTTGACTAACAAACGCCAACAAAGTTGGCGTTTGTAAATCTTGAGATCTTACAACGAGCTTGGGTCGTGGGGCTTGATACCTTTATAAATCTTGAGATCCTATAACGAGATTTTTTCGCTTTTCTTTTACCTTTACATAGGCGCGTAAATCTTGAGATCCTATAACGAAATTTTTTCGCTTTCCTTTTACCTTTACAAAAAAAATAAATTTTTTTTTAAAATAAAATAGAGCAGCTCAAGGCAGCTTAACCAAGGCCAGCTTACCAGGACTATTTTAACCTGGAGAGCCGGTAAAATAGAAGTTGACAGGTGCTGCCATCTCATGCTAATGGGACTAATAAACAAACGGAGGAAAAAATGAAAAAACCAAAACAGCTAGCAGAGGGCATGGGTTATTTTAGTGACTACAATGAATGGGGAAAGGGTAGAGATTTGGGTGCCATTAATTTTAATGGAGATACTTTAAAATCTACTCGAGAAATTTTAGATGGCAAAGATTGTATTGTCTCTAGAATTACTGATTCACATGGTAAGACTAGAATATCACAGATTGAATATCCATTAATTTATAAGAAAGGAGAAAAAAATGATAAACTTTAAAGATCTAAAAAAAGGGCAGGAGATAAAAAGCAGTCAATTGCATCCTTTTGTATTATGCAGCGGAAAGCTTCTAGAATCTCCAAAGCAAGGCAAAGGCATCAAAAAAACTATTCTAATAGATGCCAAGGGCTCGGAGCTCGGATTCTTTGATGAAGCTGGCAGCGTCTACAGCCATCAAATCAAATTAGCCAAAGTAAACAACATATGGCAGGGGGTAAAACATGGATAAGAATCTAACTTCGGATTTATTTGGCTGCCCACCGCCTTGCAGTGATTGCGATGGAAGTGGAGTCATTGTTACTGAGTTAACTTTCACTGATGATAAGATCGGAAAAAAAATAAGCTGCGGAGAGCGTGAAGATGAATGTGAAAGCTGCAGCGGAAGCGGGGTGCAGCAATGACTCTGCTTAATTATTACAGCCAAACCAAAATGGCTAAGGGGGAGCAATTCGGAGTCAAGACAGCTATTTTGCATTTAGCTCCATTCGATCTAAGTGGCACAAATGTTTGTCCAAAGGCTAGCAAGGAATGCGCAGCGCTTTGTTTAAACACTTCAGGGCGTGGACAAATGAACTCGGTGCAGCAAGCTCGAGTTAAAAAAACTCAGTATTTCTGGACGAATAAGAATGCATTCTTGTGGCAGCTAAGTACTGAAATTGAGCAGCTCAAGAATCGAGCCAAAAATCAAGGCTTTAAATTTGCCGTTAGATTGAATGGGACTTCCGATCTAGCGTGGCATCGCATGAAAGTTGATGGAGGAAGTACCCTTCATGAGCTGCACCCTGATGTACAATTCTATGAATATACTAAGGTATTAAATTATTTAGATCATGATCAGGATAATTTGCATTTTACATTCAGCGACTCAGGGCGGAACGATTCGGATATTAAAAAAGCTATTAAAAAAAATGTAAATGTTGCCATCGTTTTTCAGGATAAGTTGCCCAGGAAGTGGCTGCAGCGGAGAGTCATTGACGGTGATAAACATGACCTACGCTATCGAGATCCGCGGGGCGTGATAGTTGGACTCATTGCCAAAGGGAAAGCGTCACGGGTTACCGGTAACAATAGCTTTTTGAAAGTGGCTACATGATTGACAATCTCATTGCTGCGCTCATGCGCTGCGCCATCTTTTACCCTATTCTAACCCTTTTTATTTTTTTTATAATTGTCATGGCTTTTTAGAATGATTCTAGATTGCTCCTTGTGTCATTCTTTAAGATACGCCCAGGCTACAACCTGGGCGTGTATTTGACCTGGTTAAGCTGCCCTTTTAATTAATTAATTATTTATTTGACATCTTATCATATATGATTAAGATGGGACTAATCGCATAAGCGGGAAATAAAACAAAGGAAGTAAAATGTTAAAAGCAAAAAAATCACTTGCTCAAGCTAATAACTTAAAATTGTTTAAAGCTTGTGAAGTGAACGACTTGCGTAAAACTTACGCAAAATTATGGACAGATGTTAAGGAAGAGACATTGCCCATAGTTGAAGAGCAGGGCGGATTTGTTATTGGTAAGTACAAAAATAAATCCTATTCTTTGGAGATCATCAAAAAAAATGTTATTAGATTTGATGTAAAAACTTTCAAGGAAAAACATCCTGAAATCTATGACTCATTTAAGATACAAGGTGAGTCTGTAGAGTTAAAAACAAAGTATAAAAAATCATAATGAATAAAATTAATTTATACTTTTATATAATGTTAATTCTAATTAGCTTTGCCATAGCTTTTTTAGGTGTTGTCATAATGTTTAATTTTGATGTTACACTTGGAACAGTTATGGCAATTGCAGGAATTGGACTAACATTAAGAATAGTACACTTTCAATGATACCTTTTAAATATAAAGGATATCAAGTTAATATTGGCAACATTGCCAATGTAACGAAAGTCAATGCAACCAATGGGACGGATGATTGCTCATGGCTGTTTAATATAGACACAGCCCATCAGGCAAAATGGGAGGTATTCGTCAAGCGTGTTAAAAAGACTATAGACGATCGCTTGAGATATATTAAACAAACTGAGAATAATCCATCCTAATTAATTTTTATCTAACGCCCTCTATTCAAGGGGGCGTTGGTTTTTCGTAGAGGTACCAACCAAAATTCAAAAATTAAAAAATTTATTTTTTTAATTTTTTTCCTTATTTTTAAAATTTTTCCTTTTCATCCTTTACCTTGACATGCCAAATACATGTAGTCAGGTCTTTAATGAAAGGGGTTTCTTTTTAGGGGACTCAAGTATATAGTAAGTATATATGAGTAATACCGATTTAATGACCACCGATCAGCTACGAGAGAGGCTCGAAAAAGTGTGGCTTCAACATATTAAACTGTGCCAAGATAACTTCTTATATTTTGTAAAAAATGTATGGCCTGATTTTATATGTCGTACAGACAAAGATATGAATAGATGGGGACATCATCAACATATTGCTCATGAGTTTACAAAGATAGCAAAAAATAAAAAAGGGAGGCTCATTGTAAATATGCCTCCAAGACATACCAAATCAGAATTTGCATCTGTTTATTTTCCTGCATGGATCATAGGGAAGTTTCCTAAAATGAAATTAATGCAGGTATCACACAATGCAGAACTGTCTGCGAGGTTTGGGGCTAAGGTAAGAAATTTAATTGATAGCCCAGACTATAAACAAATATTCGGAGATGTTAGACTACGAGAAGATAGTAAGGCAAAAGGACGTTGGGAGACCAATCATGGTGGGGAATACTTTGCAGCGGGTGTTGGCGGTTCTATCACAGGACGAGGGGCGGACTTACTTATTATTGACGATCCACATACTGAACAAGATTCTATGTCTGATTCTGCCATGGAAAGAACTTATGAATGGTATTTATCTGGACCTAGACAAAGATTACAACCTGGAGGCTCAATTGTACTTGTAATGACAAGATGGGCACAAGATGATTTAACAGGAAGATTAATTAAAGCAGAACAAGAACCTAAAGCAGACAAGTGGGAAAAAATTTCTTTTCCTGCACTTCTAGGTGAAGATGATGATGTAGTACCCGTGTGGCCTGAATATTGGTCTCTTGAAGAATTAGAAAAAGTTAAAGCGTCTATATCAATTAGAAATTGGTCTGCACAATATATGCAGAACCCAACATCAGAAGAAGGAGCTATTTTAAAAAGAGAATGGTGGCAGCCGTGGACAAAGGACATGCCATATTTAAAACATGTTATACAATCTTACGACACTGCATTTAGCAAAAGAGAAACTGCAGATTATTCTGCTATTACGACTTGGGGAATCTTCACGCCTCACGAATCAGGACCTGATGCTATTATGTTAATTGATGCCGTTAAAGGTAAGTATGATTTTCCAGAACTAAAAATGGTAGCTTTAGACCAATATAAATATTGGCAGCCAGAGACCGTGATTATTGAAGCTAAAGCAAGTGGACAAAGTTTATTACAAGAATTTCGTAGAATGGGTATTCCTGTTATGGATTACACTCCAGGAAGAGGACAGGATAAACATTCACGGGTCAACGCTTGTGCTCCTATATTCGAATCAGCACAAGTATATTTTCCCAGAGACGAACATTGGGCAGAAGAAGTCATTGAAGAATGTGCTGCTTTTCCTCATGGAGAACATGATGATTATGTGGACAGCACCACTCAAGCTATGTTAAGATACCGCCAAGGTTCTTTTATAACTACTTTTTCTGACGAGAAAGAGATTGAACGTTATAATCGAGAGCGAAAATACGTATATTACTAAGGAGAAACCCAATGGGAAAATTAAGTAAAAAACTAAAAAGAGCAGCAATGGTAGGCGCAGGTCTTTATGCGGCAAACAAAGCAATGACTGGCTCTATAGGTAGACATCAAGCCTCAAAAAGTTTAGCAGGTGATAAGTTTGCTAAAGCAAGAAAGGTGATGACATCTAACAAAGCATATACAGGAAAACCTGGAATGCTATCTAAAAGTATGGGTATGGATAAAAAAGCAAGTCCGATTAAAATATTAGCGGATGAATCTAGAACTAATCTAAATCCAAGAACTAGAGGTGGGCAGCTAAATAGAATGAAACTATGGCAAGCTAAACAGAAAGCACTTGACGCAGCTAAACCAAAGAGCACTGTGAAACCAAGAGGCGGAGGTCATCCACTAAGAAGAGGAAGCTATCGAGCTAAAGGTGGAGTCATTAAAGCGCGTGGTGGTGTTATGGTTAATACTAAACTAAATGGTAAATTATACACAGAAACTTTCTAATGGCTGAAGTCGATAAAGCAATCATTGCTGAAGAAGAAATTTCTTCAGATGGAGAAACTGAAAAAGAAGTAGATGTTGAAATAGAAGGATCGGAAGGTCCTTCTGTTATCGAGACTGTTCTTTCGGTAGAGGAAGAATTTCATCAAAATCTTGCAGAAGAATTATCTGAAGATGTTCTTCAAAGAATGTCTAATCAATTGCTAGACGAATATAAACGAGATAGAGTTTCACGAAAAGATTGGGAAACTTCTTATACTAATAATTTAGATTTATTAGGTTTAAATACTAGAGAAAGAACTAGACCTTTTAGAGGGTCAGCTTCTGTAACACATCCATTACTTTCAGAAGCAGTTACACAATTTCAAGCACAAGCATATAAAGAATTACTTCCTTCTTCAGGACCTGTTAAGAGTAAAGTTTTAGGAGTTGAAGATGAAGCTAAAATGAATCAAGCTGCTCGGGTTCAAGATTTCATGAATTATATGATTACTGAAAAAATGGAAGAATATACTCCAGAGTTTGATCAATTATTATTTTATTTAGCCCTAGCAGGTTCGGCATTTAAAAAAGTTTATTATGATGAAGTAATGCAAAGAGCTGTTTCTAAATTTATTCCTGCAGAAGACTTAGTAGTTCCTTATTATGCAACCGATTTATTAGAGTGTGAAAGAATTACCCATGTTATTAAAATGGGAGAAAATGATATTCTTAAAAAACAAGCTGTAGGGTTTTATAGAGATATTGAATTAAAACCATTATCTACAGGAGTCACACAAATTGAAAAAAAATACCAAGAGCTAGAAGGAATTACACCTTCAAGCGATAGACAGTATACATTCCAAGTTTTAGAAATGCATGTAGATTTAAATCTAGAAGAATTTGAAAATGCATCTGCTAATAAAGAAAAAGAAGTTAAGATTCCTTACATTGTAACAATTGATGAAGGTTCAGGAGAAATTTTATCTATTTATCGTAACTATTCACTTAATGATGAGTTTAAAAAAAGAAAAGAATACTTTGTACATTTTAAATTTTTACCAGGTTTAGGTTTTTATGGGTTTGGTTTAACTCATATGATTGGTGGTTTAAGTAGATCAGCTACACAATCTTTAAGACAATTACTAGATGCAGGTACATTATCTAATTTACCAGCAGGATTTAAGTCTAGAGGAATAAGAATTAGAGATGATGATCAGCCTTTTCAACCTGGAGAGTTTAGAGATGTAGATGCACCAGGTGGAAACATTAAAGATCAGTTTCAAATTTTACCATTTAAAGAACCTTCAGCTACATTATATCAATTAATGGGCTTTGTTGTTCAAGCAGGTCAGAAGTTTGCAGCTATTACTAACATGGATGTTGGTAATGACATGCAAAATAGAGCTGTTGGTACTACGGTTGCGCTGTTGGAACGTGGTTCGAGAGTCATGACTGCTATACATAAAAGATGTTATTACTCTATGAAAAGAGAATTTAGACTTTTATCTAAAGTTTTTGGAGAATATTTACCCCCACTTTATCCATATACAGTATATGGTGCCGATCAAGCAGTTAAACAAACAGATTTTGATAATAGAGTAGATGTTTTACCAGTTGCTGATCCTAATATTATGTCTATGGCACAAAGAGTAACTTTAGCTAATGAAAATTTAAAAATTGCTATGTCTAATCCTTTAATGCATAATTTAAGAGAAGCATATCGTAGAGTATATGAAGCATTAGGGACGCAAGATATAGATCAATTATTAATTCCACAAGAACAACCTACTCCTAAAGACCCTGCAACAGAAAATAGAGAAGCTTTAATGCAAAAACCATTATATGCTTTTCCCGAACAAGATCATCAAGCACATATTACTGCGCATAGAGCATTTATGTCGACAAGAATGGTACAAATTAATCCACAAGTCTCTTCAGCATTACAAGCACATATTTCGGAACATGTTTCAATGTTAGCAGGTCAACAAATTGGTGCTTTAATTGCACAAGATCCAATGATGCAACAAAAATTACAGATGGATCCTGAAGGAGCAAAGGTTCAAATTAATTCTATGATTGCTCAAAAGATAGCTCAATTAACTCTTGAACTTGCTGAAAGTGAAGCTATGGGACAACAACAAGATCCATTGGTTGCATTAAAGCAACAAGAATTAGATATTAAAGCATTAGACCTACAAAGAAAATCAGAACAAGATATGATGTCTAATGAAATTAGAGAAAATGAAATAGATGAAAAATTAGATGTGGAAAAAATGAAATTAGAAAATAATGAAGATCAAGCTGCAGAAAGAATTAGAATTGCAGATCAAAAATTAAAACAAACTAGAGATATTGCTGAAGCTCGTTTACAAGTTGAGAAAATGAAACGAACTGCAGAAGATCGTAGAACAAAAGAACAAGGTAAGAAAAAATAATGCCATTCCGATCTGAAAAACAAAAAAGATATTTGTGGAAAAACCATCCTGACATTGCAAAAAGATGGTCTAAGCGTTATGGAAATAAAATAAACAAACTTAAAGGCGGAGGTATGGATTCTTCTGAACCTGATTTTGGTACAAGAAGTTCATTAGGAAATGCAAGAGAAAATTATATAAGCACTCAATATGGTGGGGGTTCTAAAAATACTGGGAATAAAGGAAATGGAGCTCTATCTATGGCAAATATAGTTACAGGTTTAGTAGGTAAAGTAATTGATTTCCCATTAAGTTTAGCAACAACCATTGGAGGAAAATTTAGTGGTGTAAATACCAATAATCCAACTAACCCACCAAAGAATGATGAAAGAGGAGGACATACCACAATCATACCGCCTAAACAAGTAGCTATTCAAGCTCCTAAGTCTGTTAGCAAATCTGTTTCACCTTTAGATAATTTTTTTAAATTTAAAGCTTATAGAGTGGGAGGATTATCAGGTGGAGTAAGATATGGTCCACCACCTTTAAGAGGACCAAATCCTCAAGTACCTCCAGTTAAATTAAGAAAAGGGAGTAAAAAATAATATGGCTTGGTTCAGTTTAGCTAAAATAGCTTTGCAGGCTGGAAGTAAAATTTATTCTAACCGTCAGAAGACTAAGATGGCTATGTCTGATGCACAATTAATGCATGCAGAAAAGATGGCTCGAGGTGAGGAGCAATACCAAGGCAAACTTTTAGAAGCCCGTCAAAACGACTACAAGGACGAAATCGTTTTGGCGATTCTCACACTGCCCATAATTGTGCTCGCCTGGTCGGTTTGGACAGAGGATCCAGAGGCAATGCAGAAGATAGAAATCTTTTTTGAGTACTTTTCAAACCTTCCGAAATGGTTTACAAATTTATGGATTTTGGTCGTAGCGAGCGTTTTTGGGATTAAAGGAACTCAGATCTTCAGGAATGGTAAAAAATGATTTGGGATTGGATAAAAAGTTTTTTTATAAAAGAACCATCTAAAGATCCTCATCTTGAATTATATGAAGATCTTGATTATGATGAAATGACTAAAGGTGATCTTAAAAAATTAAAAGCGCAAGGTAAAATAAAGTCTATTTACAAACCATACATATAGTATATAAATTTAAGGCATGAGGCGGCCTGCTATAAAAAGTAAAATTATTCACTCAAAAAAGGTTTTGTGAAAATAATTATAGTAGGAGGCGGTACAGCGGGGCTAATAGCAGCTTTAACTCTAAAAAGTCGTTTTAATAACTTTAATATAAATATAATTAAGTCGGATAAAATTGGAATAGTGGGGGTCGGGGAAGGGACTACTGAACATTGGAGAGAGTTTTGTGAGTTTAATAAAATTTCTATCTCTGAACTTATTAAAGAAACGGATGCAACCTTTAAATATGGTATTATGTTTGAAAATTGGACTAATCATACTTATTTTCATAATGTAGAATACCACTTATCTAAACTAAAGTTTGGTCAATATTTATCAGGCTTTGGTTATTGTATAAAAAATAAATTACAATCCAAAGAATATACAGATAAATCGTGTTGGGATAATAAAATTTCTCTTACCGACCTTCCTAATCAATTTCATTTTAATACCTATAAGTTAAATGAATATTTGTTAAATAAATGTAAATCTAGAGGAATAAAAATATTTGAAGATGAAATTAATAATATAATTAATGATGAAGAAGGAAATATTAAATATATTGAAGGTAATTTAAAATATAATGCCGATTTTTTTATTGATTGTACAGGTTTTAAGAAAAAATTAATTACTTCTTTAGGAGCAACATGGATTTCATATAAAAAATATTTACCAATGAATGAAGCGATAGCGTTTCCGACTGAAGATACAGATGAATATACCCCTTATACTCTTGCAAAAGCTATGAAAGCGGGTTGGATGTGGAGAATTCCTACTAATGGACGGTGGGGAAATGGTTATGTTTTTAACAATAATTATATTTCTGCTGCTGAAGCTCAACTTGAATGTGAACATTATTTAAATAAAAAAATTACTATTGGTAAAAATATTAAATTTGAAGCAGGTTATGTGGATAAAGTGTGGATAAAAAACTGCGTAGCAATAGGATTAAGTTCAAGTTTTATTGAACCACTCGAAGCATCTTCTATAGGTACCTCCATTGCACAATCATTTTTATTAATGCATTTAATCGTAAACTACTCAGCGTCTGATATTAATTTATATAATAAAAAGTTTATTGAGATTGTAGAAAATATAAGAGACTTTGTTTTGCTCCATTATTTATGTAAAAAAAATGATTCACCTTTTTGGAAAAATTTTAAACCATGTCTTCCTTTATCTTTAATTAATAAATTAGACAAGTGGAAATATAGACTTCCTATTCAAGAAGATTTTGAAAATAATTATTTATTATTTACTCAAGAAAACTTTACTATTATTCTTAAAGAATTAGAATTATTTGATCTTAAATATATTGAAAAAGAATATGAATCGTTGTCGGAAAATCTCAAGAATTATACAGAGGCTCAAATGAGAAATTTTCATCTCAAACCAATTAAATCAATAAGTCATAAAAAATATTTAAATAATATTAATGATCCATCCACTCAATATTAAAAAAAGACGACAACAATTTTTAAGCGGAAAACCTTTTCCTTATGTAATAATTGATAATTTTTTTAAACACGATGTAGCCCAAAATATTTTAACCGAATTAAATAATTTTAATTATAAAAAAAATAATACAGTAAGATATTTATCTCCTTTAGAAAATAAATTTGCTTGTAATCATTATGATAAGTTTAGTAAAAATATATATAAAGTTTTTCATTTTTTAAATTCAGAAGTTTTTATAAAACAAGTTCAATTAATAACAGATCAAAAAAAATTATATGCTGATAATGGTTTATTTGGTGCAGGTTTACATTTTCATGGTAATAAAGGCAAACTAAATATACATCAAGATCATTCTGTTCATCCTAAATTAAATTTACAAAGAAAATTAAATTTAATTATTTATATGTCTGCTGATTGGAAAGAAAGCTATGGAGGGCATTTAGAGTTTTGGTCTCATAACGAAAATACAAATAAACCCAAAGATTTAGCTCATAAAATTAAAATTAAATTTAATAGAGCCGTTTTATTTGATACAAACAGCAATAGTTGGCATGGACTACCACATGAAATAAAGTGTAAAGCTGATAAAGTAAGGCAAAGTATGGCTGTTTATTATTTGACAGATCTAAAAGAAACATCTATTAAAAGAGCCAGAGCTTTATTTGTTCCAAGTAAAGAACAAGAAAATAATAAAGAAGTTTTAAATATAATTAAAGAAAGATCAGTTTAATGGCACATCCTGCTCAAGTAAATTTTTTAAATGCGGTTAAGGAAAGATTTGCAGACAAATTTAATCAACCTTCAGTAGTTGATATAGGATCACTCGATATTAATGGTAATACTAGATTTTTATTTAATAATCCCCAATATGTTGGAGTAGATATTGGAGAAGGACCTAATGTAGATGTAATTTCTAAAGGTCATGAATATAAATCAGAACATAGATTTGATATTGTAATAAGTACAGAATGTTTTGAACATGATATGTACTACAAAGAAACACTAAAAAATTGTGTTAAACTTTGTAAAGCAGGAGGAATGTTTATTTTTACCTGTGCCTCAGAAGGAAGAGCAGAACACGGAACAGCAAGAACTTCAACAACAGATGCACCTTTATTAAAAGGTGAATGGTCAAACTATTATAAAAATTTAACTGAAAAAGATATAAGAGAAGTTTTAAATATAGATGGTATTTTTTCTGATTATCAATTTCTTTATGAACCTAATCATAAAGATTTATATTTTTGGGGTATTAAAAGAAAAGGTCCAAAGATTTGGACTCATATGATTTGGGATGAGGATAGAAATCTAGGAAGAGCTTATAATGATGCAATTAATCAACATCCAGATAAAGATTGGGTAGCTATTATTGATCATGATGCTATGTTTACAACAATGGATTGGTATACACAATTACAACAATGTATAAACTCAAATCCTAATGCTGCAGCCTTTACCAGTAGAACTAATAGAGTTGCTTGTATGGAATTGTTGACAGTAGGCGTAGATCCACATAATCATGATTATTCTTATCATCGAAGAGTGGGGGCACATTTAAGTAAAAAATATTGGGGTGAGGTAAATACATACCCTAAAGAAAAAGCGGGTAGATGGAGCGGTATTTTTATTGCAGTAAATGTTGGAAGAATAAAAGAATTAGGTGGTTTTTCTGATAACGGAAAATGGTTTGGTCAGGATCAAATGACCCATAAAAAAATAGTAGAGTCAAAATATAAATTTTGTGTTTGTAATGGAATTTATATTTATCATTGGTATAAAGCAGAAAAACCCTATGATCATTCAAAAAATACTATGGAAGCTTTAGAAAATGCACACTTAAACTTTATTAAACTTACAAAATGTTAGATCCATATACTATAGATTCAATAAAACATAAAATTCAAAAAGACATAGAACATATTAAAGAGCATATTTGCTATGGGGTTGATTCGATAAATAAATTAGAGTATGCTAGGGGCAAACTCAGTGCTTTAGAAACACTGCTTCAGGATATTAAAAACCTGCAAAAGGAGGATAACGATGGAGACCTTGATAAAACCTAAACTTACAAATTTCGGAAACGAAAAAAATAAAGCTGAGGTAAAATCACAAATCCCTACTGATTCTCACGGCATCAAAAAATATCTTGAAATCGTACCCAATCCCGTAGGATATCGTATGCTAGTTAGACCTTGGTCTGGCCAAGCTAAAACGAAAGGTGGAGTTATTTTATCCGATGAAACTCAAGACAAGATTCAAATGACAACTGTTGTGGGTTTAGTGGTTAAAATGGGAGACCTTTGTTATCAAGATAAAGAAAAATTTCCTAAAGGTCCTTGGTGTAAAGAAGGCGAATTTGTTATTTATGGCAGATACGCTGGAAGTAGATTTCAAACTAAATACGGTGAACATCGTATACTTAATGATGACGAGATTATAGGAACTATAGGTAAACCAGAAGATATTCTCCATTTATTTTAAATAAAGGAGAAAAACATGGCCGAAGTAAAAGACTATAGTGCACAAGCATTATTAGACAAAGAAAAAGAAGTTGAACTTGATACAGATGGCATTCAGGATACGGATGTTGAGGTTAAGGAAGAAACTAAAACAAAAGAAGATAAAGTTCCTGACTTAAATGTTGGGGAAGTTGATCTTGGATATACTGATCATCCAATTAAAGAAGAAAAGGAAGATTCTAAAACACCACCTGAAATTCAGATAGAAGAAAAACCTGAAGAAGAAAAACCTAAAGAAGAAAAAAAACCTGAATCTAAGGAAGAAGAAAAACCAAACCTAAGTGAATCAAGAAGAGATTATCAAAAAAGAATTGATAAACTAGTCTATCAAAAGAAAGAAGCTGAACGAAGAGAAAAAGCAGCTCTTGCATTTGCTCAGGGTATACAAAAAAAATTTGACACTAATCTTAAAAAGTTAAATTCTACTGATGATCAGTATCTTAAAGAATTAGATGCTAGAGTAGATGCTCAAAGAGAACAGGTCAAAGCGTCTCTTCAGAAAGCTATCGAAAGTCAAGATGCTTCTAAAATTATGGAAGCTAATGATAAATTAACTCAACTAGCTGTCGAAAAAGAAAAAGCTAGATTAGAGTTAGTTAACCGTGAAGAACAAAAGAAAGCCGAAGAAGAAAAAAGTAAACAACAACAAAACGTACAAGCTGAACCTCAAACAGCGGAAATATCACAATCTGCACCACGAATAACACCTAAAGCTAAAAAATGGGCTGAAGAAAATAAATGGTTTGGATCTGATGAAGTAATGACTAATGCTGCTATTACTATTCATAACAATATTGCACAAGAGGGTATTGCAGTGGACAGTGAAGAGTATTATAATGAAGTTAATTCAAGATTAAGGAAATACTTTCCTGAAAATTTTGATGACACTAAAGACGAGCCTAAAAAAGAGACACCGAAACCCGTCCAAACGGTAGCCTCTGCAGCTCGTAGTCAACAAGGACGCAGAACTGTGAAACTCACCAAATCACAGGTAGCTATTGCTAAACGATTAGGGGTGCCACTAGAGGAATACGCTAGATACGTGAAGGAGGATAAATAATATGAGTACAATTAAGAGAACTTCACGGGAGTCAGAGACTAAAGCTTTAAAAGAAGCTAAAAAAACTTGGGCTCCACCATCCAGTTTGGATGCGCCACCTGCACCTAACGGATATGCCCACAGATGGATAAGGGTTTCCGTTCAAGGTTTTGACGATGCATCGAATGTATCGAAGAAACTTAGGGAAGGTTGGGATTTTGTAAAAGTCGAGACTGTTAAAGAAGAAATCGGCTCTAACAAATATCCTTTCTATACCGAGGGTAAATATCAGGGGTTCATTGGGATTGGAGGCCTTGTGCTGGCAAGGATACCGGTTGAGATACTAGAACAACGTGCTGCGTACTTTAAAAGACTTACGCAAGACAGAATGAACGCGGTTGATCAGGATCTTATGAAGGAACAGCACCCAGACATGCCAATCAATATTGATAGGCAGTCAAGAGTGACCTTTGGTGGTAGTCGCAAAAAATAATTTTGCAATATCTACCGAGTCATTTAAAGTAAACACGTTATAAGGAGATAATAACTATGGCAAACCAAGTAGAAAAGTTCGGTCTAAGACCTTACAGAAAACTTGATGGTACACCCTTAGTTGGTGCTCAAAACAGATACATAGTAAAAGCAGGATATGCAACTGCAGTATTCCAAGGAGATTTGGTTATTCCAACTTCAACTGGACATATTGAAAGAGCTACTGCTAATACTAGCAATGCTGTTGTGGGCGTTTTTAACGGATGTTTCTATAATGATCCAACTACACAAAAGCCAACATTCTCAAATTACTACCCTGGCGGAATTACACCGACTCAAGGCGATATTACAGCCTTCATCGTTGATGACCCAGATGCAGTATTTTTGATGGATGCTGATGCGTCTTTTGCAAGAGCGGATCTATACAAGAACTATTCTGTTTCAAATACAACAGGTGTAACACAAACAGGTATATCCAAGGTACAACTAGATGTAGATGTATCTGGAATTGCGACTACTTTTGTAGTATCAGCAATTGACATAACGCAAGACCCAGAGAATGATGAATTTGGGGCAGCGAATGCTAATATACTTGTAAGAATAAACAATCACTTCTACAGAAGTGGTGTAGGACTGGCATAATAAGGAGATAAATAACTATGGCTATATCACGATCACAACTAGTTAAAGAACTAGAGCCAGGTTTGAATGCTTTATTCGGCCTGGAATACAATCGTTACGAAAATCAAGATAGAGAAATTTTTGTAACAGAAACATCTGACAGAGCTTTCGAAGAGGAAGTAATGTTAAGTGGATTTGCTTCTGCACCAACAAAAGCTGAAGGTGCATCAGTAGTTTTTGATCAAGCAGGTGAAACTTTCACAGCTAGATACACAAACGAAACAATCGCTTTAGCATTTGCTATCACTGAAGAAGCAATCGAAGATAACCTATACGATAGATTAGCTGCAAGATACACAAGAGCTCTTGCAAGATCTATGTCTAACACGAAGCAAGTAAAAGCAGCGCAGATATTAAATCAAGCGCAATTTGCTGCTGTAACAGGTGGAGACGGTGTGCCTTTAATTTCGGCATCTCACCCACTTGCAACAGGTAATACGTTTTCAAACGTATTAGCAACTGCTGCTGACTTGAACGAAACTTCACTTGAGCAATCGTTAATTGATATTGCTGGATTCGTAGACGAAAGAGGATTAAGAATCGCTACTCAAGGTAGAAAAATGATAATTCCAAAAGAATTACAATTTACTGCTGAGAGATTGATGCAATCTCCTCAAAGAACTGCGACAGCTGATAACGATATCAACGCAATCAGATCAATGGGAATGGTTCCTGAAGGTTATAGAGTTAATAACTTTTTAACTGATACAGATTCATTCTATTTATTGACAGATGTGCCTAATGGATTAAAACATTTTGTTAGAGCACCAATCAAAACTGCAGTTGAAGGTGATTTCGATACTGGAAACGTTAGATTTAAAGCTAGAGAAAGATACAGCTACGGCTGGTCTGACCCTAGAGGAATATTTGGTAACGGAAATTTACCAACTAGCTAATCAGTAGAGTAACAGATTAACCTCACTAAAGAGGTACTTAAAAGGGGCGGAGTTTACTCTGCCCCTTTTTTTATGTATAATAAAAACACCTAGAAAAATAATTATTTTGTAGACTGACTAGGCAGACGGTATAGAGACTACAAAATTTAAAGCTATACACATAAAAGGAGAATATTATGGCTAATACAACTTTTGACGGACCGGTTAGATCGAAAAACGGGTTTATCAATTTAGGACCAAGTGCTGTTAAAGCACTAACTTTAGCTACTGATCTTACAGTAGCAGCTCATGCGGGAAGACTTGTAACTATAGATCCTGCAGCTACACCAACTGCAATAACTTTACCGGCAATAAATGCTACTGCTGATTCTGCAAGTGCAGGCCCAGGTAGTGATCCAAATAATCCAAATACACTTGGTACTACTTTTGAAATTCTTTTTACAGACGATTTCACTGGTACAATTCAGACAAAGGATACTGATGACAAATTTATTGGTATAATAACATCTGGTATTGATGCTTCAGTTTCAGGAAAACAATGGGTTCCTGCAACAGCTAATAACGAGATGAACTTAAATGGTGAAGCGGGTGCATCTGTTGCTACAACAGGTGGTCTAAAAGGTTCTTATGTTAAGTTTACTGCAGTCGCAGCAAACCTTTACTTTGTAGAGGGAACGCTTAATGCTACTGGAGCTTTAGCAACACCTTTTGATACACAGTAATAAATAATTTTGTGAGCTCCTTCGGGAGCTCATAATTAAGGAGAAAATTTATGGGAACAACTTTTACAAGTGATCAATCAACCATTACAATGGATACTGTGGGAAGTAATCAACTTGCTAGAACTGGAAGATGTAGAATTACATCTATTCAAGCAAAAGGAATAGCAAGTTCAATTATTGTTTTTTATGATTCAGATGATTCCACATCTCCAGGAGGTGCAATATCTACTTTTAACTATGGAACTGAAGGAATGAATTTATATATTCCTGGTTCAGGTATTTTATTTAAAAATGGAATTGTCTATAATTTAACGGGAGCAAGTGGAAGCGTTACTGTAACTATTACAGGAGCTTAAAAATTAATAAGTGTTGAAGATAGGAGAACCTATGGACAAAGTAAAAATTCAAGCACAAAAACTATGGATGGATCATAATCATCATGCAGCTATTTTTTTAGCGGGAGTTATAGTTGGTGCGATTATTTGGTAATATTCAAAAGTGTCAAAATTGTGGGCATGAATGCCATTGTGGGGGAGCGTGTAAGCAATCTCATAATGATGGGGATAATAAACCTATAACTATTGCATGTTGTCAAACATGTAGATGTCAAGAAGAAACCACTTCAGAAGATCTATCTTATGAGAATGAGGTAAAATATGATTGAAAAATTAATGACAATGCTGGTTGGAATTTTATTGGCATTAGCTGGCTGGAGTCTATCTAGAACTTTTGAACTCTCAACTATCCAAGCAGTACACGAAGATAAAGTACAAAGAATTCAAGCCCAAGTTTTAAAACTAGAAGATCAAATGGATGAAATGATGGATTCAGATAAAGAAATTATGGATCAACATAAAAAACTATTTGAAGCTCTAGGTTCAAATCAACCAACAACAGGATATAATTATAACTAATGAGAAAAATATTTTTATTACTTGTATTAATTACATTGGTTTCTTGTGTATCAATAGGAAAAAAATGTACTTATACACAAGAAGGAACTAAAATTGAATCTTGGATCTGGTTTACAAAAGAAGTACCAGCAGATCTAGATAAAATGAATTGTAACTAATGGCACTTAAAATTTCAGAAGAAGCAGCTGTACAAATGCCAATGAAAACGGTAGCCTCACTGATCGCAATGGTCGCGATTGGAACCTGGGCTTACTTTGGTATTATCGAGACGCAAAACAAAATTTCTACAACATTAGAGCTGATGGAAAAAGACTTAACTGAGAACACAGAGTTTAGAATCAAATGGCCGCGGGGTCAACTTGGTTCGCTTCCTGCAGATTCCGAGCAATTTATGATGATCGAGGATCTGTATAAAACTACGGATAAGTTGAACAAGCACATAGAATCTATGGCTTTAAACAAAGTCAACATAGAATTTTTAACAAAACAAATGGATAAAGTTTTAACTGATATAGAAAAACTAAAAGATGCGTCTAGAGAGATGAAATATACTAACGGTAATGGAGGACATCAATAATGGCTAAACCAGGATTATACGCAAACATTCACGCAAAGCGTGCTAGAATTAAAGCAGGCTCAGGAGAAAAAATGAAAAAATCGGGAGCTAAAGGTAGACCTACCGCAAAACAATTTAGGAGAGCAGCTCAAACTGCTAAGAAAAAATAATGATTGCATTAAGAGGATTTGGAAGAGCTTACCTAAATGGTGGTGGCGCTGCATGGACAAGAAAAGAAGGTAAGTCACCATCAGGTGGATTAAATCAAAAAGGAAGAGACAGTTACAAAGGTGGAACTTTAAAAGCACCTACAAAATCTAAAACAAGCGGAAGAAGAAAATCCTTCTGTGCT